>ENA-OWPI01000546-OWPI01000546.1-marine-metagenome-genome-assembly--contig:-NODE-546-length-51311-cov-13.358649_pt1 | contig 51311 bp, 35 predicted proteins | sample MGYA00238138_ERZ651775 | MGnify/ENA primary metagenome ERZ651775 (study PRJEB26906, sample SAMN06265043) | marine metagenome | isolation source: Helgoland LTER site | place: Germany:Helgoland, sampling...
CACATCACATCACATCACATCACATCACATCACAGAGGGAGAAAGAGAAATAAGACTACAGATTTTGCGCAGAGTTTTAAAAGAAGGGGAAAAAAAAGATGTCCAACAACAACACGCCAATGAATCCGTTTTTAGCGCACGCGGAGCAGCAAGAAACTTCTTCGCAACAAAGGAACGACGCCGCCGCGGGAGCGACCACGGCATCCCAGAATATGAATACGAATAACGCGGCAGAAATTTCTCGACCGGCGATTACGGCGACAACGTATACGCCAGCACCGGCTGCTGGAACACCAATCGCTGGCCCGGTGCCTTCGCAGCAGGAAAGTCGAGCGAACAACTTCGCGGTCGGATCGCCGTTCTTTAGCAGTCAGTTATACACCGGCGGTCCATCCGTAGAACACTACGAAAACGATGAGCAAGAGGCACAAAGAGCGAGAGATGAAATTCGGAACGCGTTTTCCCAAATTGGCATCAACGCACCGTCGTCGGATAACTCGAACGACTTGTTACAGTTTGTCGTGGCGAGACAATTATCGAGGACGTTGAGACTGTTCGCGTGCGTGGATATTATATTTTGTATGTTTTTCTTCTTCACGGCGTGGGTATTCGTGTTTTTATTGTTTGGACCGGTGTTGGGGTACCAAGGCGCGAGATTTTTCAAGTACGGCAACGTGGTGGCGTATTTAGTGTACGTCCTCGGGATGGCGTGTTGGCGAGTGGCACTGTTTATAATCAACAAATCCGCCGCGGCGAAAGTGTTAACCTTTATCATGTTTATGGTGGAGCTTTACATTTTACGTCTGGTGTTTAAATTCATGCAGTTATTGAAGCGGTTTTCGGAGGAGGAGTTGCAGTTGCTGAGAATTTTAGAGAATCCGCAGCGGAACGTTTGGTGGCATCAAAGCGGCGGACCGCAAGCGACGCAAAGGGTCGTCATGGTGCCGCCACAGGCAGGCATGGCAGGGAGAGCGCCGATGTACCATTAAAGATTGCCCCAACTACATCTTTTAGCACATTTTATAATAAAAATAACACGCAGTAATGTAAAGCACCATCATATGCTGGTAATTTCTTTATTTGTGAAATGAAAATAACAACGCGTGACATTAAAAATGTTCCTACATACTCCTCTCTCCCTCTCGTCTATTATGTTTTATGTATCTCACGCTTAAGCACTGGCTTCCTTCTTCAAATCGCTCCACAATTTGGCCACATCCTTCTTCGCGTTCGGTCTCCCGACACCGCAGAACCAACTCGCTTGTCTCCCCGGAGGCACTTTGCACTTGCACGGCTTCCCGTTCGGTTTCCCTTTCGTCAACGAAAACCATCCTCGCGGTGGTGGTCGAGACAAACCACCTTCGTTACTCGTTTTCACCATGTGCATGTACGCATCGTCATCCGCGAACCACCCATGCGCACAAAACGTATCCAACCACCACTGTCTCGGCTTCACCGTTTCGTGAAATTTGAACTTTGTCGAAATCTGCGCCACGGCAGACTTCTTCCTACCATCAGCCGTGTCAAACCTAGACGTGGACTGTCCAACCGTAATAAAAGCATTCGCTCCAGGTTTAGCCACTCGACTCAGCTCGTTAATGGACCGATCGATATCTGCTTCTGGAATGTGCTCGAACACCTCGACAGACGTAATCATATCGAACGATTCCGACTTGAACGGAATTTCTTGCATTGGCGTGGAAAATACCGTCCCATTCGCCAACAAATCCGACGCGTACTCTTTCAACGGCAAGCTCGCGGCTTCAATCCCTCTCGCGTCTACCCCACTTTGTCTCAATTTTCTCACCATCACCGCCGTGCCGCACCCGGCGTCTAACAACGTCTTAAACTTGTACCTCTTTTTAATCCCATCTAAAAACCTGCACGAGTGGCACACGTTCGCGCCAGAGCGTAACTTGTGATACTCGTCGTACATCGTTTTATACATCTCTCTGTGCTGCGGGTTCGTCCACGTTTGCTTACCGGATTGCACGTTCGTGTTCACGGTCGTTTTCGGTTTCGAGACTAAGTGGTCGTCACCGTCGTGGTGGTCATCATTTTCTTCTTCTCCGTCGTTATGATGATCGCCGCCACTATTCGAGTGATGATGATGATGATGCTGACGACTCGAATCGTCGTCGTGGTCGTCGTCGTTATTGTCGTCACTATCAGAAGAAGAAGAAGACCCGTAACTCGTCGTCGGATGCCAAGTCGATGAATGATCGTGACGATGAAAAGATGATGATGATGATGGTGCGCCAAATCCGTCGTCGTGATTCGGAGGCGTGAATAAAAACCCGGCTAAAGAGCCAACCACCATGCCGACGGCGACTAAAAACGCCGCCGAACGCACGCGTCTCGCTAACTTTTCGTTGTCTTTGACTCCCATTATTTATTTATTCGTGGATAAATAAGTATAAGGAGAGTAAGTTGTGTCGTGCTTTCCTTTTTCTTCCTTTGCTTCCTTTGCATTTTATCTTTTTCAATTTTTTGCTGCCAAAAAACGACTTTGACAGCTTGTTTGACAGCTTGACTGTTGTCCGACAAAAACTGCTGTGTGTTGGACACCCCAGGAGATGAAGTTTTCTCTTCATTCTTCAAAATCATCAATAAAATACTTTGACGACTGAACAACCGAGAAGAAGAAGAAGAAGAAGAAGAAGAAGAAGAAGAAGAACGATGATGATGAAGATGATGGATTTCCGCACCGCGGTGTTCTTTCTCTGCACGACCGCGACGCTTCTTTCCACGACGTGCGCCATCGCCGGGTTCCTCCCGTTTCTCTCCCTGACTTTTTTTCCTCTTCTGCGATTTCATATACAGAGAACGTATCGAGTGGCGTTTTTCAGCGCGTGCTTGGCGTTTATCTATAGGATTGGATACACGTTGAAGAAACTGACAGGAGGAGTCACGACGCAGGAACAAATGAGGAAAGAGTTGAATGCGGTCACGAGTTCGAATGGGTTTCAGTTGACGATGTTTTCCGTGATATTTGCTTTTTATTCGAGACCGCTAATAATCGCCTTGTTTCCGATATGCGTGCCAGCCTTGTATCAGTGGTTTACCATCGTGCATAAGATTTTTCACAGCGAAGACGGGAAGAGTTTGTATACGAAAGTCGGCATGAGCAGAATCTTTTCATTCTTGCAAGAGAAGATGCACGTGGCCTTGAGCTTGAGCGCGTTGATGGAAATAGTCATATTGGCGGTTATCGTGACCGACTCCGTGAGGAAGAGAAGCGTAGGCAAAACGTTCATGTACGTGATGTGGTTGCGAAGCAGGTATCAGTGCGAAGATAACACGGTTTTCAGGATCAAATACACGTATTACAACACCGGGTATTATCACAAAGAGGCTTGGAAAAGTTTGAATCAAAATCTGTTCGCGCCTCTGACGTCGAGAGTCCCGGCATTGCAACGCGTGAGCGACGGGATAGCGATGGCGTTTACGCAACCGAGAAGTAGGGGCATTTAGGAAGAAGCAGAGTGTAGCAAAAATCTGAGTGTAAACCACTCTGTGCGTAGTTGGTGTAATCAATGTGTACCATGGTACCGTAGTACTATTAGTATCATAATAATAATATGATAAATCAACGTTTTGGCAACTCGCACGCATCCAAACTTTTCTTGGAAACTTCAAAGCCCGGGAACATTGCAAAATCAGGCGTTATGCCGGTTCTGTCGATGTCCACAAACTTAGGCGTCACGTATCGCCCGACGGTTAACACGACACCACTACCATCGCTCAGCTCGTATACGGATTGTATCAACCCTTTGCCGTACGTTTTGGAACCAACCACCGTGGCGCGACAGTTATCTTTCAACGAACCGGTCAAAATCTCACTCGCCGACGCCGACCTCGAGTTCACTAGAACTACAAGCGGTTCGGTAACTTTTTGTTTGTTACTTACTGCATCACTATTTTCTTTGTCGCTCGATGAGAACGACGAAATATCCCCTACTCTCTTTAATTTAGTCGGTGCCGCGTCGGCGCCTCCTGCGTTCTGAAGGCCCAAACGCGCATTTACCGTCGCGTCGACATCTGTATCCTCTTTCACGCCACCGGCGACGACTCGTCCTTCCGTATACGCAATCGTAGCGTCTTGCGGTAGAAACAACTTTGCAATCTCAACGCCAGCTTGAACTAATCCTCCAGGATTATCTCTTAAATCTAGTATAAACTCCTTTGCTCCTATACCACGCAACTCTTCTATGGCTTCTGCGACGTCCTTCTCTGCGAGCGCGTTGAACTCAGTCAAACGAATGTACCCGGTGGACTTTCCTTCTAATCGTGACTTCACCGGGTTCTTAGGCCCAGCCGCTCGCTTCAACGCGAACAACTTTTCCTCTCCATCTTTCTCACCTCGTCGGACTTTCAAATCCACCGTCGTGTTGCCTTCGCCTTGAATCATGCTCGTGACTTGAAATGCACTCATGCCGTTCACATCGACGCCATCGACGGATAAAATAACGTCGCCTTGCTTTATTCCCGCTTTTGCGCCCGCACTTTCAGCCACCAATCCGAGTACGCCAACTTCGCTCGTATTGTCAGGCATCTCCGCAATGTTCAATCCGACGCCAGAAATATCGTACTTCAAGAGCTCCTGAAAATCTTTCGGCGCAACAAACCTCGTAAACGGGTCGTTCAACGTCGAAAGCATTCCTCTTACGTATTCGTACGCCTCTTGTCTCGATTTCGGTGGATTTTTCACAACGCTCTCTTCGCGCAAGGCGTTCCACGCCTCTCGGTCGAAACCTACGGAAATATCGTTTCTCACGGGAAGGAACGTATCGCTGACGAGTTGCCAAACTTCATCGACGACTAGAGCGTCCGGTGAAAGCTGCTCGTTATCATTATCACCAACAGAGGTCTTTTTCGGGTTACTTTTCCCGACATCGCTCGCGGTATCCCGCTCCTCCTCCTCTTCCTCGGCGTACGCGACCAGACCTTTTGCAAGTGTATTACTAGTTATTGTTGGTGATGTTGCCGCAGAATTCCAGGAGTTCAAAAGCAAATACGGAGAAGGCGCTCCGGATGCAGACGCAACAGCCACAGCTACCGCCGCGCTCATTGCAGCCACTTTAGTGGATATCCTTTGCAACAACACCAAATTACTATTACTATTATTTGTATTACTTTTCACGCCGCTGAATGACGAGGACGAGGACGAGCTCGCTCTCGATGACGATGAGGAGGAGGATGGCATGTCCCCGTTGTTGTTGTTGTTGTTGTTGTTCGTATTATTCGAGTCTGATGAGGATGAGGATGACGACGAGCTTCGCAAAGCGCCGCGCGTCGTCGTCTTCGTGGCACCACTTCTTCTTCTTCTTCTTCTTTGTTGTTGATGAGGTGGATGAGGATGTCCGTGATTACGATAGGAATACGAAGAACACGACGTCGAAGAAGGAGAGGAAAAGCCAACCATTTTTGTGTGTGTCCGCACAAAAACGCAAAAGCGGCTGCGTCTGTGTTCGCAACTGACGACCACTGTTCGAACAACGACAAAAGTGAGTTGAGGCAAAAGTGTGTCCGTGTGTGTGTTTTGATGAGTTCACCTAACAAGTATCTTCTCTTCTTTTTCATCGTGCACTTTTACGAAAATTCTTCTCTTCTTCTCTCTCTCTCATCTTTCATCTTCAACAAAGAAGAATAAAAAATGAACCGAGGAAAACTGGCGACGTGGTTGCTCGTGCTCGCCGTGCTCGTCGCTCGGTAAGTCTTTTTATTCTTCTTTTTCTGCTTGGTCTTCTTCTCTCTCTCTGTCTCTCTCATTAGTAATCGACTTTTGGCGACGGACGACTGATTTTTGAGAACAAGAAATCCCCTAAGTTAACCCGCGGGTTTCCCCTACTTACTCCTTACTACTACTCCGTGCACAAAACAAACGACAGAGTGCCGGTGTTCTTAAACGCAAAGACGAAAAATACGTTCGCCCCGATCGACGGCGCCGCGGCGTTTGCAACGAAATACTTTAGCGGCACGGATGACGACGGCGCACCCTTACTCAAACCTCCGTTTGTAGCGAGAGCGCTTTTGTACCCATCGAAACTTGTCCCTCAGCTTTCACAAAGTTTGAAGTGCAACGCGAAAGAGAACATGAAAGTGACGTCGACATCAATGGAAGGAGGGAGCGAAAGGAATAATTGTTTGCCGTATTTCCCGGATTTCGAGTCCTTCACGACGAGGAAAGAAATCATGCGCACGCACAAGAGACTGGTGAAAACGTTCGGAGAGGACTCGCGAACTATTCACGTCGTTTACATCGGGAGCGTTTTGTTGACCTACTCGGCGGCGTTTGCGTTTTTTAGCGGAACGTGCGGAAGAGTCGGAGTGTATGCGATTGCACTTCTCGCGTTGGGGACTTTGACGAATAGCGGGAAGAGAGACGGAGCGGTACCGTTACCAGGTTTATTTATTATTTCGGCGTTAACGTTTACCTCGATGATTTTCGGACGGAATACGAAAAGACGAAGGACGAAGAAACAAAAGACGCGTTAAATGAGGATTTAGATGACCTTTAATTTATTAAAACGATGAGCACTATACAATAAGCCGCGTGTGTATATTACAATAATTTATATCAATCAACCGTACGGTTTGTCCATACCTATGGACTTGTTTTTAACCGTTGAAGGCGGGATTCTAAAGACGTGCGAGAACAAACCTCCTTTACCTTGATTCTTCGCCTCTTGCAGTAAGTCAAACTCGCCGCCTAAAGAAACCGCACGTCGATGGTTCAAAGTCGGTTTGCCACCACCACCACCACCACCACCAACGATACCGCCGCGCGATGTATTCATAGATTTGCTCCCATACGGATTTGAAAGATTATCAATGGACATTTCTTCGAGAGCGGATAATTTGGAGGACAATCCGCTGCCGCTTCTGCGATGGCTCCCGTGCTGCGCTGTGACGGCTTGTAATCCCGAAATGCTCAAATCGCTGCCTGATCGCGAATGACTTCCTCTTCGATGCATGCTATTGTTGGTGTGATGGTTCGTTTGCACGCCCTGTTCGTTTGTTGTCGCCGCGGGCGTTTGGAGATGATTCATTTCGTTCAAACTCGAGCCGCTCGAATTCTTTGAAAGCGAGGAGGAGATTCCGAGTTTCTTCTCCAAATTTTGTCGGCACTCGCGTTCTTGTTCAAGTTGCGTTCGACTCGATTGCAATTTTGTTTTCAACGTTTGCTCGCGGGTTTGGTACTCTTGAATACGTCGCTCGAGCCGTTCAACTTTCGCGAGCAATTTCAACTCGCGAATCGTGTGCGAACCGTCGTCATCTGTTGGAATCTTTTTCGTTTCTCCCGCATCTGCCTCCCCAGCGCCGATACTGTTCACTGCGCTGGTTGAAGTGTCGTCGATTAAGGAACCATTACTTCCGGTGGTATTCGGGGGCGTATTCGTATCCTTTGGAAGTCGTGGTGGCGGCGGTGGCATCGATAAAAACGGGTCCTCATTCGCATAACCGCCCGTGGAAGAAGGCTCGAAACCGACCCACTCCGCCGGCGGTGTCTTCTCTTCACTTCTCGTCGTCGTCGTCGTTACTACAGACAAGTTTTGTTCTTCGCGTTGCTTGGGAAAATCATTCAGGTCTGATAGCAACCGCAAGGCTCTGTTTTGTGCCTCTGACGCGCTGATTCTATCGTCCGGATCGAGTTTACACAAGTCGCGAACTAACGCGTCTATTCCGGGAATTTGCCTAGGAAACTCACGCTCGTGCTCTTTACTGAACTTTTTACCGTTTGGAGTAGCGGATAGCGCCGAAGCGTTTCGACTTCCCGCACCCCTACCACTCAGCGAACGCAGCATAGCCTCTGAAGCATCGCCAAATGCCAACTCGTCGTACGCAAGCTCGTGCAAAAAACAACCGAGCGCCCACAGATCTGCCGCCAAAGAAGGCGGTTTTTGAAACTTCCAACAATCCCACATCTCGGGAGCTCTGTACGCTGGCGTCGTTTTCGATTTCATATCGTCCTGGATTCTGTGTCGTTCGTTCGCGTCTTTGTACGTGTACTCGCTCGCAGGCGCAAACTCGCACGACCCGAAATCGCACACTTTATAGAGATTCTCAGACTTGGAAAAAAGAACGTTTTCGCGTTTTATGTCCCAATGACACAACTTTGACCCGTGCATTGTTTTTAACACGTCACACACCGCCAAAAACGGTTCCAAGATCTTCTCTAACTCTTTTTTACTAATGGTGCTATCACTACCCTTACTATCACTATCATTACTAAACGATCTCATGGACAGATCGCCATCGCACAACTCCATGCACATGCACATCCTATACGCGCGTTCTCTCGATGAGACTCGTCGTTCGTCCGCCACTCGGATTTCCGCGCCGAATAAAGTCACCACGTGCGCGTTCTTCGATAGAGATTTGTGCACGGAAACTTCCGTTTTCGCTTTTTTCACAAAGGTCGAATCATCCGGTAATTCTAACACTTTCATCGCGCAATAAAAGTCCTCTCTTTGGTTTGCATTATTATTATTATTATCCGCGGCGCCGTGCAGAGCAGAAGAAGAAGAAGTCGTTGAAGAAGAAGCTTCAACAAATTTTGCTTTATACACCACCGCAGATGCACCCGACGAGGAGAGCACTTCCACCAATCGAAACTTTTTCCCTTCCACTTGAATAGTTTTCCCGAGCAGTTCATTGTTATGAGGATGAGCGCTGTTGTTTTTAGCGTTACTATTAAGAGTCTCCGTGGACGATATGCGTTTCATAAAGTTCTTCATCATTTCCTTTCCCGTGATTTTTGAACGGTTTTTTCTCCGCGTCAGGGAGCCTCGCGAAGAGAAGAGAAGAGAAGAGAAGAGAGAGGGAAACGAGGACGCGTTTGTTCTCGTGGAAGAGAAGAGCTGAAGACCTGAAGAAGAAGAAGAGTGGTAAGAGAAAGGACAACAGGTCTCCTCTGGTGTGCCTTTCTCAGAAAGTTTTTGGAGATGAGTCAAAACATCAAAATCTTTTCTTTTGAGCTCTCTTTTTTGCTTTTTTGCACCGAACAAAAACACACAACGTAAAAAAGAACACACACAAAAAACACACCACACAAACACACACAAACGAAAACGAGACAACCTACGACGCAAATCGACGATGTCGAAGGAGATGATCGAGAACGAGGACGAGGACGACGACGCGCACAAAATGTCTTCTCCATCGAAAGAAGAAGAGGCGGCGGAGGAGGAGAAGTACGCGTCGCCGGCGGCTGAAGAAGAAGAAATCAAAAGCGAAAGCGAGGAGGACGAAGTGGGTCAAGTAAAAAAGGTAACAACATCATCATCATCACCAGCGCGCGCTCACGCGGATGCACCCGAGCAAGCTACCACAGCCGCGAAAAGGACGACAACAACAACAAAAGAAACAACAGCAACAACAACGACGAGTTTATTAGACCAGGATGACAGTACAGAAGAAAAAGAAAAAGGGACAAGGGAAAAGAAGAAGTTTGTTGATGAGGAGGAGGAAAAAAAACAAAAGAAAGGAGAAGGAGGTATGCGACGACGACGAGGAAGAAAAGGAGAAAATGAAAACGACGACGACGCTAAAGAAGATGATAAAGAAGATGATAACGACGATCCAAACAAGAAACTGAAAAGACCGAGAGGTAAGCGACCACCGGGAGCGAATTTTATCGTGCATTTCATACAAATTCTGTGGACATACATCACTTTTATATTTTCGTTCTCGATGGACGTCGTAGTGTTCTTTTCGCCGTCGACGAAATCGAGACATCGAGCGAGAGGTCATCAAAACCACCACCAGCACGATGGAAAAGAGGTAAATGTCAATCCAGCGGATATAAACGATGCGGAATTTTACGATTTTGTGCAGAGTTCGCAGCAAATGATGATGGAAGAGATTGGGAAACAAAAACGACAACAACAACAACAACAACAACTACGCTCGAAAAGAAGTGAGAAACAGGCGGCAAAGTCTAGACAAAAAGCTGTCGCTTCAATATCTCAAGAAGAATACGAAATTCGACTTTTGAAAGCGCGATTGGCGGAGCTCGAGCAAGCTTCGCGAGGGTGAATGGAGCATAAATAGTAGTAAAGCATTTAGTTTGGAATTCTAGTAGTATATTACAGCGCATTTTTAATCCACCGCATGTCCGCACACAGCATATCGTCTTTGAGAGAGTACATCGCTTGCTCCTGCGGAATGTTCAAGCTTACTTTTTGTAACCGACGCATGTATCCAGGGTCGGCCAATACCAAGCGCATGGAATGTAAACGACACACTATCGTTGTTTCGAAACCCGTCGGAAGCGTTTGCACGGAATGGTTCATGCACAGCTTCTCGTGAACTTCGAGAACGTCGGAGACGTACACTTCTTTATAGCCGAGTTGTCTCGTGCGCAGAAGTAAAGCGGCGAGGAAAATGCGCTCGTGTTTTGAAAGTCCTTTCAACATCTTCATGTAAGTCGCCGAAAACATTTCATTCTGCGCCTTAGATATATCGTTCGGACCACATCGAGAGACACAATTCAGTTCTCCAGAATCGCGTTCGCGCGCGATCCTCGCCTCGGCGATTTCAATGCCTCTCCGGCACAACTCTAGAGCTCGTCGGGCATCGCCTGAAATTTGCGCGACTTTCATACTCGCCAGCTGCACCGCGTTTTGCGTGATCGCGTCGTATTTACCGTCACTGATGTAATCACCGGTCGAGCGTAAGCGCGCTTCAATAATTTTTATCAGTTCGGATGTGTTGTATGGATTAAACGTCACCCGACCCGAGCCCAGGCGAGAAGCAATTTTCGGTAACAAACGCTCCGGTAAATCCATGGTATTCGCAATACCAATGACTGCAATATTACTCGCTTTGTACGTCGGCCAATCAAAAATGTTATACAAAACAGATTGCGTTTGCGTGACGAGAACGTCGAGCTCGTCCACGACGAGAACGAGCACTCTTCCATCCGACTCTTTGCCTTCCTTGAACCGTTTCTCGAGCCATTCTGCCGCGCGACTCGGTGAAAATCTTCTACCCGTGAGTTCCTCTGCTATTAAACTGTACGCGTGTTGCGGCGTTTGTAGCCTTAAACCATTCATTTCGATGTGATTAAACTTTGGAACTTTTTTATTCGCGGCTTCTTGGCGCAACGTTCGTATGACTTCGCGAACTGTTGCCGTTTTCCCAGTACCGGGAACGCCTGAAATGTAAAGCGAGTTGCCAAGACATGAAGACGCACCACCGTACGCACCGATCGCGTTTTTTGTGAATTGCATGATCTTCTCGCGCTCCTTTTCCCGACACTCTAGCTTTGCCGGGATGGAACTCAGCTGTAACGCTTTTCTCGCGCGCTCAATAGCAGTGCGCGACCCATTATTTTGAGCAGAGTCTATGGCCAAAATGCCTGATTTACCCAAGCCAATGGCTTCTTTCCATTCTGACGAAGCGTTAGCTCCTTTTTTAGAAGCCGCAGCTTTCTTTGAGGCGGCAATATCTGCTTTCGTTTGTCGCACGTGCGCTCTCTTTTCCGCTTTTCGCTTCTCTTTGCGGTGATCGTAATCGTCGTCGTCATCGTCTGAACTTTCAGTTTCGCTCCACAGGATATTTTTAGCCTCCATGTCACATTCATCTTCCGAGAAATCAGAGTCCTCCCATTCTGTTCTCCGTCGAAAGCGAGAAAAATTTTGGTCGTACGAATACTCGCACATGTAGACGTCGTCATTACCGCCGGACGAGCGAAATGCGGCAGGCTCGAGGACTTTTGCGCCCATGAGAATCGCGGCGCAATTTTCCTCTTCTTTGATGTTCGTAAGAAACACCTCTCGGCGAATGTGATGACGTTGCCTTCCCGTGTGAGTATGTTCCGGTAGCACGTATAAGCGAGCGATGAACTTAAACGCTTCTTCTCGAACTTTTGGATCTCTGTCGTTGAGTTCATCTACGTTTGCCCAGATGCTCTCGATTCTAGCCAAACAAAGTCTCCCCGCCAGAAATTCACCGCAAGGCGTACGTCTCTCGTGGAAATTTTGCGGCGCGGCGATACCGGAAGGCGCAGCGACGCACATTGGGCAACTCCAAAATGTTTCGTCCGGCACGTGATCTAATTTCAAACACCGAAGATGCCATGATCTCACGCAATAATCGCACTCGAGCATTTCTGTTTCGACTTCTTTGCCATCGGCGCCTTCTTCGACGCCCGTTTTTTTGCAAAGCTCGCAGATGTGGTCGACGTCCTCGGTCAAATCAACCGTTTCGGGAGTACACACGTAAACATCGTCGCCGACTTTGAACACTTCGTCTTCAACTTTCACTTTTTTATAAAACTTCTTCTTGTTCCACACCCCTACCGGGAGTTTCTGTTGCTTATTATTTCTATCCGTAGAAGGTAGAGCTAAAGCAAGATCGGATTTGGAGCTGTTCTTTCTGGATACTCGCGCGTCGTTCTTCTCTATCAAAACGTGTTCCTTTTTGTTGCGCGCGCAGACTGTTGATGCCGCTTTCGTCGCTTTAAATGTCTCGGCGGTATTCTCGTTCTTCGTTTTTTTCTTCGTGTCTATCATCGACGCAACACCTTCGTCGATTTGCCGCTTCTTCTTGTTCGGATTTCTTCCGTATCTTTTGGGGAACAAATCAGAGTGCTCATTTTTGTCGGGCGAGATGTACACTATTGGCGCCGACATTCTGTTCTCTTTCGGGGACGTTGGCACAAACAAATGCTTCTTCGCGTATGCAATCCCCTCTTCTTTACTGTCCAAATGATCGTAGACCACCTTATACATCGTTTTCAATGGCTCAAGATCCATCTTCTCTAGCTCTTCTATTTTCATCTTTGTACCGATGCGTCGAAACAAATCGTCCGCGTCTCTATCTATGTGTAGACTGAAGATCCTCAACAGCTGTTCTTTGGTGGACTTTTCCACGCCGCCTGTGTATTCAACCATATCCTTGATCTTTTTCTTCCGATTCGTGTCGAACGGTTTCTCTTCTCTTAGTCCAATACTGGTATTGTTGTCGTAGTTATTGTCGTCGTCGTCGTCGTTGTCGTTCGAAAGAGACGCGTAATCATCACCATCACTGCTAGAATTATTATTATTTTCATCCGCCTTCTTCTTCTTCTTCTTCTTCTTCTTCTTCTTCTGTTTCTTGTGTTCCTGGTGATGATTTTGAATTTTCTTCTGATTTGCTCCGGCAGTCTCTTCATTACCATCAAGAGAAGTTTCCTTTACTCGGGCTTCACTCACGAGCTTTCTTAATACCGCATTCGTTGGCTTTTGCTTCATCGTCCTCTCTTTGTTCTTGTCGCTGTTCTTCTTCTTCTTCGCCTTCGTCTTCATCATCTCCTTTTTCGAAGATTTCTTCGCCATTTTTGTTGATGAAAAGTGCCTCCTCTTCTCCTTTTTGGTTATGCGCCCCACCCTGTCGTTCGCACACAGAAACACAGAAACACTCAGAAAGAGAGAGGGGGGAGAGGGAGGGAGGGAGATGCGTGCTTTTCAGGCGCGCAACGGCGGAATTAACGATCAATGATGATGATGATGATGTTTGAAGAAATTGTTTTTGAGTGATACGAAACTTGCCTCCAAAATTTTTGAATTCACAAAGAATGACAAACAACACACAGCAACACAAAAAAACAGTTCTACAAAACACACATAAAAAACCCACGACAGACGGACGGAAACACACGCGTGAATGAAAGGTGCGATGGAATAAGAGAAGCAGGAGAAAGATGACGTGCACTTCTCTCCGAACTTCTCTCCGAGCGATGATGATGACGACGTTGCACAGTAAATCGTCGTCGCTAAGAATTTCGGGAAAAGAAGAAGCAAAAGAGAAGAGCGCGAGTGGAAGAAGAGGAAGAAGAACGAAGTGTATCGCAGGAGCGCGTCGGCAGGGAAAGGAACGAGAGGAAGTAGTAGAGGAAGAAGAAGACGAAGAAGGAGATGATATTTTGCTCTCAACTCTGCAAAAATGTTTCGTGGACATCAACCGACCGCCGAAAGAAGCGGAGAAAGTGGTTGAAATATTGAGAGAAAACTGGTTCGACGATATCGACGCTTTGATATCGCTCGAGGACGGGACCGTTTTAGTGAAACCAGAAGAGTGGATTGCGATGAGATTACCGATGAAGTTGTACAATGCGGTGCTGGCGCGCTCGATGAACTCAACGGAAGCAGTTCATGATGATTATAATGAGGAAGAAGAAGAAAAAGAAAAAGATATAGATACCGTAGTTTCATACAAGAAATTCGAACACATCGAAGGATGGATTGGAGGTGATATTCCGCTCGATGCCCGCGTGCCTTTACAGTCGAGATTATACTTTGAAGAGCACAATACCGTTAGTGACGATAGTAAAGATTCTCACAGGAAATTATCGACAGAGTACAGAACGAACAGACGACCGGACGACGTACCTTTGAGCGAGCAACGCGTGACCTCGCGTCGACGTTTGCCGGATTACGCAATCAGCGAGAAAAGTCTACCTAAAACCCTCGAGAAAGAGCTCGATAAATTCGTTCGAGATTTGACGACGCGACGCGTCGGGCAAGAAGGCGTGCCAGTTCGCGCGCAGACGGTGAAGAATCATCGCGATGTCGCTCGAGCTTTTTGTGGGTATTTGGTGAATGTAAAAGGTTTGAATGAGAACGCTGAAAACTATAGCTTGAAGGACGCGTTCCCATCTTCAGATTCAGAAGGTGCGCAGTACGCTATCGAATACATGCAATGGATGGTTGAAACGCGCGGGATACTAAGCTCTACGGAAGATGCTTACGTTCGTTCGCTCATTGCCATTGCAAAATGGCTTTATCCGCCGTTGATGAAATTATCATCGGCATCGGCATCATCACTATCCTCGGGATCTGGTAAAAAGAAGAACTCTTCGGCGGCGTCTTCATCTTCTTTACTATCAAGTGCTGGTGAAGAAGTTAACACAGATGTCGTGAAGGAACTTATGCGATTGCAACGCGGTGCTAGAGCGCGCGCGCGAGTGGCCCCGAGAGCGGCAGATGAAGCTAAGAAATGGTTAGATTGGCCAAAATATCTCATTCTCGTTGAGTGTTTGAAGCTCGAGTGCGCCGGCTTTGATAAGCGCGGTAAGCCTAGGAATAAAGCGGACATTGCGAGAAGCATACAGCTTTACCTCATGTTCGCAGTTTTGGCGTGCATACCCGATCGTCAACGAACGTTGCGCGAGTTGGAACTTAACCGAACGTTGTTTTACGATTCGGCCACGAAAACGTGGTTTATTAAGCATAACGCCGCCGATTATAAAACCGGGAACGTGTATGGCACGCGTCCGAATTTAGTGCTCGACTCGCGCGTATATCCAGCTTTGGAGCTTTGGTTGAACGAGTACCGCGCAGCGTTCAATCCAAGACACAATTTAGTCTTTACGAGACCAAACGGTGAACCGTACACGGCGTCGGAACTTTCCCGAGCATTCTCCAGATGCGCTTTGCGCGTGACTGGCCAAAAAGTTAACCCGCACTTGGTGCGAGATATGATCATTACCCACGTCAGAGGTCAAGGCGTGGCTTCTGATAACGAGTTAGAGGCGTTGGCTATGTACATGGGTCACTCATCTGCGATGCAAAAAGGCACTTACGACCGAAGAACAACCTCGCAAAAGGTAGCGCCAGCGGTGAACTTGATGTCCCTCGTTAACAACAACAACAACAAGAAGAAGAAAAGTAATGATGGAACGAAGGATGCGTAGCGTTTCTAGATTATGTAGTTAGAGCATTGATAGTCTTTAGTTTTCTAGATGTAGTAGTCAGATTTATAACAGAGTTCAAATAGTCCGACATTTTAGCGAAAAACCAAAAATGAAAAAAAGAGAGTCGTTCTTTCTCTGACGATGCTAAAACTAATTCTTTACAACTTCGCGGGGGAAGTCGAAACTCGCCCCGGCTGCTCGACTCCTCCTGGAAGAGCGCCGCGCGTGTGTGTGAGAGAGAGAGAGAGTTTTCGCGCTTATTCACGCTGCCTTACGAACTTGTCAAAACACCAACGCATCAAACACCTAAACTTCTTCTCCCCTATTAAAGGCAGAACGAGAAAGAAAGAAGGAATTTGGTAGAGGTGGCGTCTCCTCTGGTCTCGTGTGATCGAATTCGTCGTCCCCACGCGCTTGCATCTAATATTATATATTTACTCTGAGTCAGAGAAGACTATCCAAATATAAAATATGACCGTCACGGCGAAAGACCGATTGATCTTCACGCTGTCCGCCTTGAAAGGCTACTCGGTCGACGTGCAGCTCACGTCCGGAGTCTTACTCAACGGTGTCTTAGCCGACACCCGAGAGATTGAAAAACACATCGTTTTAGCGTACGCGTGGACTCGATTTCTTACACCTCGAGGACCGAATGGAGAAGAACCGAAGAAAGCGCCGAGAAAGAAACCGGAAAAGTTAAAGAAAGTTCCGTTGGAAGACATCGCGTGGATTCAAGCGTTCAACGTCGGCATGTCCGACTTGGCCTTGGGGCCGTCTCGAATGAACGACATGAACGACTTCACTGACGTGGGGATTTCCAAAGGCGCGACGGGGCAAAATCGAACGCTGGTCGCTTGGACGCCCGGTGACGACGACACCTCGGCTAACGTTGGAGGTTTGGAAGATGGGCAAGGAGGAGGACGGTCGAGTGGAAGATTTGATACCAAAGGCGGCGCGTGGGGAAGGAAGGCACCGCCCGGACAATGGGATCAGTTCGCCGCGAACAAACAACTGTTCGGGGTGGAAACCAAATTCGACGAGTCCGTGTACACGACACAAATCGACAAGTCCAAAATCCGCATCTCCGAACAAGAAGCCGCACGAATCGCGAGAGAAATTGAAGGTAAAGTGTCTTCGAATCCGCACGTCGCGGAGGAGAGAAACCAAAAACTCATCTCGGACTTTGACGACGACGAAGAGGCGAAGTATTCCTCCGTGTCCAGAGCGCCGGGTAGTGAAGGCTTCAAAGCAGCCCCACCACCGTCGAAGCCGGCGTGGGGATCAACAGCTGGTAAAGTTCCTGCTAGTGTGGCATCCATGGCGGACGCGAAGAAGACGGCGACGGAATCTACGGCAGCAGCAGCAGCTCAACAAGCTCCCGCCGCTCCGGCGGCGGAAGCGAAAAAAGCGGCGACTGGTTCGAAATTATCCGCAAACGCGCCTGCATTTTCTTTGTCGGCAAAAGCTTCTGCGTTCGTCCCGACAAAAAAGCCCGCTGCAGCCGTTGCTGCACCGCCAATGCAAGCGCAGGACGCCATTAGCGCCGCGCAACGAGCGGCGATTATGAACTACCAGGCGCAAATGGCGCAGATGAACATGATGATGGGGTATGGCATGGGCCCTGGTGCTCCGTACCAGAACCCGATGATGCAATACGCACCACAAATGCACAGAGGCGGGCAATTCGGAGGAATGCCACACATGGGTGGTGGAGGATACCAAAGAGGAGGTTTCCAACAACATCAACATCAACAACACTATCAACAGAGGCAAAATTTTCAACCGCCGCAGCAACAACAACAACAACAACAACAACAACAACAAATGAAACAAACGCCTCCTCCAGCAGCAGCAGCAGCGGCAGCAGCTGAGCAACAAGCTCCTTCCTCCGATTAGCGGACTTTTTTGGGAGCGTTATGCGAAAGAGAGAGAGAGAGAGAGAGAGAGAGAGAGAGAGAGAGAGAGAGAGATCAGAGTTGAGGTCATGAGGTACTTGAGGTGTAATAAAAAGAAGAAGAAGAAAAAAAAATTTTCCTCGTCATAAAATTTGGCATGCGGTGCAGCGCCTTTAGGAAGGCGCTCGCTCCGTCCTCGCCGTATTCCGTTTTCGCTCGAACGCATTGCCGACGAATACTCTCCTCTTTACGTTCTCTCCCTTCTTTTTCTTTTTCTTCTTCTTCTTCACAAGAAGAAACAACTGTTCCTAGAGTGACTTTGAATCGAGTTCCAAAAGAAGAGACCGAACGAATCGCAGAGATATTGGAAGAACTTGGCTACACAGACTTTGCGCAAGTGAATGACGACGCGCTCAAAGGTACCGATGACGAAGAAGAGATTTTCTACTCCAGAGATTCGAAAGGGAACGATTGGATCCACAAAAAATGGTCGTTTAATAACGTACAGTTGTATTTTAGCAAAGAAGTTCTGGTGAGAGACGTGAGAAAAGCAGTTAAACAACTCGAAACCTATTTAGGACCGCTGAACGCTGTTTACGACAATGTTGACGCGAACAATTGGCAGAGTGTGATATTGGACTCCTACAAAGACATCGTCGTAGACGACGAATTTATCATACGATGCATGAAGTCTAGCGATGAAAATCAGAAACAGAAGAACAAAACATACAAAACGGAAATAGTACTGACGCCAGGCGTGGCCTTTGGCACAGGGGATCACCCGACGACGCTTTTGTGTTTGCAGTTTCTGAAAAGACACATCAAAGCAAGCGATGAGGTCGTTGATTTTGGTTGTGGAACGGGAATTCTCGCGATTGGTGCTCTTAAGTTAGGTGCCGCGAAAGCGTATGGAGTAGACATTGATGCTATAGCGGTTGAATCGGCCAAGTCCAACGCGCTCATCAACGGCGTCCAAGACAGATTCAAAGCTGTGCTCGGCGACGGGATGGAACCTGACGCCGAGGAACCAAAAGACGTGGACGTACTCGTAGCAAATATTCTGATAACGCCAAATCTAGAACTGTCGTCCAAGTTTGTTAAAATGACTCGAAAAGGAGGGAAAATAGGATTGTCTGGTATATTAGCCGGAAAACAAGCGGAGGAAGTAATTGAAAAATATTCTTCGGAAGGCTGCGCAGAGTTTGAAGTTTACGAGAAGGATGAATGGGTATGCATAGAATGCACCGTGCTGTGATGATCTAGAAGTCAATTAAATTATTACTCAGTGCTATTTCGCAAAATGTAATTCTACTTATAGTTTATAGCCTTGTGTTGTGTTTTTATTTACCCCCGCAAACTTCTTCGCCTTCTTCGTCGCTCTCGTAGCTCTCAACGAGCGCATCCGTCGGACGATGGTCTTTCTGAATCGAGTAAGTGCCGCCTAACGCTCGCTGGGTCGAATTTGAAATTAATACAGCTTGCACTTCGTCGCTGTCTAGCGACATCCGAGGTCTGCGATTACCTCCACCTCCACCGACCGAACCTATTAACAGAGATCCTTGTATCCCGCCATCTTGCGAACGCAAAGGTTGTTCGTGCGTTGTCGTTTGTTGCGTTGGAAGGTGCGTTTTATTTAGTTGTGCGGTCGTATCCCCGACTTCTGTCGTTGCACCTGCTGTTCCGTTCGGATTACTCTTCTTCTCGACGTCTGCGTTTAACAACGTTTGACCGTGATCTCTATCGTAGCCTTCTGTAATTTTTTCTCGCACGATGCCTCCGAACGCGGCACCGGGTTCCGTATCCATCGTATTCCTACCGCCTTCGGATTCGCCTTCTACTTCAGCTTGCCAAGTTGTCGTTCGCACTGTCGTCGCGTTCATTCCAACGGGTGCCTCGTTACCTGCGGCATCATTCGCCGCAAACGCGTTTCGCACCACCGCAGCATTTTGGATGCCGTAATCAAACTCATGCTGTTGCTGTTTTCCGCGCATGGGCAATAATTGCTCGGAACGCGTTTCAATTTCTTTCCGTAAAAGTTCAAAATCAGCTTTCGTATCCGCTTGTTCCTCGATTTTTAAAGCCTCGTCGCAATCTGCGAGCGCGTTTTGGAAATCGCCTTCGGCTAAGCGAGCCTGCGCTCGCGCTTTTAGAGCCGAAGTATTATTTTTCGAGTTGTTTAACGCCCTCGAGGCTAAGTCACCCGCTCTTGAAGGATCTCCACGCTTCAAAGCACACACGGAAGCTTCAATCAAACACGCAACGGTAAGTTCACTCTTTGAAACGAGTTGCAGATCTGGATTACTTCCTTTCGCGTCTGTTATTTGTTTCTCTACGTTCTCATCAACCGGGTTCGAGGCGAAGAGAGACTCGTGCTCGATAAAACGCAACGCCATACCGTATGTTCTCTCGGCGTTATCAAATCGCCCTTCGTTTTGATACGCATCAGCGGTGAGTTTCAGACTTCTTGCCGCTGGAATCAACTCTGCCGAGGGAATATCCCATGGTTCTTTGTATTCGTACTCACTCGTCGGAGGGAGCGGAGCGGTTTCGTTTACAACCGCCGCAGCTTCCTCGGAGGTGTCCATTCCATCTTCGTTATTATTATTATTCGTGCTACCAACATGACGTTGCCGTCTTTGTTGTCTTACTGCTTTCTTCTCTTTAGATTCTACTTCAGGTCTACCGTCGGTGTTTGCATCTTCCGTTCCATTCAAGCTTCCCGCTTTAGGAGCGCCGCCTCCTTCTACTTCTTCGGAGTGCAAACTACCGCTACTTCTCGTTGTTCTCGCTTTGTTCTTCTTATTGTTATTATCATTTGCTTTGTCCTCGTTGTCTCCATCGCCGTCCTTGTCGTTATCTTCGTCGTCGTCTGTGTTCTCATCGTTCGTATTACCTCGGGTACCGTTGGAATCTGCCGCCGATATGGACGGTTTAGCTCTGTTGTTTTGCGTATTTTTGCCTCCTCCTTTCTCCGCGTTCTGCTGGTTTTGTTGTTGTTGTTGTTGTTGTTGATTTATCGTTGACGAGGAATCTGTTGCTCTTTGCGCAAACCTCCGCGTGGTATATACGGAGTTCTGCATCGATGCTCCCGGGGCGGCGACGTACTCATTATCATTACCACCACCACCAGTACCATCGACGAATGGATTCGACATCGCCGCGTGCATCGGTCTCGATGGGGGAATTATTGGATGAATCTCTTTTGCGTCGTTGTCGGTTGAAAGGGTGGTGTCGGCTCCTCCTCCTTTTCCGTTGTTGTTGTTGTTGTTGTTCATGGAGAGCGGCGGTGAGAGCGATCCACCGCCTGACCCTTCCAAGTCCATTTCTATTCTAAATCTGTGTCTCACTTTTACGTGTTTGTGTGTGTATTTGCGCGTGTCCCTGCCTTCCTTCTACTCGTAAAAGAAAGTGTGGGGTCGGTTGTTCAATCACTCAGAAAGAAAGGAGCTCTTCTCTTTTCCAAGAGAGACCAAACTGAGCGAAAAAGAATGCAAGAATCCTTTCGCGCGCAAAAGAAAAAAAATCGGAAGACGAGTTGTTCGCCAGAAAGCGACTCGAATATATGGCGAATAACTGGGCTGACGATACCGAAGAGTTACCACCGTTGGGAACTTTGAGTAAAGATGAATCGACAAAAACAACGAGCACTCCTGCAGCGAGTGCAGGAAAAACGTCTTCGTACGTTCCACCGCACTTGAGAAATCGGCAAGGCGGAGGGAACACTGAAAGAGGAGGAGACCGACGAGATTATGGCGGTGGTGGCGGCAGACGAGATTATCGAGGTAGGTTCTTTTCAGAGAAATAAAACGTGATTTTTTTCGTTCGAAACGAATAAAGCGCATAGTTTTGCGTGGAATTCGCGCATCGCAATGGATGCATAACGATCGCGAGAGTCCGCCGTTTGAGCGCGCGCAGTTGTTGAAAAAATTTAAATCAATCGACACAACGTGTGCTCGTGACGGCGCTTCAACTTTTTTAATACCACCGCAGAATGTGAAAGAAAGAATGAAAGAAAGAGAGGCATTTTATTGCTCCGCAACGTTCGCGGGAGAAACGTTCCCACGCTATCGCATTCGCTCTTCTCTCTGCGAGCTCGATCGATCGATCGATCGATCAAATACAATGCTAAACGATATCAAAATATTTTATTGATTTATTGATTTCTTCCTTCATAAAAACAGATGACAGAGGTGGCGGTTCATTTCGCGGCGCAGGATGGGGTGGTTCATCCCGGGGAAATAGAGAGGATTTAGATTACTCGAACTCGTCGTTTGGGAGACGAGACGATGACAGAAGAAGAGATGATGGTGGAAGACGAGGCGGATGGGATACCGGGAGGTCGTCTCGCTTTCGCGAATCTGATCCATTCGCTCAAATGGAAGCTGAGGACAAAGCCAGAGCGGAAGGTGCGGATGCAGAAACAGAGATGTTCCAAACTGAGAACCACGGTTTAAATTTTGATGCGTATGAAGACATTCCAGTGGAAGTGTCTGGTAACGACCCGCCGAAACCGATCGAATTCTTCAAGGACGTGGACTTTGGGAAAGAAATCAACGCCAATATCGAAAGATGTAAATTCAAAAAGCCGACTCCGGTGCAGCGTTACGCAATTCCGATATCTCTCGCCGGTCGGGATTTAATGGCATGCGCGCAGACTGGTTCCGGTAAGACGGCGGCGTTTTGCTTTCCAATCATTTGCGGCATTCTCAATCGCGGCCTCTTGACTGGAGGCGGCGGACAGAGAGGCAGAAAAACGTTGCCATTAGCGCTCGTGTTATCACCAACGCGCGAGTTGGCTATTCAAATTCACGAAGAAGCGAGAAAGTTTGCGTACAAGACGGGATGCAGAGCGGTGGTTGTCTATGGTGGCGCTCCAGCTGCCGAACAGTTTCGAGAAATGGAGCGCGGATGCGACATTCTCATCGCGACACCAGGGAGATTGATTGATTTAATCGACCGAGCCAAAGTCGGATTGGCCAAGTGCGAATACTTGGCATTAGATGAGGCGGACAGGATGTTGGATATGGGTTTTGAACCGCAAATTCGACAGTTGGTGGAGCAAAGAGACATGCCTCGCACGGGCGAGCGTCAAACGATGCTCTTCTCTGCGACGTTTCCAAAGGAGATTCAAAGAATGGCATCTGATTTCTTACACGATTACGTTTTCTTAACCGTTGGTCGCGTTGGTTCTTCCACCGAACTCATCAATCAAACGGTCTGCTATGTCCCATCGTATTACGACAAGACTCAAATGCTTTTGGATTTGACGGAAGCTGTCCCGGGTTTGACGCTTGTGTTTGTTGAAACGAAGAGAGGCGCCGATCAATTGGAGGACTTTTTGTGCGAGCAAGGTAAACCGGCGACATCCATTCACGGTGACCGCACGCAACAAGAGAGAGAAGCTGCGTTGAAGTCGTTCAGAGCCGGGAGAACTCCAATCTTGGTTGCCACGGATGTCGCGGCGAGAGGCTTGGACATTCCTCACGTCACGCACGTCGTGAACTTTGATTTACCGACAGATATCGACGATTACGTCCACAGAATTGGTAGAACTGGACGCGCTGGTAAGAAAGGTCAAGCGACTGCTTTGTTTGGGGATAAGGATGCAGGCATTGCCAGAGCTCTCATGGACGTCATGTCCGAAGCTGGACAAGAAGTTCCATCCTTTCTCGGCGGTTTTGCGTCCAGATCTTCCTATGGCGGTCGATCTAAAGGTCGCTCGGGTGGTGGTAGCAAATATGGGGGGAGAGATTATCGTAACCATGGCGGCGGTGGCGGCGGTGGAGGCGGCGGTGGAGGCGGCTACGGTGGAGGCGGCTACGGTGGAGGCGGCGGGGGCGGACATGGAAGCCGTACGAGTTGGGATTAGAAAAATGAAAGAGACAAAGAGTCAATTAGCAGTGTTATTAGTTTTTTTTTGTGTGCGTTGTGAATTTAAATATTATACAAGAGAAATATACTACATTGTATACCTCTTCCGCAAATGCTGAAGTTATTTATCGCTGTTGTTGTTGTTGTTGTTGTTGTTTTCGAGCGTCGTTTGCGTCGTCGGTATGGTGAACACCGATTCTTCTTCCTGTCTCAATTCAAAAGTTGTTGTTTTTGTTGTTCTATTCTTGTTGCTATTCTTCTTCTTCCTCTTCCTCTCGGCTACCCAGCCTTTCAGTGGACTGGAGTCATCGGTTATGGATAAACCAAACGTCCCGGCTACCACACCACCAATAAAAAACGGCAAGTTCTCCGATATGACCTCGAATATGTCTTCTTTCTCGTTGTTGTTGTTGTTGTTGTTGATGATGTTGATGTTTGCAGACGAGGATGACGACGACGACGACGACGACGACGCGATTCTCTTTGAAATCGAACTCCGTCTCGAAGCTGTCGTCGCTGAGCGATGCAATCTTCTTTCTTCTCCTCCTATTCCTCTTTCTCCTCCTCTAAAAGACGTCGACGTTGATGACGCGAGGATGGCAGAGATGACCACCATATCGCGGTTTGTATTTGCGTGAAGAGAAATAGTTTTATGAACGAGGAAAGGTGTGAAACGAGGAAAGAGGGGAGTTGATTTTTTGATTTTGAAAAAAAAAAAAAAAATTGCCAAGACCTTGAAGATTGGGAGTGTCCTCTGTGTCTGTCTGTCCTCCAAAAACAACAAAAAAGGAATATTTCAGAGAACATTTTCGCGCCTCAGAGTTTAAACACGCGCTCTTCTCGAAGTGTTCTTATTACCATACAACGACGAGTAGTATCGCGCGGCGCGCGTGATTGACGAACGAACGAACGAGAAGATGAAGTTTGGTCATCAACTCGAATCAGTGGTGAACAACACCGCGGAGGATATTCGAGATAAATTTCTTCAATACAAAGCTTTGAAGAAGACGCTCAAATCGATTCCGAGTGGAAACGACAGTCCTGAAGTCGAGAAAGATTTTATTCGATTGTTACAACAGGAAGTCATGAAATTCAACGAGTTCTTCATTAACAAAGAGGAAGAGTTGGTGATGAAAGAGAGCAGATTGAACGTGATGTTTAGCGAAATCGTCGGCGAGGATAAACTGTTTATTTTTGAGAACGCGAACAAAATCGTCGGCAACCCTTCCAACGACGACGAGGGTGAGAATGAAAAGAATATTTCTCACACGAACGACAACAGCAGGGCGTCGTCGACGCAAGTATCGTCTTCACAATATGAGCAGCAGCAACATCAACAAGAACAACAACATCAACAGATGATGGCAAATGCTACGACTGTGGAGCCAAATAACTTAGAGATCGAAGCGGAATTGTGCGTGCAGTTGGCAAACTTCCACGGCGAGTTGGTCCTCATGGAACACTGGACGAATATCAACTTCACCGCTTTGGTGAAAATTCTGAAAAAGCACGATAAACTCTCTCGAGTCGCCTTGCGTTCGCCGATATTAGTCTCCGTCTCGAAACAACCGTTTTATGACACCGCCGTGCTGTCTAAAATGATCGCTCGCGCGCAAGCGAGAGTGGAATGTTTAATGAATAGAATTTCAAACACCGCGGGAGGCGAAGAGGTGAAGGAGCACATTTTAACCAACATACCGACGACGGCGGATTTAGCTAAGCAAACCATGGGTGCGAGGCGCACGATTCGATTATCATCCGACGAAGATTTACTTGAGGAGTTTTCAAACGCGGATAAGGAGAGTTTAGAGACGACGTACGGAAGGACATTAGCGGCTTTGACCACTTGGAACTCGCTTAAAAATAGCGAATCCTCGCAAAATCCGTTCGGCGACGTTCCTAAAATTAAAGCCTTGCAGAGGAAACCGGAGGAGGAGGTGAAAGATGTCGAAATGACAGATGATTAATCGATGTTGTCATCGTCGCGTAGAAGTGTACCGCTATTATAGTTTGTTTGTTGTTGTTGTTGTTGTTGTTGTTGTCTAGTAGCTCTTGTATATAATTATCGAAGAAAAAAGAAAGTCTCTTCGGATTCGCGAAAACGCATAAATACACAGTCACAGTAGCACGCGAAAAGAAATCTTTTTCTTTTTCGTTCGCGTCATACTTCCGTCACACTCACAACCACAAAATACAACACACGCGCACGACCTTTCGATCGAATCCAATCCATTCCATTCCATTAAATGGCGCCACCGGCTGGTTTTGATTATTCCAAGTGGGATAAGCTCGAGTTGAGCGACGACGAAGACTTACACCCGGGCGCGCAATTTATCGAAGCGAACACTCTTCGAAGAATCAAGAGAGAAAGTCAACAGAATAAAGCGTCTGATATTGACGCGAAAATCGAAGAATACGAGAAATCTATCAAAGAAACGAAGAAGAGGATTAAAACACTGGAGATTGACATCGTCGAAGATAGATTCGCGGGCGACGAGGACGCGTTGAAAAGCGTGAGAGACGAATTGGAAAATCTGGAAACGACGCTTCGAGAAACCCAGGAAAAGCTTGAAGCTGAAAAGAAGAAACGAACGTTTAGCGCAGAAGAATTGTGTAAAGTCACTACTTCAAAAACACTCGTCGGCAAGGATTGCATGCCAACGGAAGTTTCGGAAAATGTTCAGGCGCAGAAAATGACGTACGAGGCGTATTGCGAAAAATACGAGAAAGAGCTGGATACGCTCGCGGAAGGCGGAGACATAGAGACGAAAAGTCAAAATAAGAATCCATATGCCCGCATAGAGGCGTATCTCTCGAAACATACGTACTTGGTGTGCGAACACGCGCTCGGATATCTCTTGCTCAAAGCTCTGTATGAAGAAATGGACGGCGTTGTTGGTCGAGACAAGGTACTTAGTACGGCCAAAGCCGGTTTCGCGCTGAAATCTATTTCCGATTTTGCGACGGCGAATAAAAGAACTATGTTGGACCAATACAAACCGTTTTTCGTGCGTTTACTGGAAAACGACGAAAAAGTTCTGCACGAATACGAGCTCGCCGAGATGGATTACGTCGAAAAGCTCATCGAACGCGCGGAAAAGAAAAAAATGGAAGAAGAAGCAGAAGCGAAAAAAGTGGAAGGGACCACCCAAACAGGAGTAGAAGAAATAGAAAATCCGCCGTTAGGACCAGGAGGCCTCAATCCGATTGAAGTTTTCGAGAGCTTGCCGGAAGAAATGCAAACAGCTTTTGAGTCCGGTGACGTTGAAGCGCTTCGTGAATACGTCAACGGCCTTTCTATGAAGGATGCTAAGTTTTACATGCGAAGAATGGTTGACAGTGGTTTGTGGGTTCCTCAAGAAGGCGAACATCCAGGGACCGCGTTGGTTGACTCGGGTGATGATGAAGAAGAAAAAGAAAAAGTCAGAGACGATGATGATGAAACGAAAGCAACCTAGGAAGCATTAGAGAGTAAATAGATACATACTACAATCAGCAATAACAATACTACTAAAGTACAATCAATAAGATTAAAGCAAGCAGAGAGTTTCGTCATCATCAATTTTACCATCACCTTTGTCCTTTGGCGGCCATCCTCGCGTTTAGCATTCGGGCTTGCTCCCTCGCCTTATCTATCAGCTCCTGTGCATCTGGACCTCCAAAACTTTCCTCATTTTGCTGGACGAAACTTATATTTGTTCTATTTCTAATTCTATCTTCCGCCTCGGCTCTTTGCCTCGCTGCTATTTTCTCGTACGAGTCTTCTTCCTCTTCTTGCTTTTTTTGTTCTCGTCGTCCTGGGAGTTCACTTCCATCTTGCTCCACACCAAAGTGTTCAACGACAGATTGAAGAAAGTTAGGGTTGCGGAAACCTTTCGGTTCTCTCAGTTGACTGTTTATATTCAGTCGAGTCGTTCTTTTCGCCTCTAAATACTTCTCCACGCGCGCTTGTATCTCCGTATTTATTTCTTCGTTTTTCTTCTTCTTTTCGTGAAAATTCCTTCTTCTGCTACTTTCGAACGTGGAAGGAACGCTGAGTGGACGTTGACGTTGTCGTCGTCGCTGCTCCCTACCAATATCGTCTTCTTCTTCTTCTTCTTCTTTTTCTCTGTGAGTCTTCTTCTCTTTATCATCCTTCTTATCTTTGTCTGATTCGCTCTCCTCGTCCTCGCTTCCATAGCCTTGAACGAGGGAGGAAATCATCTGCTTTCTCGAAATTTTTATGTATGGAGCTTTTGATTTTAAGAAGAAGGAGAAAGAAGAAGAAGAAGAAGAAAAAGCGTCATTTACGTACTCACAAGTCACACTTTCAATAGAAGAAGAAGAAGAATACACAACGTGCACTAATAATAATAAAAATGATAGGAGATAAAAGAAGAAGAAAACGAAGAAGGGAATAACAGCATGTCTGCAGAACATCATTCGCATCCGCGACACGATGAGATCTCTTTCGACTCGGAAATGCAATCTTTCTGGCACAGGTTTGAGCAAATACATCACCATCAACGTCGTGAAGGCACAAAATTAAATCTTCAAAAAAGTGACGACGAGAATGCGCGTGCGCACGGGTCGGAGGAACTCGAACGCGTGTTGGATAAAGTGCACGCGTCCGAGGAAGAGAATAGACGTTTAAGACGGGAAGTTGACGAGCTCAGTATCAAGTTACAACGACGAAAAGTAAACAAAAGGCTTTCATCCATCAAAAATCAAAAACAGCACGAAAAAGGAGAAGAGGACGAGGAAGATTTTTTCAATTACGATTCGCTTCCGCTCTATTCTGAATACGTCAAAAAGCGACAACGTCAGCGAACAGAAGGGTGAAAACAATAAATGCGAGTGCTGCTATCACTCAAGAGCGCTTGGTTATTATCACAATCACTAAAGGATTTACTATCACTTGTAAAAAAACTATTTGTACCATCATCATTGAACGCGAATCGGATCGCTTTCGTGCCTGGAATAGCTTCGGAAACGCAACTTTACCAATCGCGTTCCCAAAGGTATTCTTGAATCTGAGTACAGATACTTTTGCACGATATCAATGTCGTCCTCGTCTAAGTATTCGACGGCTTCGGCGGTGTTTTCGTCGGCGTTGGCATCTTTCTTCACGTATTCATCGTTATTATTATTCATCTTCAGAAACCGAGGCGAAACCGCTTTCAACACCGTCTCGAGAAGAGGCACAAAAAAGTTTGCAATCGATTCCGTTTCGGACAAAAGTTTCGTTCGATAGATTTGCATGTTCAATCTCTTGACTTTTCGAACGTCACCAGGTTTGATGTAACTGTGCGCGACAAAGTCTGGTAAAATCCGAACACCTACGGGCGTGCCTTCCCAGAAGGAGAGCTCGTCGTCTTCTTCTAAAAGTTCGTCGGCGATTTGTTTACCAAACAACGATTGCTCCAGCGATCCGATCAGCGTGTTCGTTACGCTGTTCTTAGATGACGAAGATTTTGAGTCGACAACGGGACCATTACCCCTGAAATCTTTGTTTCCATACGACGGCGGTGGCTTTGGCTTTGCGTTTGCTATTTTTTTCAACTTTCGACCATTTTTATACACCCACTTTTGGTTCGATCCACTCCCCGAATGCCGATCGAGAACTTCTCCACCGTTTATTAAAAGACGCGCTTTAAATACTTCTTCACGATCTTTAGCTTGTAAACGAGATTCCTCTGCGAAATCAGCTGCTTCAACCGTTAGGTGCATGTTCATCAAGGCGGCCCGCTCGGCGTTTGCTTTGCTCGGAACTCGCACGCTATCCGCACCACTGAAGACGACGTAATCCTTCTTTACGCCAAACTGCGCTCCATTTGCACCCCACTTGTCCGGATACATACGCTCAATGTGTAAGTAATTCAAGTTGAATTCTTGCATTCGCCGCATTTTTTCTCGAAATTTGAGTTCATCGCGCAAAATAATACCCTCCGGATTCTTTGACGCGTCTTCAACTTCAACAGAATCTACCGTCAACCCTTCTTCTTGCCCGGCGAATTCAATGAAAACGACTAAACCGGCACCGGCGCTTAGTTTAGTTACCGTGCCTTCGTTCTTTCTTACCTCTCGAAAAAACGCGTTCATTTCTGCCTCCGTTCTTTTCCGCCCGCCTTCTTCGACTCGCATTCGTGAACTCGTCCGATCGAGTTTCGCGTAAATCCAATTACTCAAGCTCGCATCGTGCGTGACTACGTAGTAATTGAAATTTGTTTCGTACACGACGTAACCGGGTTCACCTTCTAACTGCGAGAATTTGACGGAACTTTTTGAGGTGTCGAGCAACCGCTGTTTCATGGACCGGTCGACGATTCCATTTGGATTCTTGTTTACTTTTTCACTAATTTTTCTAGGTGACGACGAATTCGACGACAGGTACTTCAAAGCGCCCTCATCTCTGACAAACTGCGCAAATTCTCTCGCGTTATGTACGTCTCGAACTATCTTTTCGTTGTTCCTTCTTCGTGTTCTTCCTTCATCGTCGTCGTCGTCGTAATACTCGTCGTCATCGTCGTCGCCGAAAAGATTGTGACCGATTGATTCCAACGCGTCCACAACTCTCGTGAACATGGTAGGTTTTTCTCGCTGCATGTGTTTCTTATCTTTCCACTTTTCAAAATCTTCTTCGCCGTGTCCTTCATTGGTCTCGGTTTTTAGTTCGTAATTCATCGGGTGATGTTTGTTTTCTCTATCGTAAATACTCCTAAGCGCGAGTCTTCGTCGCTCTAACTCCCGCGCTTCCCACGCAACCTCCTTCGCGCGTTGATCACGCATCCGCGCGGCAGACATCCAAGCCTCGCCTTTCATCGGTCCAGTGTTCACGTCCCCTTTCCATGTCCATGCGAAAGGGAAGTGAACCGGACACCTCTGGGCGTACTGTTTCCTCCCGCCTTCGCCTTCCCACTTTCCGCGCGCATCTGGATTGATGGTGACGTATTGACTCGCCTCGTCGCATTGGCACACCATGTGCGAAGCGACGCCGTTCTGCGAGGGCAAGGTTCCTTGTATATCTTCCAAATTTTGCGGCGGAGAGAAGTACAACTGTTTATGTTTCGTCGCTGTGGTTGTTATTTTTTGTTGGTGCTGGTGCTGGTGCTGGTGTTCATCTCGTCGTCGTCCTCCCGCGTTGTTCTGCACGACGTTTTCGTTTTCTGAAAACTGCGCGAAAGCGCTCGGTGGGAATTTTGGATTGGACGCTTTCGTGGCGACGACGAACGTTTCGTCTTCAGTTGAGAACCAATCGTTATTATCGCTATATTTCTTGTTGTCTTTTCTCCGGTTGTGTTCGGCAAGGAAATATTGTTCACCTAAATACGCTTGCGCTTTCAACCGCTCTCGCATCTGTTTCTCTCGTTGGTCCCGACTGCCTTCTTCTTCTTTTCTCGTCATCATCGTCGTCGTCGTCGTCGTCGTCGTCGCGGGAGTACCATTATCATCGGTGCTCGTGGTGGCGAGATTCTCCTCGTCCAAGTTTACCATTTTCTTCGTGTTCCTGCGCGTGTTCAAATAATAAAACACAACGCGCGCGGTGGCGCGAGTGCGGGCAAATTTCTCTTCTTGAACTCTCCACTCGTTATTTTGCAAGCAAAAGCAAGAGAAAACATGTAACACCCTTTCTCTCTGATATCAAAAAAAAAACGCAATCTTCTTTCTTTACTTTTAAATCAGGACGCCACGCTTTTGCGTTTGATAGAACTTTCCGAGAAAGAACAGACGAAGAACGTCGCACTGATCGCCAAGTGAAAGAGTCGCGTCTATTATTTTATCATCACAGTAAAAGAAGACAAATTGAAATCAGAAGAGAGGACGGAGGCAAAAGAGAGAGTAAAATGAGGTACAGCCAAACGCACTCGCCGGAATCGCAATCTTTGATACTCAACAACAAGTACACGAGCTGGAGCGCTTACTTCGGCGTGGATGCGTTTTTAAACGCGGTGTGGCACAATGTTTTTAGCATGAGCGTTTTAGCTTCGTTGCTCTTCCTTTCCGTGACGATCGGAGCGATGTCTTTACCTCCACCAACACATTTCTACACGAAACACACCGGGGCAGCTGAAAACTCGTCTTCATCGTCGTCGACGTCGACGACGAACAAACTTCTCACGACGTTCTTCTCTCTGAGACGAACCAATGTTGGCGGTAACAAGAAAGGCAATAAGATTAAGAATTACGTCGTGAACAACAAGGATGATAACAAAAACAAAAACAAACAGGCAGAAGGAAAACTTGGTGGGAACAGTTATCACATACCGAGTTCCTTATCGTATAAAGATATTTTGGATTCGCGAACGATGCTTCTTCCAGAACAACCGCGAATGCCAATGCACATACTAAGCTGGACGCCGCATTACGAGTTCACCATGTGGACTCTCAAACAAGTCGACGAGGAGTTGAATGTGGACGACAGATCATCGGGCGCGGTTGACTTTTTATACGCCGTCGCTTCGACTGAGTTTGCCGATAGATTCGACGCGTCGAATGCTGAGAACCAACCGTTCCATATGGGTTGGGCGACGCAAGACTACCCACAGAACCCGTGCGCTGGGTCGAGTAGCGGATGTGGCTCTATGCCGGCGCCAATATTCACCTTTGGAACGATACCGAAGGACCCAACAAAGATAGCTGGATTATTACAAGCGCCGACGTTGCCGCTCGCCCCGTGCATCGCGCACGCATATAACCCAGATAAATACGCTCAGTGCGACTGGTTTTCGTCACCATCGCAATGCTCGGAAGATAGAATGTACATCGAAACGTACGATAGCAACGCGGCAAGAATAGATAAGTACAACTCGCTCATTCCAAAATTGGTTTGGAGAGGATCAGATTGGCGATATCTTTCAGAGTACGAAAGTGTCGGAACTGGGAGTGGATTTGAGTTTTTGCACCAACTTGGGCTGTGCCACGCGAGTCGGTCTACAATCATAGATGCCGTGTTGCACTCGTCGCCGGCGAGCACGGTGGAAAAGCGAGTTCCACCGCGATTGTACGCCGCCGTACTCGGGTCGTTGAATCCGGAGAGTTTCGACATAAAGTTTACGGACAGAAACGAACACGCGCCGCAATCTTCCTGCATCGACGATAAATTCAATCTTTTCACCTCTGACGAGATGGACGCTTGCGATTACTCAAATTACAAGTATCTCGCGGACTTTGGAGGTGGAGGCGGTACTTCGTGGAAATCTACCCTTTGGTTTCTTGGCATGCCTGGCGTTCTGTTTCATCACGAAACGCCGATGCGAGATTCGTTCTACGACGACATTCAGCCGTGGGTGCATTATATTCCTCTCGACGAGGATCTTTCAAACTTAGAAGAACGGGTGAACTGGGCCAAGGAAAATCCGGACGAATGCGCGTCTATTTCCAAACGCGCGACGCAGTTTGCGAAGAAAATGATGAGCACGGATGGCTTAATAGAACACACGAAGAAGACGTTCGTGGAACCGTTTGGGAAATATATCGACGCGTACGAAATACTTGCCTCCGACCAGAAGGTTTCTACGGCAGACTTAAGTACAAAGTATTCTAGTGGTGGTTTAGAGACGGTGAAGTATGCGCCTAGTGAACCGGCATATTTAGGCAACGCGGAACGAGGAGAGTGAGTAAGAGAAGCAGAGGAATAAAAACGTACAGCAATTTAAAAAAAAAAACATCTGAATATAATTATTACACGCGCTGGCCGGCACGCCTGGAATTTACTACAACGATCACTATTGGACTATTTCAAAATTGCTTTTGCTATCGGTGCTAATCCGCGCTTCAGATCTCCATCGAGAAACGGATCTGTGCGATCATCCTCGAGGAATCGAAACGCGTTTCTAAATTCATCCACGTTTGCATCGATGGGAGCATCCCAATGCGCCGGAACGATGCTCTTTATAGATTCTCCCCAACGTTCGCTCACGCGATCGACCCAATTACGAACTGCTCTTGGGTTTTGCGCATACAGAAGCGTCCGAACGACCGGAGGTACGAGTAAACGATTCGATATGGACTCAAAATTCGTTTCCCATCCGTCGGTCCAAACGACTTCACTCGGCGACACCAATTCTTCGTGTTCTGGAAAGAAGAAAGATACGAGCAGCGCTGTTTTCTTCCAACCCGCGAGAACGTTTTCCGGCGTATCATCCGGTTGAGGATCTTTCGTCGATCGTTTCGAGACGAGGAGAAGTTTTTCTTTCGAAGATAAGACCGGTGGCGTCAAGGGAATCTTCGCGAGCGCGTCGGTGACAATCAACATGCCAGTTTTGACATCAAAAAATGCGCACTCCTTTATTTGAATATTTTTATTCGCGACGTTAAACGCACCAACATCGAGAGTCTCGTAGTTGATTTCGTCTTTCCACGCTGGCTGTTTCGTTGCCATTCGCGCTTCATCGTTGGATTCCGAGAGAACAAACACGTTTGATTCTGTGCCGTAGACGTACGCGTTGGGGACGTTCTCGACTGGGAACGAAAACTGGCCAGGAGCGACCCATATTTCAGCCTCGGGCCACCTTTCGTGAGCATCTCGGGCAAATATTTTGTGTTCTAAAGCATATGTCGGTACTACTATCGAAGCTACGCGAGCTGAAGAAGATGAAGAAGCGGACGATGACGATGGTGCATATTCACCTCCATCCGCGGCGCAAGATTCGACGAGTTGGAAAAATTCCTCAGTCGGCGCGAGCGGATTGTGCACCCACAAGTCGCCGGAAGATAAGCGAACGACAACGCACCGCAAAGGCGTTTCTAGAGGTCCTAATTCAATTGTCTGTTCCAAGGCCCAGCATCTGTCTTCTACCAACGTCGTCTTTATCGTTTTCTTCGTTCCTTCACCGAGAAAAGGCTTGAAAAGCGTCGGAAACCTTTGCGTGAAAGTTTGTTGTTGTTGTTGTTGTTGTTGTTGCTCTGCAAAAGCTGATATTTTATGTCCTGTTTGAAGAAACATGGCGTTGCTGTGAGCCAATAGCAGCGTCATCCACGACACGAAGTCTCTTCGCGACGAATTTTCGGCTTTGAGCACCTTCCTTCGCTCTCTTTGCCCTCTTCTGTTGTTGTTTTCAACTTTGTCCTCGTCTGTTTTCTTCTTCTTCTTCATCGTCTTCAACAGCATCGTCGTCGTCGTCGTCTTTTTGTTCTGTGATTTTAAAGAAGGAGAAAAAGATGATACGAAATCATGCGCAGTCCGGGAGCGGTCGCTCCCTGTGTTTAGGGAGGAGAAGGACGCGGGCGAGGGTATGGACGACATCTCTGTTAATACATTGGGTGTGGTGGTTGAGAAATAAGAAGAGAATTTGCCGCGAAAATCGAAAAATGCAAAAATCCATTACTTCCCTCTCAATTCCTCACTTTTGCTTCTCTCTCTCTCTCTCTCTCGGTCGCGCGCGCGCGAAGTCTTGTCAGTCCTTTAAAAAAGAACGAAGAGGAAGAGAAAGATGGCTGATTTTCAATTCCTACTCCCAGATCGCCTGAAGTCTCGATTAGACCATAATCAGCAGCATCAGAGAAAGTCAGAGTCGTTCGAGCACCGGTTAGCAAAAGCTCAATTGAAGCGACAGGTAAAGAGTTCTTGAATTCATTCTTCTTCTTCTTCTTCTTCTTCTTCTTCTTCTTCTTGGATAAAACACTAACGCTGTGCATTCATCTCTCTCATTCGTCCAGGCTTTTCTTGAATGGACGGTGCAAAAAGCGTCGAGCATGTCCTCGCCTCCTCGGCGAAGGAAGAAGAATTCCAATTCTAAGAATTTTCCTTCGCCTCCAATTGATGGAGGACGTCCAACATCGATGACAAGACAACTCGTGGATGAGAACGATGAAAATTTTTCGTCCACGCGTTATTCGCAAAAACCGAAAAGACGTCTATTTTTTGACTCTAACGAATGGGAGGATGCACGTACCAACGTCGAGAAAGAAGAAAAAAACGCTAACATCGACAGCGAGGAGAGTGCTGCGCACAGAAATAGGTGTTTGGAGCAAAAACTCGCCCGCGCCGAGGCGTTACATTCGCTCAGCGTTCAAAGTAAGCGCGAAAAAGCAAACGCGTTCAATTGCCGTCACGAAGACGTAGTAAAAGCGCAAAAGAACTTCAACAAGGAGAAAATATTGCAGAAGTCTCAAATGTTAGAAGAGAAGCTACGCAGCGCGGCTATGAAACGATCCTACGTGCTCTTTCGCAAAGGAATTCGCGCCAAGTGCGGAGTGCAACAATCTCCAGAAAAAGCTTTAGAGCGCTTACAACACCTCCACCGAGTCGAACGCGTTCAGAGACTCTGGAGAGTTTATACAGAGAGTCGATCGTCTACAGAAGCTTTGGGTAAAAGCATATCCGAGAAGTTATCGTTTGATATCGCGCAGAAAAGTTCGAACTACGACGAGTTCGTATCGTTGCTGCAAGATGCGAACGTGTTGGACGGAATGCGGCTCTGGTTGAAACGCTTAGATTCTCGATTAGACGCGCTCGGCGCGGAACAGAGCATTGCGACGCGATCACATCTTCGACTCCTGTTTCCTGCGACCAAGAAGATCGCGTGTCATCATCAATGCCGCAATCCTCGTATCGATTCTTGGGGCGATTTTGTTATCCCAAGATTTCCAACTCGTATCCTCATGTGCGCTTATATGGTGTGCGCTCACCCAGAAATGGTAACGGGAGAATACGCCACGGAGGATGATGAACCGTACGAAGTACGGGAGCTTCGAAGCGCGTCCGCGCGTTTGGTGAAAGCCATCGATGCAACTATTGAATTTTCCTCTGAGCAGATCAAGAATGGCTCGAATAACGCGCTCATGTTTAACGAACTAGTTGTGCAGTTTGCGCAAATCTGGGACGAATACGTTCGGGCCTTCAGCATCTGGAAAACGAACGACGCGACTGCGTTAGAAGCAGAGTTAGTCCGCATCGCCGTAGCTATGGAGGCATCCATGCTGAGAAAATGCGGAGAAGTTTCGTCACAAGCAAATGCAGAAGAGCCAATCGATGATATTCGCGCCATCCGCGAGCAAACGTGCTCTGATAGAGAGCTTTTGAGAACGAAAGTGAGAGAACTTAGCGGTGACGTTGGAGTTTTAAGATTTGACGACGCCATACGCGCGACTCGTGAGAGCGTAAGAGCTGAAAGACTGGCTGCGTTGGACTCGCTGGAGGAAACCAAAGATTCTTCGCTCCATGAATCCGAAGGACACGCCTCCGAAAAGAAGTTTGAAGAACGGCGCAAACAGCGCTTTCAGCATTCGCAACAATTATTGCGAGAGAAAGAAGAGGCGAAGAAAAATCTAGCGCAAGGAAAAAACGAGCGCTTACAGCGCATGTCAATAATGGCAGAATTACTCGCAGACATCACGTGGCTACCATTTCAGTTAGAAGACACCGTATTGGACCACAGCGCGAAGGATACAACCACAACAACCGTGTCATCAGTTGCTGGACTCGAGCATCGGGTACACATCCACGCGAAAAACGCGTTCTGGGACTTGATTCGAGAAACATTAGATTCTCCGGTGCTCGATGCGTCCAGCGGAGACAACATCGTGTCGGTGAACATTCGCGAGTTAGTTGCTCTCATTCACTCCCTCGTGCCGGAGTCCTGGAAGCGCAGCGATGTGACTACACAACGCGCGTTCGAATTGTTGAACGAACGAGAGCTTTCGCGAATAATTTTTGCGCAAAAGGATACAGCGCTCTTAAAATCACTTTTAAAGAGTACTCTGGACGCTTCGTTCGCGTTACTAGTCGCTCTCGGTAGCGATGCACGCGAACCGCATTCGAAAACAAAACGCGAATCTTTGTTGAGCGCGTTAGAAAACGCGTCGTATTCCGGGACGATAGTTCTCACGCTCCAATTTTTATGGGATATGGCCAACGAACTCAAAGAGGACATCTCCAGAGGGAAAACCATCGTCGCCGTTGAGAAACTGCGTCGTCTCTTGCGCGGGCCCGATAGCAATGCTGCCATATCTTGGATTCAAGATACGTTTAGTCAACTATACAACCTCGACGCGACTCCGTGTGATGAAGCCTTACCTAATACCAGGAAGTGGCTTTTCAAGAGTGCTTGCGAACTGGCGCCGTTGGTCGAATCCAGCGGTCTTGGTCGAGAAGTTTTGAAGAATCAACCGTCCGCGCCGAGCGCAAAGAACACTCATAACATTCCAGAGAGGATTTGCGCGGGATTGAAAGACACATCCGTCTATTCCAAGAAGGAACCGAGAGGAAGTCGCCCTGGAGAGGATGAAAGCGTTCCCGTAAACTGGACTGGCGTTCGAGCCAGTTCGTGCGAAGGTGTGGTTCGATTGATGTTTGTCGATCTAATTTGTCACCGAGATGAACACTCTGAGTTACCAGAAACGTTGCGTTTTGATGCGGCGCGAATCCATCGAGCGCAGGATTCATTCCAGCGCCTCCTGTTGTCGTGCGCTTGCCTCGCTTTGGTCGAACAGGTGCTCCCGGCGGGCGTCTCTGTCACGCCAGAGATGAAGCGTGATTTAAACAAACGCGTCTCCGCAATTCTGCGCGATGACGCGAGCAAACTCAAGGACGTCGCCACAGAAGTTGCTCGAACAGTTGGTTCTTCGCAAAGTACATCCACAATATCACTCGTCGAGCGTATGCTGCTGAAACTGATTGGCGAAGGCACCCGGGAAGAAAAGAACGCCCCGGTAAAATCATCTGATGATATTTCGAAGGCTTTGCTAAAGAACGTGCGGGAAGCGCTCGTTGCGAGAGTTCTCGGCGGTAAGAATGCACGTGAACCTATGATTTCTCGTTTGAACAACTGTCGATCGGGGATCGTTGCGGAAGAATTCGACGCTTTGGCTGTTCGCATCCACGCGCTCGCCCAGACGTCTTTCGTCATACACAAAAGCGCCGTGTACGACCCTCTTGTGCTCAAAGCGTACGAAACTTCGGAAGAACTGTAGCAGAAGTATATGGATATGTGCCCAGGTACGTATGGGTTATGTAGTGGTTTGTGTATGAATACAATTTTGAAATTTTAAGAGTAACATAATCGCGTTCATCTCTCCTCTTTCATCTTCTCTTCAGGGTCCTGACAAACTTATGAAAGCTGTGTTAGGAGTGATTTCAGTGTCTTCTTTTCTCGAGTTTCGCGACACCTCATTTAACATTTCCACTGAGAAAGATGAAGTTATCGATACGCCCAAACTTAACATCCTCGCGCTCAGCCACGGGCGCTTTCTCCTCTTCTTCTTCTCAACCTTCCACGGGGAAACGGCTGAGAAGACCGACGGCGAAGGTCTCTCTTTCTTCTTCTTCGCGTCGGCACTTACTTAAGCCTTGGACCTCATCATCATCGTCGTCGTCGTCATCAAATATCCACACCGCGAGGCGGAGATTTTCAATCTGTGCCGCATATAATAATAATGATAACAACAAAAAGAAGAGTAGCGATTTCAGTAACTACGGAGAAGAAGATGACGATTTTGATGAACCAGTGCCTGGACCAGGAGGCCGTATCGAGTCAGATGCCATCCAAAGAAACGTCAGAGATTCGGTGATTAACGCCATAGACCAAAGTCAAAACCGGAGAGTTACGGCCGGAGACGTCGCGTCTTCCTCAGGCATTCAACTCTTCGATGCCACGCAAGCGTTAACTGCTTTAGCTGCAGATACAAACGCATCTTTAGAGGTTACAAACGATGGCGACTTAGTGTACGCTTTTCCGAGCGGATATAAACAACTGTTGCAAGCGAAGTCGTTCAAGTTGAAAACGGAACCGACGGTGGATAAGGTGAAAGAATTTCTTTCTTATCTCGTGCGCGTGTCGTTCGGAACAACGCTCGTGGCATCTGTTGTTATTGTGTACACGACCATATTCGCGCTGTTGTCCTCGCAAAGAGACGACCGAAATGATCGAAGATCGAGCAGAGGTGGTGGCATGATGTTTTTTGGTCCTCGATTTTACCCGGGGGATATTTTCTGGTACCTCGATCCGTACTATTACCGTCGACCGTACCGGTTACGCGCGAAAGATGAGATGAACTTTTTCGAAGCGGTGTTTTCTTTTGTCTTCGGGGACGGTGACCCGAACAACGACTTTGAACGCGAACGCTGGGCGCTCATAGGACAAACCATCGCGAAAAATGAAGGGGTTGTCACGGGGGAACAGTTGGCACCGTTTTTAGACCGCGAAGGTTCCGCAGAACTCTCGGATGAATCGTTCGTATTACCAGTGTTAACTCGTTTCGAAGGTTCACCGGAAATGGACGATTCTGGGAATATTTTCTACAGATTTCCAGCTGCGCAAGTCACCGCTTTGGAAAAGAAACAACAAAATCGATTAAAACGTGATAGCGGTAGTAGTACAAATGGATTGGCGAAAGAGGAGCGTTGGTCGTTTTCTCTCGCTGATCCGAGCCAAAAATTCATGTCTGCAGCACTCGGCGTCGCTAACTTCGTCGGCGTGATCTGGTTGAGTAGTTTGATGACGGATCCCCAAGTCCTCTATCGCAACGCTGAGTTGGTCCAATCAGTTGGTGGTTTTCTGCCGGCGTTGCAAGTGTACGCGGCGCTGTTCTTCGCCATTCCATTTTTTCGAAACTTTAGAATCGGAATGAAGAATAAGCAGATAGATCGACGAAATACCTTACGATTGCAATCCCTGTTGCGTCTGGAGCGCCCGGACGAAAAGCTGCGCAGGAAACTGATGGAAGCGAAATCAAAGGCGGGCAGAAAATTCGTGTCGGAGAAGGATTCCATATTCTCATCGTCGGGGAAAGGCCAAAAAGACGGCTCGACATTCGAGTTGGAAGATTTCGATCGTCGCTTAAACAAGGAGAAGTAGTAGATTGATCTAAAGGTTGTATTTTTAATTGAAGTGAAGGAAAAAACGTATAGTAAATAACCCCGCGCTCGTTCGTCTTCTTCTTCTTTGCTTTTTGTATGGTGGGCAATTAGGTGGTGCAGGAGTTTATATTTTAAAGCTACTTCCAACGTGAATAACAAATATCATCATCGTGATGTTGATCTACTAACGCGTTCTATTCTTTCACTTCTAAACGGGTGTCAAGAGAGAGATCAAGTCCGGTCTCGGCGTCGTGCGCATGCCGACGATGATGATGAGAGGAATGAGGGCGTAATGAACGACTTCGGAGTTGGTGGAGACGTAGTTTACAACTTTCGCGATCGAAGCTCGAATACCGGCCATTATTACGTTTATTTATGCGTATCTTTTGGTGCGACGCGATCGATGCGTGTTTGTTTCAAGTGCTCCTCTCGACAAACTACTCTATTTGGTTCCTTTGTGAGTTGTGCGTAAATGAGGAAGAAGAAGAGGGGGGGCTGGAATTCCCCTAATTTAAGAGAAAGGGGCAGGGAGGGGTGCCCCGAGATCTTTCTGCTTGTGATTTGTTTTCGTCCTCAAAAAGCAGAGAAGAACAAGAAGTTTTCCTGAAAAATTAAAACGTCTACTCGTATTGAATCATAAATTATTGTGCGCGCGGCGCACCTGTGTATATCTATTATCCCTCCTTGATACTATTTAAGAAGACGGACGACGATCGCGGAGAATAACAATACAGGTAATACAGAGCATCTCTTCTTCTTCTTGACTTCTTCTTCATTCTCTTCTCTTTCATACTTTATATGGGAGAACGAACGCAAAAAAAATCGATCGCCCAAATTCGCAAATTCGCGACGCCACGACGACACGAAGAGAAGTTATTTTCGTTCTTCTAATCAAATCAAATATTTTCTTTACAAAATCAATCGCAGAGAAGGAGAGATGCGCACGCCGACGAAGAAGAGAAAGACACCGATAAAGGAGACTAAGTCGGTCTCTGTTTCTACGACGTCGACGCCCGTGAAAACCTCTCCTAAAGCGCGGAGAAATCTTAAACTTTCCGACGTCGAAGAAGAAGACGTCGCGATGCTGAAAGGGGAAAAAGGAAAAAAAACGCAAAAGAAGAAAATGATTGTCCCGCCGGCGAGTCCACCCGTGGAGAAGGCTGGGAGCACGAGAACGACGCCTAAACGCGCTGCCGCGACAGATGCGAGTAAGAAGTTTGAGCAGCAGCAGCGAAACGGCGGGTTCGAAAGCGACGACGATGTCGTTCTTGGAGATGATGATGATGATGATGAGGAGGACGACGGTTCGACAAAAATCTCTCGTGGCAAGAAGACGGGCAAAAAGCAGACGCCGACGAAGAAGAAGAAGAAAAAGAAGAACGATGACTCGTCCGACGATGACTTCGACGAGGAAGATTTCGAAGACGAGTTGTTCACGAAGAAGAAGAGTCCGAGTAAGAATCTTACGCCAACGAAGAGACGGCGCCCAGGGAAGTCAGATCCGCCGACGCCGCAGTCCAGGTACGTTTAGATTTTTGCGCCTTTTTCGCGCGCACATTTTGGATTTTGGATTGTCTGTTTTTTCTTCGCAACGCGTTTATTTTACTCACTTTTATTCTCGGGGTGTGTTACTTGATTCTCACCGCATTTAAAATGTGTATTTTCTTATCACGTGATAAACAGGTCTCTCCATTCGCCATCCAAATCGGGAGGATCCTCGGGGATGAGCGCGTCGGAACGTCTCGTAGCGGCTGGCGAAGAGTTACCGGTGATTTCCGAGCCGGCGGCGATGTTTCACGATTTGGCGTCCAAAGTTCCAAAGTTGGAAAATTTTTTAAAGAAGATGAGTCATCGACCGTTGCGTGTCGCGACAATGTGTTCAGGTACTGAATCACCGCTGCTTGCGCTCGATAAAATCGCAGACGCTACGGAAAAGCTCTTTGGATCGAGATTGAACGTTGAGCACGTGTTCTCGTGCGAAATTGAGCCGTTCAAGCAGGCATACATCGAAAGGAATTTTTCGCCACCGATTCTGTTCAGAGATATTCGAGAATTGAAAGAGAAGCAAGCGTACACTGCTTATGGAGCCTTGGTTGACGTTCCTGGCAATGTCGACATTCTTGTCGCCGGTACGTCATGCGTCGATTACTCGAATTTGAACAACGAGCAAAAGGGGTTGAACGAACAAGGTGAATCCGGTCAGACTTTTCGCGGAATGAAAGCGTGGATCATGCGTTGTAAGCCACCTGTGGTGATTCTCGAGAACGTGTGTGGAGCGCCGTGGCAACAAATCGTGGACGATTTTGCATCGTTCGGCTATACGGCTGATTTCCTTCGCCTCGATACGAAGCGATATTACATCCCGCACACGCGCACGCGCGTTTATCTGCTCGCTGTTCTTGGTGACGACGATGAAGGCGTGCTCGCTCAGTGGAAAGAAGTCGTCAAACAACTTGAACGACCATCGAGCTCAACTTTGGAAGCGTTCCTCTTTGATACGGACGATCCCAGGGTGAATAAAGGTCGACAAGACTTGGCGCTCCCGGGTGAAAAGAACACGCGCGCCGAGACTGATTGGGGTCGATGCCAAAGTCGACACATTCGCGCCCGAGTGGAAGAAAAACTTGGTCAGCAACGTCCATTTACTCATTGGGACGGTGGTTGTCAGCTGCCAGATTATGCGTGGAACGATTGGGGTAAGGCGCAAACGGATCGAGTCTTGGATTTGATGGATATCGATTACCTCCGTCTCGCGAGAGACGGCGTTGACGCCATGCACAAAACTCTGGTGTGGAACTTGAGTCAGAACGTAGATCGAACAACTGGTTCTGTCGCACCGGGTATTTGTCCGTGTTTGACGCCGTCCATGGTGCCTTTTGTTACGAACAGAGGTGGGCCTCTGGTCGGTATCGAGGCGTTGTCGTTACAAGGTATTCCCGTAGATGACTTGTTGTTAACGCGCGAAAATGAAAACCAAATGTCGGATTTGGCTGGGAACGCAATGACAACTACTGTCGTTGGCGTTTGCATGCTTTCCGCACTCACGCTCATGGTGGATAAGCTCGCCAATCACAAGGAGAACAATGAGTTTGCAAAGAAATTGTCCGCTTCGTCAAAGGAAGAAAAGTTGAAGATTACAAACGTCATCAGTAAGGCTGAACAAATCAGCAAAAACACCAAGGTTATTGGAGAAGATGCGTTGAAAGAAGAACTGTTGAACCTTGATGTCAAATCTGAAAAGAGTGTGTTGGCGTTGATGGAGTCAGCGCATCGATCTTCTCGATTGTGCGTGTGCGAAGCGCAAAGCGGACTGGCGAGTGAAATCGAACGATGCGCAAACTGTGATCACACGTGCTGCGTAAAGTGTAAGGGACGACCCACGCACACGTACGGAGCGTACAAGCCGACGCGCGTCGCACCGGATGTGTTTAGTGCAGAGTTGAAGCAGGCGTTGCCGATGACGGTGAAGTTTTCACAAAAATTCAATCTCGATAGGTACAAGTCAAATCTTTCCCTCACCTCCCCATCTGCTCCTAAATGGAAGGTTTGGATGGATGCTTTGAAAGCGGTTGAGAATGCCGAGTTTCTTTTCCGCGGTTTGCAGCGCGGAAACGTGTGGCGAATCCACTACGCTTGTCCGGGGGAGGATTTGATTAAACTCGAAGGTCGAATCGACGGGAAGGTGTGCGAATGGTTCATCATTTTTGAACCGTCGCCAAAGTCCGAGCAAAAGCCGGATGAGATATTTTCTCGACCGCTCGCGAGAATGATTTTGAGCAAAGAAAAAGCGAAGAATCTTTTGGACGGGAATTGGGAGTTATTCACTCCAGCGCCGGACGCGTTTACAGCCCAGATTATCGGAAAAGGCGCTTTGGTCGATTCCTGGCAAGTTACGCTCGGAATGGAGCATGGAAAAACAGTTCTCAACACCGAAAACGATTGGCCGCTCAAGCGATTCAGCAGGTACCAGGTTATCGTCAAGGATGAGGACAAGAAACAGCTCGACCGGGACATCAGTGGCGATTACGCCTTGTACGATACTTGCGACGCAGCGCAAGCTTCGTTACATCGAAAGGTAAATGGAGAGGAAAAAGGAAAGCGCTCTCTCTATTTCTTTCTCGATCAAACTCGTAATAAAGGTGCGGCTCACGATACGTTTGTCTTCGCAGATAACCATCGTCGTTTAATGTTCGATGAGTTCCGCGTAGAGACATGCCACATTGACACCCAGGATGGCTTGGCCAAGGGGTGGCGTCCGAGCGAAGAAAAAATGGGCACTATTGTCATCAAAATCCGTGGGAAATGGGAATCTCTGGACAAATCTGTGAAAATGGTTGCAATTGATACTTCGAAATCGTGCCTGAGCGTTCCTTCGCCGAAGACTTCGTTGTCTCAGGGCAACGAATCGTGCAACGCCGCGTTGGCTGTCGTCAAATGCTCGGTGCCGCTCGCTCAAGTGGACAAGCACGCTTGGCCTACGGGAGAGTTTGAGACTATCCGCTTAGATAAAAGTGCCGAGACGTTCAAGAGATTGCATTGGTTTACGTCGCGACTCGAAATACCAAAGTCGCTGCAGAGATGGAACGGTTTGGACTTGAAAGTACCAAACAAGCACTCGTCAGACAGATGCGATGAGTACATTTGTTCGAGGTGCGCTCCCGTTCCGCCAACTTTACGATGGAGTAGATTTTATGGTTCGAACAAAATTGAAGCTCGAGAGGATCCGCAACAAGCGGCGGAGTACGAGCAAGCGCTCAAGTGTCGACCGGCGCCGTTCATTGTACGTTGGAAACGCGAAGCCAATATGGGTAAGTTTCTCATTGCGATCAATCCGTCCACGTTAGTGCATCGTGCTTTGGCTCACTTGTCGCCAACAATGCACACCGCAGGTGCGACCGGCGAGCTGCTTAATACGTCGTGGAAGATTGTTTCTCACGACGAAAAATCTGTCGAGCAGTTGCCAAAGTCTTTTGAATTGAAATCGAACAGATTCAACGCTCCCGCATCGCAACCTCCGAAGTGGAGTAAAAAATATCCACTCCGTCCCGAACAACTGCGCTCTCTCGGCTGGATGATTGAGCAAGAGACCACAAAGGAACCATTCATTGAATCCGAAGTCGCCGAGAGCTTGATTCCAAGACTTGGGTTGCGCATGGACGGTAAGGTTGAGGTGAAGAAAACAGTTCGAGGCGGTATCGTCGCCGATCAAGTCGGTTACGGGAAAACCGCGATTTCCATCGGTGCTATACTCGCAAATCAAATACCGTTTCCCTCCGAGAAGGAAAGTGCAGTTTTGAAACCCGTACGAGCGATTCCAACTCGTGCAACGCTCGTTGTTGTGCCCTCACAGCTCATGCGGCAGTGGCCGCGAGAAGTTGAAAAATTTTCGGAAAAGGGTGCCTTGAAGACTGTCGTCGTAAAAACTGTTGCGGATATGACTGCGTTGACGGCGAAATGCGTCATGAACGCGGACGTGGTTATCGTTGCCACCTCTGTGTTCCGATCGAAGCTTTACTTTGATCGTCTCGCAAAACTTGCGGGGACTAAGACGATGCCGGATCCGAAGAGCGGCGCTCAAGGTCGTCACTTCACTTCTGACTATAACCTTGCTTTGAAAGGTTTGGGCGATCAAGTCGAGGCACTTACTGATCCAAAGCGCGGCGCGAAGTACGTTGCCGAGCACACGAAGAAGAATGTGAACGTTCTCGGTGAACTCACTTTGCAACCGAAGCGCTTGAAAGGCGCCAAGTTGGTTGCTGCCACGGTTGCTGCCGGTGGCGAGGGGTTCACGCACATCGAGGAGATGTTTGCCGCAAAAGAAAACGTATCTTCAAATCCGGTGCAGAAGCCTGTGGTGGAGAAGCCGATGAGTCCTTCGAGGAAGACGCCGATCAAGAAGAGCAAAGTTGCTACGCCGTCCAAGAAAAGTGCCGTTTCAGCGAGATCCACGCCCTTGAAAAAGCAAACAACTCCGAAGAAAGCCTCGAGTACGATTCGATCGTTGCCGAGTTCTCGAGCTGGAACTCCACGTAAAGTGGTGGCTGCTACTCCTTCGAAACGAACTTCTGCGCGCAACACGCCTCGCAAAAATTATTACGAAGAGGACGATTTATCAGAAGACATGTTGCGTGATTCTGACGACGATTTTGCGTCCGAGGACATCAGTGATGACGAAGATGAGGATGCCTTTGACGTTGACGACGACGATGACGACTTCGATGACGAGAGACCGAAGCCTAAGAAGAAGAAAAAGAGTGGTGCGGCGAAGCGTAAACTGGCTCCCGGGGAAGAAAAGGATCACTGGGGACTCGAAACCGAAGCTGTTCAAGAAAATTGGCGTCGAATGACATCTGTCCCATTTGAAATGTTTCACTGGAGACGGGCAATCATCGATGAGTTCACATACTTGAAGAATTCGGACAGAGCAGTCGTACTTGGTCTCAAGACGCAGTCGCGCTGGTGTTTGTCTGGTACTCCTCCCGTTGGCGATTTCGCAGACGTGAAAAGTACGGCGGCTTTACTTGGCGTTAATCTCGGAAGCGATGAAGTACCAAGGTACACAAAGTCCGAAATTACCAAAGCGGAATCATTTCAGTTCTTCAAGGAAAAGCCTTCGCAGCAATGGCATCGCAGACGCTGGTCGGTGGCTCAAACCTTCATGGATCGTTTCATGCGTCAAAATATCGCAGAGATTGACGAGATCAAGTACAAAGACACGAGACTCGACGTACAGTTACGCCCAGCGGAACGGGCGATTGCGCTCGAGCTCGATCACTATTTGCAGTCCATGGATATGAAAGCAAAGAAGAAAAAGCGAGGCGCTGGAGCTGATCGCGACTCGCGACTGGCTACTGTGCTAGGCTCCTCCGCAACGGCCGAAGAAGCCTTATTAAAGCGCGTCGCGTATTACGAACTCGATGAAGCGGATGGAACTGCCGTTCGAACATGCCAAGATATTGTGAACTTGCGCATAAAACAGCGAGATGCGTGTTTGGAGGAGATTGGCAAGGAGATTTGCACCGGGCGTATTCTACAAGACGAATGTAAAACTTTGAGTAAAAAGATGGAGCAGGCTTACGAAGAAGGTGAAGACGAGTTCCACGCGTGGGAGCAAAACGTCTTTGATAAGACTGGTGGAGTAGATTACGTTGGTGATCCCGAGGCGCACAACATCTTGTCGAAGGTGTTGAGAGATAACGATCTCAAGGCGGCGAAAAAAGTGGAGACGAAGACGAACCCTCCGCAGTACAGTAAGATTGAACTCGTCATCGAAGGCAAGCTCACTACTGCAACGATTTTGGCATACCAGGGTCAGCACAGACAAAACGCTAAACTGGAGTATAAGAGCGCGTCTTCAGGTAAGATGCAGAGCACAGAAAAGAACTTGAAAAGAGTTGATTACAAAGTTATCAAGTTGGCACCTGAAAAGTCCAAGTCTGACTCGAGCGACAACGCTTCGAAAGTGAACACATCGAAGAAGGTCAAGAAAGAATCCAAGAACGACAAAGCCTGGGAACTGCGCGAGCACACGCATCAGTTGATTGCTTTACAGAAGGAACTCGTCGGTCGTGTCCGATCTTTGCGCTTCTTTCAATCAGTGCGCGACTTACAGGCGAAGGTTGCAACAGCCACCGTCAAATGCCAAGTCTGCTTGAAGGAAGTTAAGAAATCCAACACCAGCGTCTTATCGACGTGCGGTCACTTCGGATGCCTCGTGTGTCTCAGAGAGAATGCTTCCAAGCAAGCGTGCGGTGTTGCTGGTTGCAATTGCGCGCAGCGTGATTCATCGGTCGTTTCGGCAGATTCTCTCGGTACTGAACTTTCCATGCAAGGAAAGAAAGGGAAGGGCAGCGTATCTGTGATTGGTAAGCACGGCTCCAAACTCATCGATCTTGTCAATCACATCAACAACATTCCAAAAGAAGAGCGCATATTGGTATTCGTCCAATTTACGGACTTGATGGCGCAAGTCGCGAATGTTTTAAATGAGGCTGGAATCAAAACGCTGAAATTGAAAGGCTCGGTGCACCAACAAACTGGCGCGCTCGATGAATTTCAACAGGAAGACATGAAGAAAGGAAGTGCGCGCGTTCTTCTTCTGTTGGGACGCGATGAATCTGCATCGGGTGCGAACTTGACCACAGCGAATCACGCAATCTTTGTGCATCCGCTCCTGACTGCGACGAATTACGAATACGTCGCCAGTGAGACGCAAGCGATTGGACGCATTAGACGTTATGGTCAGTCGCGCGAGGTGAACACCTGGAGATTTATTGTAAAAGATTCAATAGACTCCGAAATTTACGAGGAGCGTACAAGGGAAGCTACTCAAGTATAAAATACTTCTGTGTATGATATATTGTGAAGATAATTTGATATGCATTATTTACGAGAAAGCGGAAAAGAGTAAAAATAATAACGAGCGAGCATCTAAGCAACGCGCTCGAGCAAGAAAAAGAGAAGGAAAAGAGAGAAAGAGAGACATACTGGAGAATAAACACACGAGATTAAACTGTTTTTTAATTCACAACACGCAAATAAGAGACATATTTCGAAACACATCTACCTAGTATATAAGAAATACGCGATGACAGCCGGCAATTTTTCTACCTTTTTATCTTTGCTATTGTCCCTTGAGCGATTGCTTCGCCTTCGCTTCTGAGCAACACGCCACCGAGCGTTTTACTCAACGCGTATGCCTCTACACACAAACTTTGTTGAAACGACAGAACAATTTTCCCATACTTGCCTTTCGGGAGAAAGAGAGGTTTTCTCTTCACCTCTTCGCCGGTTGTTTCATCTAAAATACTTAAAAGTTCTATAACCGTCGCTTCGGTCTCCGCCGAATGCGCGTGTACGACGACTTTCGCACCAGGAAGTATGGGTCGTTTCAGCGAGTCACTTGTTTTGATATCAACTTCTATCACCTTTGCGGCACGTAACGGATATGAGTGATGGCAAATCACCGAACCGCTTTGCAAACTCGAAGACTCGACTCCAGTCAACCCAACATCTACAACTGCGCCGACCGAGGCGAACTGCACCGGCTGATTCAAACCTTTTTCTATCCTTTTGACCGTCGCCACTACATTCGCGGGCGATATAAACACTTTATCTCTAACGCTGATACTCCCAGATTCTATTTTTCCAGTAAACGCGCAACTTCCTAAAGCGTGCGAGGATGCGTTCCCACTAGCAGTCAAGATTTCTAAAACAGGCATACGCAGAGGTGCAGGTTGTCCTTTTGAAGACGCCTTCGAACTCTTAAGAATATCCAGTAAAGATTCGTTGCCTGCATACCAAGGCGCGCATTCTTGAACAAACTGATTAGACGAGACTATGTTCGAACCTTCTAGCGCAGACACAGGTACGACGGCAACATCTTTCTCGTCGTACCCGATATTTCCGTTCGTTAAGAAATCAAAAACACGACTCTTCACTTCCTCATATCGACTCTTGTCGTACGCGCACGAATCGAGTTTATTTACGACCACTATCATTTTGGAAATTCCTAAAGCTTTCGCCATCATTGCGTGTTCTTTCGTTTGCCCATTCTCGCTAAAGCCTTTCTCGAAGGCGCCGATGGCTCCATCTATTACTAGGAGTGCAACATCCGCACTCGACGCGCCGGCGATCGCAGACGGAACGAAATCGCGATGTCCAGGCGCATCGCTGATTTGAATCCACCTATCTTCGCTTTCATCTAGCCTAACGCGCGTTCGCGCGACGTCTATGGTCACTCCTCTCGCGCGTTCCTCGGGTAGCGAGTCCAACGCCCAAGCGTACGCGAACGAAGCTTTGCCAGCCGCTTTCGATTCCCTCGCGTTCTTATGATGCGTGCGTGCGTCTAGGGAGTGCAAAGCTTCTAATAATCGACCACATAAAGTGCTTTTCCCAGCGTCTACGTGTCCTAAAATAACCACAGACAAATCAAGTTTGCTCGTATTCTCGTATGCTTCTCTTTCCTCGAGAGTTGGAGTGTATGATTTGAGAGAAATTTCAACTCCATCTTTAATATCTGGTGTAAGCGCGAGAGTTGAGGCTACTAATTTCTCCAGCGAGGATGCCGATACATTCTTTTCTGCATGCTGATGATGCTTCGGTGCTTTCGATTTTAAAACAGTTACTCGTTCTTGCTCCTTTTCACTTTGATGCTTGGATACAGTTACTCGTTCTTGCTCCTTCTCACTTTTACCAACTTTGCCTCCTTTCTCGTAATATTCATCATCGTCGCAGTACTCATCATCGTCGTAATCTTCATCGTAATCGTCGTAATAATCATCCTCGTCTACCCATCCACTCAGCTTTCGACTCATGTCTTTCAGAAAGTTTGTTAAAACAACAATACTCGTAAAGTGACAAAAAATTCGTCATTTCGACCTCCCTAATTGCGCGGGAAAATCTACACTTGCAGTCTTTCTTTTTTAGAAAGAAGAAGAAGAAGAAGAAGAAGAAGAAGAAGAAGAAGAAGAAGAAGGAAGAAGATACTGCCAATACCATAATAGCAATGCCGTCTGTCTCTTCCAAATCTCCGTTTCCGCCTCCGCCAGAATTTTACAAACTCTACCGGCAATCGGGAGGCAAGAAAGATGAGACAGAAACAAAGACTCCTCCGTTACCTCCATTACTTCCAGAGCGAGGCGAAACGTACGAAACGTTCGGCGCGACGCACGCGGATCCATCCAAGTTGCTCGCGCCTGAACTGTTGATAGACGATCCGGATTTCCCGTTTCAAAAGTTATACACGATTGTCCCTCAAAACACCGACAACAACAAGAAGAAAATCATAAACGCTAAAGGAGAAATACAAAAACTTAATAGGGAGATTCTAGAACGATTTGCGGCACTCGCGAACGATTTGCAAAACGCTCCGAGTCGAGCGAACGAGCGCATAGAGGAAATTGCATTGCTGTATAATAACTTGCATCATTTGCTCAACACGATACGGCCGCTGCAAGCGCGGGAAACCATCGCCTTTATACTGAAGCAACAAATCGAAGAGAAAAAACAGGCGTTGAAGGAACTGCAAGAGAGTTTGAAAGTAGATGAATAAAACAAGCACATAGCCGTTAGCCAAAACACATTC
>ENA-OWPI01000552-OWPI01000552.1-marine-metagenome-genome-assembly--contig:-NODE-552-length-51015-cov-16.489713_pt1 | contig 51015 bp, 49 predicted proteins | sample MGYA00238138_ERZ651775 | MGnify/ENA primary metagenome ERZ651775 (study PRJEB26906, sample SAMN06265043) | marine metagenome | isolation source: Helgoland LTER site | place: Germany:Helgoland, sampling...
GGTCAGCCTCTACTTGCTGTTCATCGCTGGCGTGGCATTGATTCGGCCGAAATGGGTGCCTGCGCTACCCAAAGAGGCGCGTATTTATATTGAGCCGACAGGCAGCAGCGGTCACTGGTCGCTTTTGGCCTTGTTCGTTCTTTGTGGCGTGGTGGGCTATATTTGGTCGGAGCTGCACGAGAGCATCATGAATCCGCTATTGCAGCGTGAGACGCCCGCACCCGGTGATGAAACGTTGATTATGTCGACCACCGTGGCATCGTTCCTAGCGATGTCGCTTGCTTTCGCAAACAAATTTTTGCGTTTGGGTTTGCTCTCTCGCCTGACTGAGCAGGTAACGTTTGTACTCATTCCACCCCTTGTCTTGATCTTCTTGGTACTCGGGACGATCTTTTTGGGTATTGCAACGCCAACCGAGGGCGGTGCGATGGGCGCGGTGGGTGCGTTTCTGATGTCTTTACTCAGAGGGCGGCTGACATTTGCTGTTCTAACGGGGGCCTTGGAGAACTCCACACGTCTATCGATCTTTGTGATGTTCATCTTGGTCGGATCGACTGTCTTTAGCTTCACCTTCAACGCCGCCGATGGGCATATTTGGGTCGAGCACTTGTTTAGCAAGGTGCCAGGTGGTCAGATCGGATTCCTGATTGTCGTAAACAGTCTGGTCTTCTTCTTGGGCATGTTCATTGATTTCTTTGAAATTGCTTTCATTGTCATTCCAATGCTCGCCCCAGTCGCGGAGAAGATGGGAATCGACTTGGTTTGGTTTGGTATCTTGCTTGCGATGAACATGCAGACGTCGTTCCTGACACCGCCATTTGGATTCGCGTTGTTCTATTTACGCAGCGTTGCCGCTCGTAAAGACTACACCGATGAGGTGACGAAAGAGCGTATCCCCGCGGTTAAAACAACGCAGATCTATAAGGGTTCAATCGCCTTTATCATCCTGCAGTTGATCATGGTCGCGGTGATTATGTTTAACCCTGAACTGGTATCGGGCGGTATCACCCAGACGAAGAAGCTGAGCGCAGAAGCGGTAGAGAACTTGTTGGATGCGCCTGTGGAAGACTACGGGTCGGGTACCGGCACGAACGACAATTGGTAACCGGTAACGTCGGTATGCAGGTTGATATCCAGATCCTAGACCAGCGGCTGCGCGAGGCGATGCCCGCGTACGCCACGGCTGGCAGCGCTGGGCTTGACTTGCGGGCATGCTTAGAGGTGCCTCTCACGCTTGAGCCTAACGCGTGGCAGCTGGTCCCTACGGGTATGGCGATGTACTTGGCTGACCCTGCCTTTGCTGCCATGATCCTGCCCCGTTCTGGCATGGGGCATAAGCACGGCATTGTTTTGGGTAATTTGGTCGGCTTGATCGACAGCGATTATCAGGGCCAGCTCATGGTGAGCGCTTGGAACCGCAGCCAGAAGGCATTCACGATCGAGCCGATGGAGCGAATTGCGCAACTGGTGATCGTGCCCGTTGTGCAAGCGCGCTTCAACGTGGTTGAGGCCTTCGCCGATACCAGTGAACGCGCTGGCGGTGGTTACGGCTCGACGGGGCGCCGCTAGGCTTTAATCGCGAGCCTGCGCCCAGACGGCAGCCGAAACCGAAACCGAAACCGAAACCTCAGTGCAAGTGCCCGCAATCCGGTCCGTGCACATGGGGCTCATCGGCCGCCTGGTTGCTGCCTGCGTCGTCCGACAGCCGCAAAAAACCAGTGCCTAACGTGCCGGCGCCGACCTCACTAATGGTGGCATCACGCACGCTGTGCACGGATGCACTGATACGGATGGCAATCCCCGCGAGGGGGTGGTTGCCATCCAGCACCACGTGTTCTGGGTAAATGTCGGACACAAAAAACAACTTGTTTGACGGGGCCTCGGCGTTGCAACCGGGCGGCAAGCCTTCAAACACCATGCCGTCTTCTAGGTTCTCTGGAAATAGGCTGCGCTTTTCCAGGAAAACCAGGCTCTCGTCGTATTCGCCGAAGGCGTCGATGGGCTCAATCTGTAGTTCCACCTGATCGCCGACTACGTGGCCAAGCAACGCGTCTTGCAATTTGGGGAGCAAGTCGTCGCCACCGACTAAAAATTCAATGGCCTCGTCGGTCTGGTCTAGCACCTCACCCAACGTATCTTTTAGCGTCCAGCGCAGCCCGACCACGCATTGTTCTGTAATTTTCATAGGACAATTGTCCCATGATCCAAGATAACGAGACGCCTACTGGCGCACAAATGCCACAGGATATTGCCAAACCATCGGCCTTATTGGGGGGGCTTAGCCCAACGGACTTCATGATGGCGCATTGGCAGAAGAAGCCCTTGCTGATACGGGGCGCGCATGGCGCGCTCCCTGCCATGTTGTCTCGTGCCGAGTTGTTTGACTGGGCTTGTCGCGAGGGCGTTGAGTCCCGCCTCATAGAAGACAAGGCGGGGAAGTGGGCGATGCGCAAGGGGCCCTTTACAAGCAAGATCCTATCCAGCGTCAAAACGCCCACGTGGACATTGCTTGTCCAGGGCGCCGAGGTGCTGCATCCAGCCGTGGCTGATTTGCTGTCAGCTTTTCGTTTTTTACCCGACGCTCGCCTAGACGATGCCATGGTGTCGTGGGCGTCAGATGGTGGCGGTGTTGGCCCGCACTTTGATAGTTACGACGTCTTCCTGTTGCAGCTGTCTGGCACCCGTCGTTGGCAGATTGGCCCGCAGAAGGACCTGCGGCTACAGGCAGATATGCCTCTGAAGCTATTGGCACACTTTGAGCCCGAGGAGACCCATTTACTTGGTCCAGGCGACATGCTTTATTTGCCGCCCAAGTGGGCGCACAACGGTGTGGCGCAAGGCGATGACTGCATCACGCTATCCGTAGGGTTTAAGGCACCAGCACGTGGTGGTTTGCTTGGTGAGGTACTGTTAAGACTGGGAGAAATGCTCGATGACGAGACGCTTTACAGTGATCCCAATCAGCCGGCAACCCGCGAGCCGGCCCGCATGCCTGCAGCGCTGGGTGACTTTGCGCGAGACGCCATTGATCGCGTCTTGACGCAACCATTGGCATTGGCGTGTGCGCTAGGCGAGGTGATGACTGATCCCAAGCCGGGTGTGTGGTTTGAAGCGCCAGAGGCCCCTTTTGAGGCGGTGTTGGGTGCTGGCTTGGGCATTCGTGTCAATGTCAAAACCCGCCTGCTGTACGACGACGGACACGTGTTTATCAACGGCGAGAGCTATGTGGCTGGCGGACATGACTTCGAACTCTTGAGACAACTCGCGAATCATCAGCAGCTGGGTGCAAGCGATCTCGGAGCGCTGAGCGCGGATGCGCTGACTCTGGTTTCAGAGTGGTACGAGGCCGGGTGGGTGGATGCGCAGGTATAGCGTCGGGAGATCGTCGTAGAGACGACCCCCCGGTGCCCGTTACGACTGACCGGGTCTATTGCAGGTCGGCGGCAATCACCGACAGGATGCGCTTGGCGAGTTCAGGCGTCACGGCGTCACCCGCCGAATTAGTCACCGATACGGTGGTCAACGTCGGCTGACGATCCAAGCCGATGCGGTACTGCAGGGCCTCGATCTCCTTTTTCTTGGCACCGAATAATTTGGAGAAAAAGCCGGGGTCTTCAGTGCCTGCATCGTCAGCGTAGCGCACGAAATACACGCCTTTTGTCTTGTCGCGGTCTTCTACCGTGAAGCCTGTGCGGTCTAAGGCCAGACCGACGCGGCGCCAAGCGCGCTCAGGATTCTCAGCCAAGGTAACGGAGGCCCCATTCGCGGTGCTCTTCAGCTGGGCTTTTGGCACCACAGCGGTTTGTTCTACCGCCTGTGCTGCCTCAGACTCCGAGGCACCCAAGCGCAACATGATGCGGCGGAGAAATTCGTTTTCTAGCTCAGCATCCGCCGGACGGGGTTGCCAGCGCGTATCTTGATTGGCTCCCCCGGTGTAGACCTCGATCATGCCGCGGTGGGTGACGTAAATTTCCGTTTCCCCGGCGGCATTGCGCTCAATGCGGGTGCGAAACTTGTCCAGCTCACCTGTTGAGTACAGGGTATCAAGCAACTTTCCCAGGGACTCGCGTATGAAGTCCAAAGGCAGCTTGGCCCGGTTTTCAGCCCAGTCGGTCTCCATGACGCCAATGTCTTTTCGGTTGACGTTCAATAAGAAGCCGCTGTCTTGCCAAAAGGCCTCCAACGGGTCCCATAGCGCGCCTGCATCGCGTTTTACGACCAGCCAGCGTTCGGTACCTGCGCGCTCAATGCGGACATCTCCCACGCTGTTGGCCGCGGTAGGCACGTTCGACTCGCCAACACGGGCGTTGAACTGGCTGGCTTTGACGGTGCCGGATGATTGGAAGGCGGTGTCATTGCTGATCTGCGTCAAATCAGGCGGCACTTCTAATGCGTTGCCTTGCTTGGCGGTTTTGTAGTCCACTTTATCGTTGCCAAAAGAGGAGCAGCCAGCGAGCGCGATCGCAGCCACACCCATTGCCAAGCCGCGCGCGATGGGCAGCATGTTTACATTCAAGGTCATACGTCGGAATCGGATCATGGTTGAGAGGTTAAGTGAGGCCTGCCGGTTATTAGATGGGCGAATTTCTCGTGGCGCCGATAGCGTGCGTTACAGAATGCCACAGGTCTTCATCGCCGCTTCTAAGGCAGCGTGGTTGCCGTCAGAGAGTGGTGTCATGGGCAGGCGCAACGTTGGTTGGCATAGGCCCATACGAGCCGCGGCCCATTTGACGGGGATGGGGTTGGCTTCTATAAACAGGTTTTTGTGCAGCGGCATCAACGCCAGTTGCTTAGCCGCAGCGTCCTTGGCGTCCCCTGCGAGTGCGGCGACGCACAAGTCATGCATGGCCTTTGGCGCGACGTTTGCCGTCACACTGATGTTGCCATGGCCGCCCAATAAGATCAGGGCAACGGCGGTCGGGTCATCGCCTGAGTAAATGGCAAAGTCGCTGGGTACATCTTTAATCAGGTGCAAGGCACGGCTCATATCGCCTGTGGCCTCTTTAATGCCCACAATACCGGGCACTTGGGCTAGGCGCAAGACGGTGTCATGGCCCATGTCCGCAACGGTGCGTCCTGGCACGTTGTACAACACCATGGGCAAATCCACGGCTTCCGCGATCGCCTTGAAGTGTTGGTAAATGCCTTCTTGCGTTGGCTTGTTGTAATAGGGCACGACTTGTAGTTGGCAGTCTGCCCCGACATCCTTGGCAAATTTGGCCAGTTCAATAGCCTCTGCGGTGGAGTTCGCGCCGCAACCGGCCATGATGGGAACACGGCCTTTGGCCTGCTCCACAGACACCCGGATGATGTCGCGGTGCTCTTGCACGTTGACGGTAGGTGACTCCCCCGTTGTACCCACCACGCCGATACAGTCTGTGCCCTGATCGATGTGCCAGTCGATCAGCTTGCGTAAGCCGTCGTAATCCACACTGCCATCGGGCAACATGGGGGTGATAAGGGCGACGATGCTACCGGTAATCATGCGCATGGTGTAAGACTCAGTGTGAATACGTTAAATTGACATTCTACCCAGTGCGGGCGGCCCTGCATCTGGGTGCATTGCGACGATACGCTGAATAAATCGTCCGTCGGGATGTGCGGCGCTCGGTGGCTCAAAACCATCCTCGTAGGCGACCACTCGCAGCCCGGCAGCCAGATCCAGCGACTCACCTGGACTCAGTAGAAATGCGGGGCGGCTGGGGCGGCCGATAGTTTCTTGCCCGCGCGCAAACGTCTCTGAGATTAAGACCCCCTGAGGACGCAGACTTCGCGTCAGTTGTGGCCAAATCGGACGCCACAAATAGTGCGTCATCACGATGGCATCAAACTGCCTATCGGGTAACGGCCAGTCGCCGTTTTCTATATCGGCACACACGACCGAAATCGACTCGCGCGCGCTGGCGTCTTGCTCGTCGCGCCCCTGCAATGTCGCTAAGGCCGCGGCGTCCTTGTCCAACGCGGTCACGCGGTGGCCCTGTGCGCTGAGGTAAAGGCTGTGCCGACCGGCGCCGCTGGCCACGTCAAGGACGTCGGCGTTGGGCGATAGCAGATGGGCCCAACGCAAAACCCAAGGGGAGGGAGCGCCCCAGCCGTGTTGGTTAGATGTCATAGCAAGGCATCGCGGTTAAGCCGCCAGGGATACGTTTGAATTAGAAACAGCTCCAGAGCTGGTCGGCTAAGGTGACCATCAGCATCGGGTCGCGGTAAAGGCTAAATACGAGGGCCAGACCCAGGACCGCCGCCGCCCATGGCACGGCTCGCTTCAGCAGACGCTGGGGTCGCTGTGCGGATGGCGCTGGCGCATGAGAGGGCGTTGGGTTGGTGTGCATCTGACACCGCCTAGGCGGGCTGTAATTGGTTGTTGCGTTCTATAGAGGCTTCGTTGATGGGTAAGTTCAGTGCGCTAGCGATCAACCCCAAGGCGATCGCAAGATACCAAACCACATCATAGGAGCCTGTGGTGTCGTATAACAAGCCACCTAACCATACCCCCATAAAACTACCGATTTGGTGGGAGAAGAAAACAAAGCCGCCCAACATGCTCAGGTGAGATACCCCGAAAATTCCCGCCACGATGGCGTTGGTAGGCGGCACCGTCGACAACCACAACACGCCCATGACAGCCGAGAAAATATAGACACTGGTCGGTGTAAGTGGGGCTATCACAAAGACCGAGATGACCACTGCGCGTGCCAGATAGATACCCGATAAGATTTTCCGATTAGCGATGCGTTGACCGAGCAGACCCGCCGCGTAGGTGCCGATGACGTTAAACAGGCCGATCAGTCCTAGGGAGTAGGCGGCAACGTGGGGAGCAAAATCGTGGTCGCGCAGGTAGCTGGGCATGTGTACGCCAATAAAAACCACCTGAAACCCGCACACAAAATAACCCGCCATGAGCCACTGAAAGCTGGGGTAGCGTGCCGCCTCGCGCAGCGCTTGCAAAATGGTTTGATCGCGAACGGGGGCTTTGCCGCCTGCAAAGCTACTTTCTCTCAGGCCATAGGCTAGGGGAATGATCAACAAAACAGCCACGGCCAGCACCGTGAGGGCGTTGTGCCACCCCAGCTGATAAATCAGTTGGCCCTCTACCGGCACCATTAAAAACTGTCCAAAGGAGCCGGCTGCAGCGGCAACGCCCATTGCCCAAGAACGCCGTTCGGCCGCAATGTTTCTACCGATAATCCCGTAAATAATTGCGTACGTGGTGCCCGCTTGGGCTGCGCCAATGAGCACGCCTGTGGTCAAGATAAACAGCAACGGCTGGCTGGTAAACGCCATGCCGCAGAGCCCCAGCGCATAAAAGATGGCACCCGCGATGAGCACCCGGAACGCTCCAAAACGGTCCGCCAACATGCCAGCGAAAATCCCGAAGAAGCCCCATGACAAATTTTGTATCGCGATGGCTAAGGAGAAACTCTCCCGATCCCAGCCATACTCTTGCGTAATGGGCTGCAGCCACAGACCAAATCCGTGCCGAATACCCATGGCAAGTGTGACGATGGCGGCGCCACAAATAAGTATTTGGGCTGTACTGAGGCTGTTAGATTTGTTATCCATTCGATTAATGTAGCGACAATCGAGGACCCCTTGACGCGGCACCGGTAATCCAGAAGACTGTTTTTTTATCCATAACTGTTTATAACAACAGCCTTTGTTTCCTGATTTCGATACAATTTCTCGCCATGGCCACTAAACAAACACCAAACAGTCAAAGCGCAAACGGCGCTGATTATGGCGAGGGCTCTATCCGAGTCCTGAAAGGGCTTGAGCCTGTCAAACAGCGCCCTGGCATGTATACCCGCACGGACAACCCCTTGCACATTATTCAAGAGGTGCTCGATAACGCCGCCGATGAAGCGTTGGCCGGCTTTGGTAAGCGAATCACCGTGGCCTTACAAACCGACGGTTCGGTCACCATTGAAGACGATGGTCGTGGCATTCCGTTCGGTATGCACCCCGAAGAAAAGGCCCCTGTCGTCGAGTTGGTGTTCACGCGCTTGCATGCGGGCGGTAAGTTTGACAAGGGCAAGGGCGGCGCCTACAGCTTCTCGGGTGGTTTGCACGGCGTCGGTGTCAGCGTGACCAATGCCTTGTCTACGCGGCTGGAGGTCACCAGTTATCGCGAAGGCAAGGTCGCGCACCTTGTGTTCTCTAAGGGCGACGTGATTGAACCGCTGCAGATACGAGCCGCCGGACCCGGCGATCGCAAGGGTGGCACCACGGTGCGGGTGTGGCCACAGGCCTCTTATTTCGAGAGCAGTGTCGTCCCCATGTCTGACCTCACGCATCTGCTGCGCTCAAAAGCGGTGCTGATGCCCGGGGTGATCGTGACCCTGACGCAAGAGAAAACCGGCGAGTCGCAGCAGTGGCAGTACAAGGGTGGGTTGCGCGACTACTTGACGCAGAACATTCAGGCCGACCCCGTCATTCCGTTGTTCGATGGCGAGGGCTTTGCGGACAATGCGAGTGATAGCTTTGCCGAAGGCGAGGGCGCCACATGGTGCGTCGCGTTTACGGAGGAAGGGCACCCGGTCCGCGAGAGCTACGTCAACCTCATTCCGACGTCTGCGGGTGGTACGCATGACAGCGGCCTGCGCGATGGTTTATTTACCGCGGTTAAAAGCTTTATCGAGTTGCATGCGCTGTTGCCCAAGGGGGTCAAGCTACTGCCCGAAGATGTCTTTGCCCGTGCCAGTTATGTGTTGTCTGCCAAGGTGCTAGACCCGCAATTTCAAGGGCAAATTAAAGAGCGCCTGAACAGCCGTGACGCGGTGCGTTTGGTTTCTAGCTTTGTTCGCCCGGCCTTGGAGTTGTGGCTTAACCAGCATGTCGAGCACGGAAAGAAGCTCGCCGAGTTGGTGATTAAGGCGGCACAGAGCCGCCAAAAAGCGGGTCAAAAAGTGGAAAAGCGCAAAGGGTCCGGTGTGGCTGTGTTACCCGGCAAGCTCACCGATTGCGAAAGCCGTGACATCAGCCACAACGAATTATTTTTAGTCGAGGGTGACTCGGCGGGAGGCAGTGCCAAGATGGGACGGGACAAGGAGTCTCAGGCCATTTTGCCCCTGCGCGGCAAGGTGCTGAACACGTGGGAGGTCGAGCGTGACCGCTTGTTTGCCAACAACGAAATACACGATATTGCCGTGGCGATTGGGGTTGATCCTCATGGCGTTGAGGACACGCCCGACTTGAGTGGACTGCGTTACGGCAAGATTTGCATCTTGTCTGATGCCGATGTGGATGGGTCGCACATTCAAGTCTTGTTGCTCACACTTTTCTTCCGCCATTTTCCCAAGCTGATCGACACCGGTCATGTATTCGTCGCGCGCCCGCCGTTGTTCCGTGTGGATGCCCCCGCGCGTGGCAAGAAGCCGGCTGCGAAGATCTACGCCTTGGACGAGGGTGAGCTCACCGCGATACTGGATAAGTTGCGTAAAGACAATGTGCGTGAATCTAGCTGGTCCATTAGCCGCTTTAAGGGGTTGGGCGAGATGAGCGCTGTACAGCTTTGGGACACCACGCTCAACCCGGATACACGCCGTTTGTTGCCTGTGAAATTGGGCGCTTTGGGCGAGTCAGGCACGCGCACCGAGTTAAACAAGCTCATGGGTAAAGGCGAGGCGGCATCGCGCCGCGAGCTGATGGAACTAAATGCCGACGAGATTGAGGTAGATATCTAATGAGTGATGACAGCTTGGTATTCGAGGCGACCGCGGGTGATGACGGCGAGGACACGTTAGCCACCTACGCGCAACGAGCGTATTTAGAGTACGCCTTGAGCGTTGTGAAAGGGCGTGCACTCCCCGACGTGTGCGACGGTCAAAAGCCTGTCCAACGCCGCATTCTCTACGCGATGCAACGCATGGGGCTGGGGCACGGAAGTAGCGGTGCGCCCAAGCCCGTCAAGTCCGCACGCGTGGTGGGTGATGTGTTGGGCCGTTTTCACCCACACGGCGATCAGGCCGCTTACGACGCCCTCGTGCGCATGGCGCAAGACTTTAGTCAGCGCTACCCCTTAATTGACGGGCAAGGTAACTTTGGTAGTCGTGACGGCGATGGCGCTGCGGCCATGCGCTACACCGAAGCGCGCCTGGCCAAGATCACCACGCTGTTGCTCGACGAGATCGATGAGGGGACTGTTGACTTTATTGCCAACTACGATGGGTCAACGGAAGAGCCTCGTCAGCTGCCTGCGCGCTTGCCCTTCACGTTGTTAAATGGCGCGAGTGGTATTGCCGTCGGTATGGCGACGGAAATACCCAGCCACAACCTGCGCGAAGTGGCCAACGCCTGCGTCGCGATGGTCAAAAACCCCCGGCTTTCCGACGAAGAGTTGTTGGCCTACTTGCCCGCACCCGACTTTCCGGGTGGTGGTCAAATCATCAGCGGTGCCGCTGACATCGCCCAAGCCTACCGAACGGGTAGGGGGAGCTTAAAGGTCCGTGCCCGTTGGGTCATTGAGGACTTGGCGCGTGGTCAGTGGCAGTTGGTGGTGACTGAGCTGCCCCCGGGCGTCAGTACCCAACGCGTCTTGGAGGAGATCGAAGAGATCACCAACCCCAAGGTAAAAACGGGCAAGAAGGCCTTAAGCGCCGATCAAACGCAACTAAAAGCCAGCACGCTCGCGGTGCTGGATGTGGTGCGTGACGAGTCAGGTAAAGAGGCCGCGGTGCGCTTGGTCTTTGAGCCCAAGACCCGCACGGTGTCTCAGGAAGAGCTCATTACCCAACTGCTCGCGCACACCAGCTTGGAGACCTCCAGCAGTATCAACCTCACCATGGTGGGCATTGATGGCAAGCCGGTTCCGAAGTCGCTGCGCACCATGCTGTTCGAGTGGGTGACCTTCCGCCAGTCCACCATCGTCAAGCGCAGTGAAAACCGCTTGAGTAAGGTGTTGGACCGCATCCATATTTTGGAAGGCCGACAACTGGTCTTGCTGAACATTGATGAGGTCATTGCCATCATTCGTCAGAGCGATGACCCCAAAGAAGCGCTGATGTTGCGCTTTAAGTTATCGGAGCGTCAAGCGGAAGACATCTTAGAAATCCGCTTGCGTCAGTTGGCGCGCTTAGAGGCTATCAAGATTGAGCAAGAGCTCAGTAAGCTGCGTGACGACCAAGCGCGGCTGGAGGACATCTTGAATAACCCCAGCAGCTTGAAGCGCCTGATGATCAAAGAGATCGAGACGGACGCCAAGGCGTTTGGCGATGAGCGCCGTACCCTGATCCAAGAAGAAAAACGAGCGGTCGCCGAGATCAAGGTCGTTGACGAGCCACTCACGGTGGTGGTCTCTGACAAAGGCTGGGTGCGTACCCGCACGGGTCACGGACACGCTGCGGACGTCTTCGCGTTCAAGGCAGGGGATACGTTGCGTGACACCTACGAGTGCCGCAGTGTGGACACCTTGATTGTCTTGGGAAGCAACGGTCGCACCTACTCACTCTCCGTTTCTGCCTTGCCGGGGGGACGCGGGGATGGCCAGCCGATCACTACGCTCATTGAGCTAGAGGCGGGCACGCAAGTGGCTCATTACATGGCCGGCCCTGGGGATGCCGGTTTTGTGTTGTCCACCACGGATGGCTACGGCTTTGTTGCCCAGATTCAAGACATGGTCAGCCGACAAAAGGCTGGCAAGGCGTTCATTAACGTTCCTGACGGTGTGGGCGTTAATGCCCCCAGCCCGCTGCTCATACAACAGGTTACGGAGGCCGGCACGCAGGGTGTCATGGCAACGCACGTGGCCTGCGCCTCGGTGGGTGGGCGTATTCTCACCTTCGAATTGACCGAGCTCAAGCACATGCCCAAGGGCGGTCGCGGACTGATGCTGATAGACCTCGTCGACAAAGATGTGTTGGCGGGCGCCGCTGCGTTCACGCGCAGTGTGCTGATCACCGGCATTGGCCGTGGTGGGAAGGTGCGCGAAGAGGGCTTAGAGATCCGCAGTCTAAATAACGCCCGCGCCCCGCGTGGTCGTAAAGGCAAGTCGGCTGACTTTGGCTTTAAGCCTAACGGCGTCAAGCGGGTGCTTTAACCCTGTGCCTGCCGCACGCGTCTTAGGCCTTGGGCGGTAGGCTGATAGAGAACTCGTAAAGGGGCAAGCGGTCTGGCGAGAAATAGCGGACCAAGGTTTCTTTGACGGTTTTGAAAGCCAGCTCGTCCCAAGGAATCTCGTCGGGCGCAAACAAACGCGCCTCTCGGGTTTCGTGGCCGGGTGCAAATACGTCGCTGGTCAAGGTCGCTTGATAGAAAAAATGCACCTGACCAACGTGCAACACGCTGATCAGCGTGAACAAAGGCCCCATCGCGAACTGCGCGCCCGCCTCTTCTACGGTTTCTCTGGCCGCGCCCTCAGAGGTCGACTCGCCCATCTCCATGAACCCAGCGGGTAGCGTCCATTTGTCTATGCGTGGTTCGATGTTACGGCGGCATAAAAGCACGCGTTCCGCGCCAGTTGTTGGGTCTTTCCAAATCGGAAGGGTCCCCACCACATTGAGCGGATTGAGGTAGTGAACCGTCGCGCAAGCGGTGCAGACGGCGCGGAGTTTATCGTCCCCATCATCGGGTGTGCGTTGTTCCGTTGGTTGCCCGCAGGCGCGGCAAAAGCGGGAGGAGCGGTCTGGATACATGGTGGCTTTGATGGCTGTAGACCCACTATGCTACCAAGCCTTGGTCTATGCGCAAAACCCGTGGGCGATTCACCTTTAGATGGTGTGTAATCAAGACATGGCGTCTGTACAAAATTGCGACAAGCCCGGAGCGGCTGAGAACACCCTTGGCTATGTACCCGACTGGGCCTTGCCCGAGGGGGTTGCTGCCTTGATGACGCACCGGCACGGGGGGCAGTCACGCGCGCCCTACGACACGCTGAACTTGGGCGACCACGTCGGCGATGACCCCGTCGCAGTCGCGGCCAATAGGCGCCTGCTTTGTCGCACATTGGGGGTGAAGACCGCTTTTTTGCAACAGGTGCATGGTGAGGCGGTGCATGTACTTCGTCCTGAGTCCGGCGAGGCTGGGGCGATAGAAGCGGACATTGCCATTGCACAGACCGTTGGCTTGGCGGCCACCATCATGGTGGCTGACTGCCTACCGATTTTGTTTGCACACCGCCAACGCCCTATTGTGGCCGCCGCGCATGCGGGCTGGCGTGGTTTGGTGGGTGCCGATTGGGTTGACCACGCGCACCCTGACGCCGCATCAGAACAAGGCAAGCATGGTCGACATGGCGTTGTGGCACGGACGCTTTCGGCGTTGCAATCGCTAACTGGGCAGACGAGCGAGGCGTTGGTAGGCGATCTTTGCGTTTGGTTGGGGCCCTGTATCGGTCCCCAAGCTTTCGAGGTTGGGGAGGAGGTCCGCGCCGCGTTCATCGCGCGTCACGCAGAAGACGCCTGCTATTTTGTGCCGCAAGGCAAGCCAGACCCAAGCTCAAACCCCAGCCTGCGGGGCGATCAAGCGCAGGGTAGCCATGGGATGACCGCCACCAAATACCTCGCGGACTTACCCGGACTCGCACGCGCCGAGTTAGCGCGCTTGGGCGTGCGTGCCGTGTCGGGGAATGACGGTGGGGCGGCGTGGTGTACCGTGGCAAATGCCAAGGCGTACTTCTCATACCGTCGAGATCAGTCCACCCTTGGCGGCAGTGGCCGCATGGCGGCGCTGGTGTGGCTCACGGGCTGAGCCGGGGCATTCAGGGCGTCTCGTCTTTGCTGTCACCTGCCTTTAATGCGGCTGTTTGCGCTTCTTGCGCCTCTTTGGCTAAGCGCGCTTTTTTCCGGTCAGGTGTTTTTAAGACGTAAATCACCAAGGCCACCGGAAAAAGGCCATACAAAATAAAGGTGAAGAGGGCGCCAATTAGGCTTCCGTTGGCATGGGAGGCCTCAGCTGCGGCCATCATGAGTGCGACATAAAGCCATGCAATAACAATAACGTACAAGGCAATCCTTTCAAAAGTTGCATTCTTTTTAGTTAAGAAAGAGTCGACATCGTTACAATTACCCCTGTTGTAACTAAGGCGACTTAAATGGACTCTCAGGCAAAATGGTTAGACGCTGCTCAGCAGTGGCAGCAAACCCTCATGGCTCAATGGGGCTCGCTCGCCAAACAAGCAGGCCTACCCAGCACCGGCTTTGCACCCCTAGGCGGTCTGCCAGACAGCCAAGCGATGACGCAATTGTCCACGCAAATGGGCGACATGACACAGGTCTTTGCTAAAGCCATGACGCAAATCATGGCACAAGGTGCCGGGCAAACTGGCGGCAGCGCCATGCCGGAGATGCCGGAGATGCCGCAGTTTGACATGGCGGCGTTGATGCAAATTCAGTCGGCATATCAGCGCGACCTGACTGGTTTAAATGAAGCAACCGCTGCCGATGAAACGCAGCGTGACCGCCGTTTTTCTGCGCCCGCGTGGCAGGCCAACGTCGCCGCGAAGCGCGCTGCATCCATGCATCTGATGAACGCCCGTGCACTGCTCTCTTTGGCTGAAGCGGTCAAAGGGTCGGAAAAAGTGAAGGCACGGATGCGCTTCTCCATACAACAGTGGTTGGACGCAACGGCACCCAGTAATTTCTTTGCACTCAACCCCGAAGCACAGCAGCTGGCCATAGACAGCAAGGGCGAAAGCATTGCCAAAGGTCTCAGCAACCTGTGGGCTGACGTGCAAAAGGGCCACGTATCCATGACCGATGAGTCGGTATTTGAGGTGGGGAAAAACGTGGCCACGAGTGAGGGCGCGGTGGTCTTTGAGAACGACCTGTTTCAACTCATCGAGTACAAGCCGCTGACAGCCAAGGTGCACGAGCGCCCCTTCTTGATGGTGCCCCCCTGCATCAACAAGTTCTACATCTTGGACTTACAACCTGAGAACTCATTTATTCGTTATGCGGTTGAGCAAGGCCACCGCACCTTCGTGGTGAGTTGGCGCAACCCGGACGAATCATTGGCCAACGCAAGTTGGGATGACTACATTGAGGATGCCGCTATCAAGGCGATCAAGACCGTCGGCGAGATCACCGGGTCGCCCACCATCAACGCGCTGGGTTTCTGCGTTGGCGGCACGATACTCAGCACGGCGGTGGCGGTTTTGGCTGCACGTGACGAGACACCCGTTAACAGCGTCACCCTGTTGACCACGCTACTTGATTTCAGCGACACGGGCGTCTTGGACGTCTTTATTGACGAATCATTTGTGAAGATGCGTGAGCTGCAGTTCGCCAAAGGCGGCCTGTTGCCGGGCAGCGACTTGGCCAATACATTCTCATTTTTGCGCCCCAATGATTTAGTTTGGAACTATGTGGTTGGCAACTACCTGAAAGGGGAGTCGCCTCCGCCGTTTGATCTTTTGTACTGGAACGGAGACTCAACCAACTTACCTGGCCCGTTTTACCACTGGTACCTACGCAACACCTACTTAGAAAATCGCTTGGTGAAGCCGCAATCGACCATCGTTTGTGGCGAGTCCATTGACTTCAATAAAGTTAAATTGCCCGCCTACATCTATGGCTCTCGCGAAGACCATATCGTCCCCATTGGTGGCGCGTATGCCACGACCCAGCACTGGAAGGGCCCCAAGCGATTTGTGATGGGGGCATCGGGCCACATCGCTGGCGTGATTAACCCCGCGAGCAAAGGCAAGCGCAGTCACTGGCTTGGTTCAAACAAAAAATTCCCTGCCGACGTCAACGAGTGGATCGCCGATGCTGAGGAGCACAAGGGCAGCTGGTGGAGCGATTGGGCTGCGTGGCTGAGTGGGCATGCGGGTAAGAAAATTGCTGCGCCAAAGAGCTATGGCAGTGGGGCGCGTGGCAAGTTCAAGGCCATTGAGCCTGCGCCGGGACGCTACGTCAAAGTAAAAGCGCCACCGGTTGAGCCGTTTGTTGCAGCGAAGTAAGGCGAAAACAGCGCGGGTTTTACAACACGCATTTTTAATTTAATTATTCAAGTAACCAACTGTTAGAGGGAAGCATGGAAGACATCGTTATTGTTGCTGCGGCGCGCACAGCCGTCGGAAAATTTGGTGGTTCGTTGGCGGGTGTACCCGCCACGGACTTGGGTGCAGCGGTCATCAAGGACTTGCTGCGCCGCACGGGCATCGCGCCTGAATTGGTCGGTGAGGTGATCATGGGCCAAGTGCTGACTGCAGGCGTGGGGCAAAATCCTGCACGTCAAGCAGGCATGAAGGCGGGCTTGCCTAAAGAGGTTCCGGCGCTCACCATCAATGCCGTTTGCGGCTCCGGCCTAAAAGCCGTGATGCTGGCGGCGCAGTCTATCGCTTACGGTGACAGTGAGGTTGTGATTGCCGGTGGGCAAGAAAACATGAGTGCCAGCCCACACGTGCTGAACAAGTCACGCGACGGCCAGCGCATGGGTGACTGGAAAATGACGGACACCATGATCGTCGATGGCCTGTGGGACGTGTACAACCAGTACCACATGGGGATCACCGCTGAGAACGTAGCCAAGGAAAACGACATCAGCCGCGAAGCCCAAGACGCCTTGGCCTTGGCGAGTCAGCAAAAGGCGCGTGCGGCGCAAGACGCTGGCAAGTTCAAAGAGGAAATCGTGCCCGTGCACATTCCCCAGCGCAAGGGTGACCCCGTTGTGTTCGATACAGACGAGTTCGTTAACCGCAAGACGGATGCGGCTGTGTTGGCTGGCCTGCGTCCGGCGTTTGACAAAGCGGGCTCAGTTACGGCGGGCAATGCCTCTGGCATCAACGACGGTGCCGCCGCCGTGATGGTCATGTCTGCCAAAAAAGCGGCTGCCTTAGGCTTGACGCCCTTGGCGCGTATTGCCAGTTTTGCGACCAGCGGCTTAGACCCTGCGACCATGGGTATGGGCCCCGTACCCGCATCGCGCAAGGCCTTAGAGCGTGCCGGTTGGTCGGTGGGTGATATCGATGTCTTCGAGTTAAATGAAGCGTTTGCGGCGCAAGCGTGTGCCGTGAACAAAGCCTTGGGCATTGATCCTGCTAAGGTGAACTTAAACGGTGGCGCTATCGCCATTGGGCACCCTATCGGTGCGAGCGGCTGCCGTATTTTGGTCACCCTGTTGCACGAAATGCAACGTTCTGGTGCGCACAAAGGTTTAGCGGCGCTGTGTATCGGTGGTGGCATGGGTGTGTCCCTCGCCCTCGAGCGCGCTTAAGCCAGCACGACAATTATTTTTAACTTTTTAGCAGGATAAATCATGACAAATAAAGTAGCGTACGTCACCGGCGGTATGGGTGGCATTGGAACGGCCATGTGCCAGCGTTTGCATCAAGACGGCTTCACCGTTGTTGCCGGTTGCGGCCCGACGCGTGACTTCCAAAAGTGGTTGGACGAGCAGAAGGCTCTCGGCTTCACGTTCTACGCTTCTGTGGGCAACGTCGCCGAATGGGAGAGCACGGTTGATGCGTTTGCGAAAGCCAAAGCCGACCACGGCCCCATCTCTGTGTTGGTCAACAACGCGGGCATTACGCGTGACCGCATGTTTTTGAAAATGACGTTGGAAGACTGGAATGCGGTCATCTCCACCAACCTGACCTCTATGTTTAACGTGACCAAGCAAGTGGTCGCTGACATGGTGGAACAAGGCTTTGGTCGCATCATTCAGATCTCATCAGTCAATGGTCAAAAGGGTCAAGCGGGCCAAACCAACTACTCGGCCGCCAAAGCCGGTATGCATGGTTTCACCATGGCGTTGGCGCAAGAGATGGCAACCAAAGGCGTGACCGTCAACACGGTGAGCCCTGGCTACATTGGTACCGACATGGTGAAAGCCATTCGTGCTGACGTACTCGAGAAAATCGTTGGCACCGTGCCCGTTAAGCGCTTGGGAGAACCCAGCGAGATTGCCTCCATCGTTTCTTGGTTGGCGAGCCAAGAAAGCGGCTATTCCACTGGCGCTGACTTCTCAGTCAACGGCGGTTTGCACATCGGCTAAGCAGGACTAGGGCCTAGGTCCTGGACCTTAAACCCGAGCGCGCTGCAATGGTGCGCTCGGTTTTCTATCAAAGCGGTTTGGGCAGGTGCCAAGCCAGTAGTGTGGATAATCTCGTCATAGGCGATACACGCCTGCTATTTGGGGTGATGTTCGGTGACGCTAATTCAGAATCAAGCTAACTTATCGGGGTTAGAAGTCGGTAATTCATTGAGAAAAAATCAATGGAAAGTGTCGGTTGCACCCATGATGGCGTGGACCGATAGGCATTGCCGCTTCTTCCACCGCTTGCTGAGCCAGCGTACGCTGTTGTACACCGAGATGGTGACTACGGGCGCCCTCACGCATGGGGACGTGACGCGCCACTTGCGGTTTAACCGCGAAGAGCACCCGGCCGCTTTGCAGCTCGGTGGCAGTGAGCCGGCGGACCTCGCGCATGCGGCCAAGCTGGGGCAGCAGTGGGGTTACGACGAAATAAACCTCAACTGTGGTTGCCCCAGTGATCGCGTGCAACGCGGCGCTTTTGGCGCTTGCCTGATGGCGACGCCCCAGCTCGTGGCTGATTGCGTTAAGGCCATGGTGGACGTGGTGGATATCCCCGTAACCGTGAAGCACCGCATTGGCATTGACCAAGAAGAGAGCTACGAATTTGTGCGTGACTTCGTCGGAACCGTGGCTGAAGCAGGGAGTGGCGTTTTCATTGTGCACGCCCGCAACGCGTGGTTGCAGGGGCTGTCCCCTAAGCAAAATAGGGAGGTGCCGCCCCTGCGCTATGAGTTGGTTTGGCGTCTCAAGCAAGACTTTCCGAATCTGGTGATTGTCAGCAACGGTGGCCTTAAAACCAACGACGATATGGCCCAACAACTCACCCATGTGGATGGCGTCATGCTCGGACGCGAGGCCTACTACAACCCTTGGCTTATGAGCGATTGGGACGCCCGTTACCACGGCGAGGCCGAAAGGGTGTTGGACCGCGACGCCGTCGAACTCGCCATGGTGGACTATATGGAGCGCGCTGCCGCTGAGGATGGCTGTCCTTGGTATGCCATCGCCAGACATATGCTGGGCTTGCGTCATGGTTTGCGTGGCGCGAGATATTGGCGCCAAGTTTGGAGCGACCACAAACTCAAACCACTCCCCCCGCGTGAGGTCTGGAAAATGGCACAAGCCCATGTCCTAGCCGCAGAGGAGGCGGTGCCCGTCGTCGCAACGTTATAAGCGTATCGCCCCAAATAATCGCTATAAAATAGGTTTGTGACTTCTATTCTGAACATCGCCGCATACAAGTTCGTTGATATCAACGACCGTGATGATCTGCGCGCGGCGGCCACCGAGCAGGCGCTGGCCTTGGATATTCGCGGAACCATTCTGTTGGCACCTGAGGGCATCAACCTCTTCTTAGCGGGTTCTGAGACCGGGATACGCGGGTTTATCGCGTGGATGCGTGCGGATGCCCGTTTTGCCGATATCTTCTGTAAAGAGAGCTGGTGTGAGGTGCAGCCGTTCCGACGCTTCTTTGTGAAGTTGAAGAACGAGATCATCCGCATGAATCACCCCACCATTCGCCCGTTAGCAGGTCGTGCGCCCGGCGTTGCGCCGAAGACGCTTAAGCGCTGGTTGGATCAGGGGCATGACGACAGCGGTAAGCCTGTCGTGATGCTGGATACCCGCAACGCTTTTGAGGTTGACTACGGCACCTTCACGGGTGCCATCGATTGGCGCATCACCAAGTTCACAGAGTTCCCTGAGGCTGTGGCGCAGCACAAGGCCGAGCTTGCGGACAAGACGGTGGTGAGCTTTTGCACCGGGGGTATCCGCTGCGAAAAAGGCGCCATCCTCATGCACGAGATGGGCCTAGACAACGTGATGCAGCTAGAGGGCGGTATTCTCCAATATTTTGAAGATGTTGGTGGCGATCACTACACAGGGGACTGCTTCGTTTTTGATGGTCGTGAGGCGTTGTCGCCCGACTTGAAGGCGCGCTCACAACATGCCAGCGCGTGGGCCTGCGAAGACCCTGATTTGGAAGACAAGCTGCAGCGCTTGAGCGCCCAAACTGCCTAGCTGGCCGCTTTCAGACCTTGGTCAAAGTGGACTTGCATGGCCTGTTGTGCCATGTCCGCGTCCCCTGCAATGATGGCGTTTAAGACGGCAGCGTGCTCGTCAATGGATGCCGCAACACGGCCATCCTTTAACAGCGATGACTGCCGGTTAACTTTCATTACCTTGCGCAGGTCGTTGACCACTTGGATACGCCAACGGTTATCGGCCAACTCCAGAATACGCATATGAAACTGCTCGTTCAGCTCAAAAAACCGACGTGTATCTGTTTGGCTATCCACCATTTTGGCGTGCAAGGCCTTTAGCTCGGCCTTTTGAGGCAAGTCGGCATCACGCGCAACCACGGCCGCGGCATCGCTCTCTAGCAAGCAAAGCAGGTGGTAGACCTGCTGCAGATCGGCAGGCGAGACCTCGGTCACGTAGGCACCGCGCCGGACCTTCATCGTGACCAGCCCTTCGCTAGCCAATACCTTGAGGGCTTCTCGCAGCGGCGTGCGACTGATGCCCATATTCTCAGCAATACGTAATTCATCAATCCAGCTACCCGGGGCCAACTCGCGGTTGTAGATACGTTGGCGCAACAACTCAGCGACATCAAGGTAGAGGGCGCGTTGTTTGAGGGCGAGTTCGGACATATCGAGCGAGTAGGTGGGCGACTGAATCTACATCATACTGCAAATGTAATTCTGAATTCATAATTATGAATGATGTAGAATTCAGAGCGTTGTCCCTGCATCACACGCTTGCGGGTTGCTAGACTGTCTGACACGCTATACAAAACCTGCCTTGCCGCTTTTATTTCGAGTGAACACATGAGCCAAGATCCCCAGACTGATCGTCCCCCCGAGTTTCCTGCTCCTTCAACAAGCGACTGGCAGAAGGCGGCTGAAAAGTCTCTAAAAGGCAAGCCGCTCAGCACGCTCAATTGGGATACGCCTGAGGGCATCGTTGTCAAGCCGTTGTATACGGCCGAAGACACCGCTGATTTGCCACATACCAATACCTTGCCGGGCTTTGCACCGTATATCCGTGGTCCCCAAGCGACCATGTACGCGGTCCGCCCTTGGACGATCCGCCAGTACGCTGGCTTTTCGACGGCAACCGAATCCAACGCCTTTTACCGAAAGGCCTTGGCCGCTGGCGGTCAAGGGGTGAGCGTTGCCTTTGACCTCGCGACCCATCGTGGCTACGACAGCGACCACCCGCGCGTGACAGGCGACGTTGGCAAGGCGGGCGTCGCCATTGACAGCGTGGAAGACATGAAGGTCTTGTTTGACGGCATACCGCTGGACAAAGTCAGTGTCTCCATGACCATGAACGGTGCGGTCTTACCCGTGCTTGCAGGTTATGTCGTGGCGGCTGAGGAGCAGGGGGTGTCGCAAGCCCAGTTGTCCGGAACCATTCAGAACGACATTCTGAAGGAGTTCATGGTGCGCAACACCTACATCTACCCGCCCGAGCCGAGCATGCGCATTATTGGCGACATCATTGGGCACACCGCGCAGAACATGCCTCGGTTTAACTCCATCTCCATCTCCGGCTACCACATGCAGGAAGCGGGCGCCAACCAAGCGCTTGAGATGGCGTTCACCCTCGCCGACGGCGCGGAGTATGTAAAAACCGCCATTGCTACGGGTTTAAACGTTGACGACTTCGCCCCGCGACTGTCTTTCTTTTGGGCCGTCGGGATGAACTTCTATTTAGAAGTTGCCAAAATGCGTGCTGCGCGCCTGCTGTGGTGCCGCATCATGACCGGCTTTGGTGCCAAAGAGCCCAAGAGCCTCATGTTGCGCACCCACAGCCAAACATCGGGATGGTCGCTGACAGAGCAAGACCCCTATAACAACGTGGTGCGGACCACCATTGAGGCGATGGCCGCTGTCTTTGGTGGCACGCAGAGCCTGCACACCAACAGCTTTGACGAGGCGATTGCCTTACCGACTGAGTTCAGTTCGCGTATTGCGCGCAACACGCAGTTGATCATTCAAGAAGAAACGCACATTACCAGCGTGGTTGACCCTTGGGCCGGCTCCTACATGATGGAGTCCTTGACGCAAGAAATGGCCGACAAGGCGTGGGCCATTATTGAAGAAGTGAACGCCATGGGCGGTATGACTAAGGCGGTGGATAGTGGTTGGGCCAAGCTGAAAATCGAAGCCAGTGCGGCTGAGAAGCAGGCCCGCATTGACTCTGGCAAAGACGTGATTGTTGGGGTCAATAAATACAAGCTAGACAAAGAAGACGCGGTCGACACCTTAGAGGTCGACAACGTGAGAGTGCGTGATGGACAAATTGAGCAGCTCAAAGCCATACGCGCCAGCCGCGACAGCGCCGCCGTGCAGAAGGCCTTAGATGCCCTCACTGCAAGCGCAGAATCGGGCGAGGGTAACCTCTTAGCTCTGAGCATTGATGCCATGCGCCTGCGTGCCACGGTGGGCGAGGTGAGTGATGCCTTAGAAACTGTTTTTGGGCGCCACCGCGCCGATACACAAAAGGTGACTGGTGTGTACGCTGCTGCCTATGATTCCGCGGAGGGCTGGGATGCTCTCAAGACTGAAATAGCCGCGTTTGGCGACGCCTTCGGGCGTCGGCCACGCGTGATGATCGCCAAACTGGGTCAAGACGGCCATGACCGTGGTGCCAAGGTGGTGGCCACCGCATTTGCTGATCTGGGCTTTGATGTGGACATGGGGCCACTGTTTCAGACCCCTGAGGAATGCGCGCGCCAAGCCATTGAAAACGACGTGCACGCGCTCGGTGTCTCTACGCTCGCTGCGGGTCACAAGACGTTGGTGCCAGCCATCATTGACGAGTTGAGACGCCAAGGTGCAGATGACATCATTGTGTTTGTCGGTGGCGTTATTCCACGAAAAGATTACGAGTTTTTGTACGAGGCCGGTGTGAAGGGCATTTATGGCCCCGGTACCCCCATTCCCGCCAGCGCGAAAGATGTGCTGGAGCAAATCCGCGCCGCGCAAACCTAAGCCCTGCGGCTTCACACGTATTTAGGTTGTCGCGCTTGAACGCTTTACCCCTCACCGCCGCTGCATATACGCAAGCCATTGTGCGTCCCGAAAACGCCATGGCTCAGCGTCGTGCCATGGCCAAGGCCATCACCTTGCTGGAGTCCACCCGTGCGGACCACAGGGTTGTGGCCGATGCGCTGTTGACCGCGTTACTGCCGCACACAGGGCAGGCTGTGCGCTTGGGTCTGAGTGGCGTGCCCGGCGTGGGCAAGAGCACCTTTATTGAGGCTTTGGGCTTGCACCTCATTAGCCGAGGCCATCGCGTCGCGGTCTTGGCGGTAGACCCCTCATCAACGGTTTCTGGCGGCAGTATTCTCGGCGACAAAACGCGCATGGAGCATCTCTCCGTGCACACACAGGCGTTTATTCGCCCCAGTCCGTCTAGCGGGACCTTGGGCGGCGTGACTGAGAAGACACGCGAGGCCATGCTGGTGTGCGAAGCCGCCGGCTACGACGTTGTGATTGTTGAGACCGTGGGCGTCGGTCAGAGCGAAACGGCTGTGGCCAATATGACGGACATGTTTGTGCTCATGCAATTGCCCAATGCGGGCGATGACCTGCAAGCGATCAAGAAGGGTGTGATGGAGTTGGCCGACTTGGTTCTGATCAACAAGGCCGATATCGATCCCAATGCAGCGACCCGCGCAGAGGCTCAAATTACCAGCGCATTGCGCCTTTTCGGCTTGCACGGTAACCCGGATAACGTACACCATGATGCCAACCAATGGCATCCGCAGGTGCTGCCCCTGAGTGCACTCAAGCAAACAGGTATTGAGGCATTTTGGTCTGCTGTGCTGCAATTTAATGCCTTGCAAAGCGCGAACACGCAGAAAGAAAAGCGTCGCGCCCAGCAAGCTAAAGCGTGGATGTGGGAGCGCATCCACGTCGGCTTGAACCAAGCTTTTCAGACACACCCACAGGTACGTGCCCAGCTCGCCGAGCTGACGGCGCAGGTGATTGCGGGTACCGTGCCCGCATCGGTTGCCGCGCGCACGCTATTGCACGCCGGGCGCCAGCCGCCTGAGGTGTGAACCACATAATATTTGAACAAAATAAGGACTGATTTATGCCAAGCATCGTTGCACAACTAGAACGCAAGCGCGAGGAGGCCCGCCTAGGCGGTGGCGAAAAACGTATCGCCGCTCAGCACGGCAAGGGCAAGTTGACAGCGCGTGAGCGTCTAGAGGTTTTGCTCGACGAAGGCACCTTTGAAGAGTGGGACATGTTTGTTGAACACCGTTGCACCGACTTCGGTATGGAAGAAAACAAAATTCCTGGGGACGGTGTCGTGACCGGGTACGGCATGATCAACGGGCGTTTGGTCTTCGTTTACAGCCAAGACTTCACGGTGTTTGGTGGCGCGTTGTCTGAGGCCCATGCCGAGAAAATCTGCAAGGTCATGGACCAAGCCATGAAGGTGGGGGCGCCTGTCATCGGCCTCAATGATTCTGGCGGTGCACGTATTCAAGAGGGCGTGGCTTCTTTGGGTGGCTATGCCGAGGTATTCCAGCGCAACGTATTGGCCAGTGGCGTGGTGCCGCAGATCAGCATGATCATGGGCCCATCTGCGGGTGGCGCGGTTTACAGCCCCGCCATGACCGACTTCATCTTCATGGTGAAAGACAGCTCATACATGTTTGTCACCGGGCCAGAGGTCGTCAAGACCGTAACGCATGAGGAGGTGAGTGCCGAAGATTTGGGTGGCGCCATCACGCACACCACCAAGAGCGGTGTGGCCGACATGGCGTTTGAGAACGACGTGGAAGCGCTGCTCATGTTGCGTCGTTTATACAACTACCTGCCGCTGTCTAACCGCGAAAAGGCGCCGGTTCGCCCCAGCGGCGACCCCGCCGAACGTGTGGAACACAGTCTAGACACCCTCGTACCTGACAACGCCAACAAGGCGTATGACATGCACGAACTCATTACCAAGGTGGTGGACGATGGCGATTTCTTTGAGCTGCAGCCCGAGTACGCGAAAAACATCCTGATTGGTTTTGCCCGTATGGACGGACAGACCGTTGGCATCGTCGCCAACCAGCCGTTGGTGTTGGCGGGTTGCTTGGACATCAAGAGCTCCATCAAAGCGGCGCGCTTTGTGCGTTTCTGCGATGCCTTCAATATCCCCGTGATTACGTTTGTCGATGTCCCAGGTTTCATGCCGGGCACCAGTCAAGAGTACGGTGGCATCATCAAGCACGGTGCCAAGCTGCTTTATGCCTACGCCGAATGCACGGTGCCGAAAATCACGGTAATCACCCGTAAGGCCTACGGTGGCGCGTATGACGTGATGGCCTCAAAGCACCTACGCGGTGATGTGAACTTTGCGTGGCCCAATGCCGAAATTGCGGTGATGGGCGCAAAAGGCGCGGTTGAAATCATCTTCCGCGAAGATAAAAACGACCCTGAAAAGCTCGCGGCCCGAGAGGCCGAGTACAAAGCCCGTTTTGCCAACCCCTTCGTGGCGGCTAAGCGCGGCTACATTGACGACGTCATCTTGCCGCACAACACGCGTAAGCGCATTTGCCGCAGCTTGGTGATGCTAAAAGACAAACAAGTGACCAACCCCTGGCGCAAGCACGGCAACATTCCGCTCTAAGCGCGAATGCCCTGTACGACGTTAATGATTGTTTATTTGGAGTAACTGCATGTTTAAAAAGATTTTGATTGCCAACCGGGGTGAGATTGCTTGCCGCGTGATTGCTACCGCCAAGAAAATGGGCATCGCCACGGTGGCGGTGTATTCCGATGCGGATAAGGACGCCCGCCATGTTCAGCTTGCCGATGAGGCGGTACACATTGGCGCGGCGCCTAGCCGCGAGAGCTACTTGCTCGGCGACGTCATCATTGAGGCCTGTAAGCGTACAGGCGCAGAAGCGGTGCACCCGGGCTACGGCTTTTTGAGTGAGAACGAAGCGTTTTCTCGCAAGGTCGAAGAGCAGGGCATTGTATTTATTGGACCCAAGCATGCGGCCATTGCGGCCATGGGTGACAAGATTGCTTCTAAGAAACTGGCGAAGGCCGCGGGTGTCAATACCATTCCCGGTTGGAACGATGCCATTGAAGACGCAGAGACCGCCGTCAAAATCGCCAATGACATTGGCTATCCCGTCATGATCAAGGCCAGTGCCGGCGGTGGCGGTAAGGGCTTGCGTGTCGCATTCTCAGAGGCTGAGGCCTTTGAAGGTTTTACCAGTTGCCGCAACGAGGCGCGCAACAGCTTTGGTGATGACCGCGTGTTTATTGAAAAGTTTGTTGAAGAGCCCCGCCACATTGAGATTCAGGTGGTCGGCGACAGCCAGGGCAATGTGGTGTACCTGAATGAGCGTGAGTGCTCCATTCAGCGTCGTCACCAAAAAGTGATTGAGGAGGCGCCATCGCCGTTCATCAGCGATGCCACGCGCAAGGCGATGGGCGAACAGGCGGTCGCTTTATCCAAGGCAGTCAGCTACCAAAGCGCGGGTACCGTTGAGTTTGTGGTTGGTAAGGATCAAAGTTTTTATTTCCTTGAAATGAATACCCGCTTGCAAGTGGAGCACCCAGTAACGGAAGCGATCACGGGTCTTGATTTGGTTGAGATCATGATCCGTGTTGCTGCGGGAGAGCCGCTGGCAATCAAGCAGGCGGATGTGAAGCGCAACGGCTGGTCTATTGAGTGTCGTATCAACGCCGAAGACCCCTTCCGCAATTTCTTGCCCAGCACGGGACGACTGGTTAAGTTTCGCCCGCCTGAGCAAACCATGTTTCAAGCGGACACCGCGAGCACGCTCGGTGTGCGCGTCGATACCGGTGTGTACGAGGGGGGCGAGATTCCCATGTACTACGACTCGATGATTGCCAAGCTCATCGTGCACGGCAGCGACCGCCAAGACGCTATTGAGAAAATGCGCGAAGCGCTGAACGGCTTTGTTATCCGAGGTGTAAGCAGTAACATTCCCTTCCAAGCGGCGTTGCTGGCGCACCCCCAGTTTGTCAGTGGCGACTTCAATACAGGGTTTATTGCCGAGCATTACAGCCACGGTTTTGTGGCTGAAGACGTGCCGCATGATGACCCTAATTTCTTGGTGGCTGTGGCGTCATTCATTCGCCGAAAGTCACGCGAGCGCACGGCTCAAATTACCGGGCAATTGCCGGGGTATGGCGTGAAGTTAGGTCAAGACTACGTGGGTATCGTGATGGGTGTCGGTGGCAAAAACCGCCATGTACCGGTGCACATTGATGAAATTGGTGGTGAGGTTGGCGTTGCACGCGTCACCATTGATGGCAAGACCTACGACATCTCCAGCGGTTCTCGCATCAGTGACGGCATCATCAGCGGCGAATGCAATGGCGCGCCGTTTACGGCGCAAGTAGACCGTGGCAGTCGCCGTAATCCCTTGGCACTCGTCGTCCAGCACAACGGCACCAAGATAGAGGTGATGGTGATCTCGCCGCGCATGGCGACCCTTCACGCAACCATGCCCTACAAAGCGTTGCCGGACATGAGTAAGTTCGTGCTCTCGCCGATGCCAGGCCTCTTGGTTGATATTTTGGTTGAGCCAGGACAGAAGGTGCAAGCCGGCGAGCGCGTTGCCGTTATTGAGGCCATGAAGATGGAAAACGTTTTGTTTGCCAGTGCCTATGGGGTGGTGGGCAAGGTCGTCGCAACGAAGGGCGAGAGCCTGGTGGTTGACCAACCGATTATTGAGTTCGAGTGAGCGACGGTATGCAACGTCCATTCAAAGTCCTAGGCATACAGCAAATCGCTATTGGCGGGCCGGATAAGCAACGCTTGCGGCGCTTGTGGGTCGACATGTTGGGGCTGGAGGTCACGGGCAACTTCCAAAGCGAGCGTGAAAACGTTGATGAGGACATCTGCGCGATGGGGGTGGGGCCCTTTAAGGTGGAAGTCGACTTGATGCAACCCATAGACCCTGAGAAAAAGCCAGCGGTCCACACCACACCACTGAATCATGTCGGGCTTTGGATTGATGATCTGCCCAAAGCGGTTGACTGGTTAACAGCGCAGGGCGTGCGCTTTGCGCCTGGGGGTATTCGTGTGGGGGCCGCGGGGTTTGACATTTGTTTCCTGCACCCCAAGTCGAATGACGCCTTCCCCATTGCGGGTGAGGGTGTGCTGATTGAGTTGGTTCAGGCACCGCCCGCCGTAGTGGATGCCTTCTCCAAAATGGTGTGAGCGAGCGCAGCTGTCCGGTTGGCGCTGACAAGGATTTGATAAATTCGCTACACTATGCTTGTTTTGGTAATTAACATCTTTTTTGTAGTTACCGAGACGCCTTATTCGAGGATGCGGATGGATAGCATCCCCCGGTCATTTCATTAGACACGCTGCGAGCCTTTTGCGCGCAGTTGAGGTTAGCGTTCCTTTACAAGCGTTGGCCTTAAAAATTTCGTTTCAAACGTTTTGGTTTTTCTTGGGTTCAGCACGAGGCTGAATGCACGCAAGGCTCGGATGTTCTTTTATTAATTAGCTAAATACCTATCGTGATGGATCAAAACAATTTCAATGCTGGCGCACCGCGTCCCTTCCGTTCGCACAGCCACACCAGCAACCACAATAATCACAACAGTGCGCACAGTGGCCACCAGACACCTATGCGTCACAGCCTGCCGACATGTATGGCCTTGGTTGACGCGCGCTACGTGGGCTGGCTCAGTGGCAAACCCAACGGCTTAATGAATCGCAGTGCCTTTGCGAGCGTGTTGGCGCAAGCCCTACCTAACGCAGGCGTGCACGCCCAACTGGTGCGCACCTATTGGTATACCGAGAGCGATGACGGCATGTTGGTTGATGACCAGTGCGTGCGATTGGTTGCCAATGACCTGCACAACGAAGGCGGCCCCACGTTGTCAGCGATGGTGCGTGATCTCAACGCGCTTGCCCAACGCGGCGGTTGCGTACACGTTGTGATCGCATCAGATGACGAGCGCCTCATTGCCGCCATTGACGAAGCCCGCCTGAGTGGCATGCGCGTGCACACGCTATGCGATGAAAGTGTGCAAAACTTTGCCACGTTCTCGAAAAATGAACCGGACTTGGCACGCTTGGTTCGTGCAGGCGACCGCCGCATTATTGTGGCGCGCGGCGAGTTGACGCAAGCGGCGAGTGCCGGTGCGGGTAAAGCGGGCGCAGATACCTTGGCACCTTCTATCGACGCCAGCAAAACCATGCAAGAGGTGGCGCAGGCTTGGTGGGATAAGTGCGATAGCCATGAGCGGGATGACTTGCGCGAAACGGTCCCCCATGCGCGTGGTCTACCGCAAGACGTTGACCGCACCTTGCTCAGTGCAGGGCGCGATGAGCTTAACCGCCCACTAACGACGGGTGAGCGTCACTTGCTCAGAAAATTAGCGCGGGATTTGGTGCTGGGCGATCCGGATGTAGCCGCCGGGGTTACTGCGGGCGGTCAATCGACGGACGATTGAGCGTCGCTTCTCTCGCCGCCTTGGCGCGTGCGATAGCCGCCGCAACCACCTGGCGCTTCTGATCTAAAGCGACGGGGTCGGTGATCTTACTGGCCTCAGCTAAGTTGGCTAGCTTATCCTGTGCTTTGGCCTCAAGGCGAGCGTGGTGCTCTGTCTCCTCACGGGCCAAACGTTCGTTTCTGGCGGTATAGCGCGTCAACGCGCTATCGGCTTGCGTTTGAGACCATGCCGCCCAACCGGTGCGAGACCCCGACACGCTGTCTAAGCTAATGCAGTCAACAGGACAAGCCGGAATACACAGCTCACAGCCAGTGCAGTCTTGCTCGAGGACGGTATGCATCGCCTTGTTGGTACCGATGATGGCATCCACAGGACAGGCTTTGATGCACAAGGTGCAGCCAATGCACCACGCCTCCTCGATGATCGCCACCGTCAGTGGCCCCTCGTAACCGTTGTCCGCATTCAGCGCTTGCTCAGCGTGACCGGTTACTGCGGCCAACCGGGCCACCCCTTCTTGACCACCGGGCGGGCATTGGTTAATGGCGGCCTCGCCCTGATCAATTGCCTGCGCGTAAGCCATGCAGTCCGGATAGCCACAACGCGTGCATTGCGTTTGGGGCAATGCCTGATGAATAGCCATCACGCGTGGGGATATCGTTTGCATGGCTTGCTGACCCGATTACTTCGCGGCCTTTTTAGCGGCAACTTTGGTTGCTGTTGCCTTGGCTTTCACCGTTGCCTTGGGTTTTGCTGCGGCCTTGACCGTTGCCTTGACCGTGGCCTTGACCTTGGGTGCACTGGCCTCTTTGGCTACCACCGTCTGCCCGCCTTGTGCCGACAAAATAAACGCCTGCACTTCTGGGTACACCACTTTGCGCCAGCGGCTACCGGCAAAAATACCGAAATGGCCCGCGCCGGCAACCTCTAAGTGACGCTTGCTCTTCTTGGGTATGGCCGCGCACAGATCGTGAGCCGCTGCGGTCTGGCCCGAGCCAGAAATGTCATCCAACTCGCCCTCAATCGTTAGTAGGGCGCACTGGGTAATGTCCGCTGGGCGTACACGCTCAAGCTTGCCCGCTTCGTTGCGAACGTCCCAAGTGCCCTCAACCAAGCTGAAGTCTTGGAATACCACTTGAATGGTCTCTAGGTAGTAGTCCGCGTCCATGTCGAGTACCGCGTTGTACTCGTCATAAAAGCGGCGATGTGCTTCGGCACTGGCCTCATCACCCTTCATGAGTTGCTCAAAGTAATCGTAGTGACTTTGTGCATGGCGGTCGGGGTTCATGGCCACAAAGCCAGTGTGCTGTAAGAAGCCAGGATAAACACGGCGCCCGGCGCCTGCGAACGTTCCGGGCACACGGTAAATTACATTGTTCTCAAACCATTCAATTGAATGCGTTGTGGCCAGCGTATTGACCGCAGTGGGGCTACGACGTGCATCGATGGGGCCGCCCATCATGACCATAGAGGTCGGTATTTTCTCGCCGCGTGACGCCATTAACGAGATGGCCGCCATCACCGGTACGGTAGGCTGACACACGCTCATCACATGGCAGTTACCGTATTCGGCCTGCAGGTCGCGAATGAACTCTTGCACATAGTTGACGTAGTCGTCTAAGTGGAAAGCGCCGTCCTCCTCAGGCACCAAGCGGGCATTGCGCCAATCGGTGATGTAGACCTTGTGACCCGTTAGCATGGTGCGCACGGTATCGCGCAGTAGCGTCGCGTAGTGGCCGGATAACGGCGCCACAATCAGCACCACTGGCTGCTTGTGCATGTCTCGCAACACGGCCTCGCTATCGCTAAAGCGCTTGAAGCGCAGCAAGTCACAAAACGGCTTTGATTTCACAATGCGCTCTTGCACAGCCACTTCGGTGTCGCCAACCGTCACGGTACGGATGTCAAAATTTGGCTTTTCGTAGTCTTTACCCAAGCGGTACAACAATTCATAACCCGCCGCCATACGGTGCGCCATCGGCGAGTTACCCATGGGTGTGAGGGGATTGCTCAGGGCTCTCGCGGTGGCTTGTGCCAAATCTGCAAAGGGCTCCATCAGGGCGCGTTGCGTATCGTAAATTTGGTAAAGCATGGTGGAATTTCCTATTGAATTGCTGCACTGCAATATAACAGCCGATTGCCGTTTTGGCTAGGCCTCTCGTGATGCGAATAGGCGGCTATGTCTGTCTGTGATGCTTTAACGACAGAAACCCCGGTCGCCAACGATTCAAGGCCCCTAAATACCTGCGCACCCTAGCAGCGCACCGTCTTGACCACCCGCTTGCACCCTGCAGGTTTTAGAAACAAAAAAGCCCTCTCGCGAGGGCCTTTTAAAGGCTGGGTGCCTTAAACCACTGCCGCCACTGAGCGGCAAACATGGTCAATGTTTTTGCTGTTCATTGCGGCCACACACATGCGACCGGTATCGGTACCGTACACGCCAAACTCTGTGCGCAAGCGCACCATCTGGTCTTTGGTCAGCCCCGAGTAGCTAAACATGCCAATCTGCTGCGTGATAAATGACATATCTTGGGTCACACCTGCGGCCTTGAGGCCATCAACCAGTGTTTTACGCATGGTTTTGATGCGGTCGCGCATTTCAGCCAACTCCACTTCCCATTGGGCACGCAACTCCGGGGTGCCCAGCACCGTGGCAACCACCGAGCCGCCGTGAATAGGGGGGTTGGAGTAGTTGGTCCGTATGGTGATTTTGAGTTGGCTGAGCACCTTGGCCGCTTCGGCTTTGTCGGTACACAGCACGCTCAATGCGCCCACGCGCTCGCCGTACAGGCTAAAGCTCTTAGAAAACGATGTGGATACCAAGAAGGTAAGGCCGGCATCGACAAATTTTTGAATCACGGCGCCGTCTTCTTGGATACCAAAGCCAAAGCCTTGGTAAGCCATGTCTAAGAACGGCGTCAGCTGCTTTTCTTTCACGACAGCGACCACTTGGTCCCACTGTTCGGGGGTAATGTCGTAGCCCGTAGGGTTGTGACAGCAGGCGTGCAACACCACAACGGTGCCCGCCGCTGCGGCCTTTAAGCCAGCCAACATGCCTTCAAAGTTGATGCCACGCTTGTCGGCGTCGTAGTACGGGTAGGTGCCGACTTGAAAGCCGGCGGCCGTGAATAAGGCGCGGTGGTTTTCCCAGCTCGGGTCGCTAATCAAAACGGTGTCGCTGGTACCCAGACGACGCAAGAAGTCAGCGCCCACTTTGAGTCCGCCGGTGCCACCGATGGCTTGAATCGTGGCCACGCGATCTGACTGAACCGCCTCGCTGTTAGTGCCAAAGACCAAGCCCTTAACGGCACCGTCGTAGGCGGCAATGCCGTCAATTGGCAGGTAGCCACGGGCCTTGGGCGTGCCCATAATTTGTGCCTCCGCGGCTTGCACGCACTTGAGTAAGGGCAATTTCCCCGAGTCGTCGTAGTAAACACCCACGCCGAGATTGACCTTGTTGGGGTTGCTATCTGCGGAAAATTGCTCGATCAGACCCAAGATAGGGTCGCGGGGGGCCATTTCGATGGCGGAGAACAATGACATGAAACTACCTTGGAAGGGAAGAGAAGATGGGGGTGAAGTGTCAGGGACAAACCCCAGATTTTAACGCCTCCCGTGTGCTTGCCTCGGCTTTTGCGCAAAGACGGCATGTCATAAGCGCGTCACAATACACGGTTAATCCATAAACCAACACTTTCTTAAAAATGGCTCAGCGCCCGGACACCTCGCCCATCGAAAAAGTTATCGCCGCTTCCTCGCAGGCCACGCAAGCCGCGGCCGATGCGCAGCATGAGGCGGGTCGTTTTGTGCGCTTTCCCGATTCGCCATTTGAGCTTTTCGAACCCTTCCCGCCTGCGGGCGATCAACCTGCGGCCATCGAGCAGTTGGTTGACGGTATAGAGAACGGCGAGATGTTTCAAACCCTGCTCGGTGTCACCGGCTCGGGCAAGACCTACACCATGGCGCAGACCATTGCGCGAATGGGCAGACCCGCCATTGTGTACGCGCCTAACAAAACACTGGCGGCGCAGTTGTACGCCGAGTTTCGAGAGTTTTTTCCACACAATGCGGTGGAATACTTTGTCAGCTATTACGACTACTACCAGCCCGAGGCCTATGTGCCGCAGCGTGACTTGTTCATTGAGAAAGACTCGTCCATCAACGAGCACATTGAGCAGATGCGTTTGTCTTGTACCAAGAGCATTTTGGAGCGGCGCGACGTGGTGGTGGTGGCCACTGTCTCGGCGATCTACGGCATTGGCGATCCGCAGAGTTATCACAAGATGGTCATGCTTTTGCGTGCAGGTGACAAGCTAGACCAACGCGAGGTCATCGGACAACTGGTGCGCATGCAATACCAGCGCAACGACGTTGACTTCTCCCGTGGCACCTTCCGCGTGCGCGGCGACACCATTGATATTTTCCCCGCCGAGCATTCGGAGCTCGCCGTGCGCCTAGAGTTGTTTGATGACGAGCTGGAAACCCTGCAGCTGTTTGATCCCCTGACCGGTCGCGTCAAACAGAAAATTGCCCGCTTCACCGTCTACCCCAGCAGCCACTACGTGACCCCGCGTGAGAAAGTGCTCACCGCTATCGAGGCCATCAAAGACGAGCTGCGCTCGCGCCTTGGTGAGCTCACCGGCATGAATAAGCTCGTGGAGGTACAGCGCCTTGAGCAGCGCACCCGGTTTGACCTGGAGATGTTGTCAGAAGTGGGGCACTGCAAAGGCATTGAGAACTACTCGCGCCACTTGAGCGGCGCTCAGCCAGGTGAGCCGCCGGCCACCCTCACCGACTACTTGCCGCCCGATGCGCTCATGTTCTTGGATGAGAGCCACGTGCTGACGGGTCAATTTGGCGGCATGTACAACGGCGACCGTGCCCGCAAAACCACCTTGGTGGAATACGGCTTTCGTTTGCCCTCTGCGCTGGATAACCGACCTCTCAAGTTCGAGGAATTTCAGCAGCGCATGCGACAGACGGTCTTCGTTTCCGCCACCCCCGGCAATTTCGAGCGTGAACGATCGGGCCAGATTGTGGAACAGGTCGTACGCCCAACGGGGTTGGTCGATCCGCACGTCGAGGTTCGCCCAGCAACGACCCAGGTCGATGATGTATTGCAAGAGATTCGCCTGCGAGTTGAGAAGAACGAACGCGTGCTCATCACCACGTTGACTAAGCGCATGGCTGAGCAGTTAACTGACTACTTAAGCGAGAACGGGGTCAAGGTGCGCTACCTGCACTCGGATGTTGACACCGTGGAGCGGGTGGAGATTTTGCGCGACCTGCGCTTGGGCGAGTTCGACGTGCTGGTGGGTATCAACCTGTTGCGCGAGGGTATTGACTTGCCCGAGGTGTCCTTGGTTGCCATTTTGGACGCTGACAAAGAGGGTTTCTTACGCTCTGAGCGCTCACTCATACAGACGATTGGTCGCGCCGCGCGTAACGTGAACGGGCGCGCCATTTTGTACGCCGACAAGATGACCGACTCTATGTCGCGTGCGATTGCAGAAACCGATCGCCGCCGAGGCAAGCAAGAGGCCCACAACGAGGCCAACGGAATCACCCCTCGCACGGTGCTCAAACGGATTAAAGACCTGATTGATGGCGTCTACAGCGAAAAAGCAGGCCAAGAGGCCGAAAAGCTGGAGCGCGACAGCCAGCGTCAAGCCGAGCTGGATGCCATGAGCGAGAAAGACGTTGCGCGTGAAATCAAACGCCTAGAGAAGCTCATGATGACCCACGCCAAAGACCTTGAGTTTGAGAAGGCTGCCCATGTGCGTGACCAACTCGGACAATTACGTGCCCAAGCCTTTGGGGCCCAAACGCACGACAACATCATGGGGCTGTAAGCAAAGGGGTTGTTCGGGTGATTGTCGTTTAAGACTTATTTGACGACAATTTGAGCTTAAAAAAGGCGGAAACACACCAAAAAGACGGATTTGTCCACAGCAAAAACCCCATGGTTTGTAATGTTGAGTAAAACGCTAGGACAATTTTGGTATACTTGACCAAATCAGTTGGGAAGCGCAAGCGCACCAGCTGATCGCAGGAGCGGGGTATACCCCTCGCACCTGGTTCAACCCCCCAAAAGGAGTTTGTTATGCGTCTTACTACCAAAGGCCGATTTGCGGTTACCGCCATGATTGATTTGGCTCTGCGCCAAAATAACGGTCCTGTTACCTTGGCGGCCATTAGCCAGCGTCAGCAAATCTCACTGTCGTATTTAGAGCAACTGTTCGGCAAGTTACGTCGCCATAGCTTGGTTGAGTCCACGCGTGGGCCCGGCGGCGGCTACACACTGGCACGCAAGGCTGACACCATTACGGTTGCTGACATCATCGTCTCCGTTGATGAGCCCATTGATGCCACACAGTGCAGCGGCAAAGAAAATTGCCTAGGCGAAGGCGCGCGTTGCATGACCCATGAGCTGTGGGCGTCCCTCAACGAACGCATGGTCGACTTCCTCGATTCTGTCAATCTGCAAAAGCTGGTGAACGAGCAAATCGCCAAGGGTGTTGAGATCGAAAGCACGCCCGTGATCAAGCGTGCCATCTCTGCCAACCCTACCCTGAAGCCTGTGCGCGTCACGGGGCCTAACTCCGTGTTTGCACTGGCCGCCTCTATGGCAAAGAGCTGATGCAATTTGGGGGCAGAGGTGTCGTAAGCGCGCTATAGCCCCCTTGTATAGCCCCTTTGTGTCACCTCAGCCCGCATTGCATTTACATTAACCCCATTTAAACGGCACCCCAGTATGAGTACTCCCCATTTTCCGGTCTACATGGACTACAGCGCCACCAACCCTTGCGACCCACGGGTGGTCGACGCGATGGTGCCTTGGTTGTACGAGCACTTTGGCAACCCCGCGTCACGCAGCCATGCGTGGGGCTGGGAGGCGGAGGCTGCCGTTGAGAACGCCCGCGGGCAGATCGCGGCACTCATTAATGCAGACCCGCGCGAAATCGTTTGGACCAGCGGCGCAACCGAGTCCAACAACCTCGCCATCAAAGGCGCAGCACAGTTTTACAAAGGTAAGGGCAAGCACCTGATTACCGTTAAAACTGAGCATAAAGCCGTGCTCGACACCTGCCGTGAGTTAGAGCGTCAAGGCTTTGAGGTCACCTACATGGATGTGCAAGAGGATGGTCTTCTAAACCTAGACGCCTTCCGAGCCGCCATTCGCCCCGACACCATTTTGGCCAGCGTGATGTTCGTGAACAATGAAATTGGCGTGGTCCAAGACATTGCGTCGATCGGTGCGATTTGTCGCGAAAAGGGTGTGTTCTTCCACGTCGACGCCGCACAGGCAACTGGGCGCGTGGATATTGACTTGAGCACGCTCCCCGTTGACCTCATGAGCCTGACCTCACACAAGACCTACGGCCCCAAGGGCATCGGTGCCTTGTACGTGCGTCGCAAGCCACGTATTCGTATTGAGGCGCAAATGCACGGCGGTGGTCACGAGCGCGGTATGCGCTCGGGCACGTTGCCAACCCATCAGTGCGTTGGTATGGGAGAGGCCTATCGCATTGCCAAGGAAGAAATGGCAGAAGAGAATCTGCGCATCAAGGCCTTGCAAGATCGTTTATTGGCTGGCTTGTCTCAGATCGAAGAAGTCTTCATCAACGGACACAAAGACCAGCGCGTGCCGCATAACCTGAACATGAGTTTCAATTATGTTGAGGGTGAGTCGTTGATTATGGGCATCAAGGGTATGGCCGTTTCCAGTGGTTCAGCTTGTACCTCTGCCAGCTTAGAGCCCAGCTACGTATTGCGAGCTTTAGGCCGTAGCGACGAGTTGGCCCACAGCAGTTTGCGCATGACCATTGGCCGCTGGACCACAGAGGCTGAAATTGACTACGCCATAGAAACCATTAAAGCGAACGTAGAAAAATTACGTGAGCTCTCACCGCTGTGGGAAATGTTTAAAGATGGCGTCGACCTATCCACTATCCAGTGGGCAGCACACTAATAAAACACGAATTCAACGAGGAAACGATATGGCTTATTCAGAAAAAGTAGTCGAGCATTACGAAAACCCCCGCAACGTCGGTAGCTTTGAAAAAGGCGACGATACCGTGGGTACCGGCATGGTCGGCGCGCCTGCTTGTGGCGACGTGATGAAGCTCCAAATCAAGGTCAACCCAGAGACGGGCATCATTGAAGATGCGCGCTTTAAGACCTACGGTTGTGGCTCGGCCATTGCCTCTAGCTCACTCGTAACCGAGTGGGTCAAAGGCAAGACCCTTGACCAAGCCGCTGCGCTAAAGAACAGTGAAATTGCTGAAGAGTTGGCACTGCCACCTGTCAAGATTCACTGCTCTATCTTGGCCGAAGACGCTATCAAGGCAGCCGTTGACGACTACAAAAAGAAGCACGTCAGCGCGTAACCCTCACCGAAAGTACCCCATGGCCGTCACGATGACAGAAGCCGCTGCAAAGCACGTAACACGCTACCTCGGACGCCGAGGCAAAGGTGTTGGCGTGCGTTTGGGCGTCAAAACCACGGGTTGCTCTGGCTTGGCCTACACCCTAGAGTACGCCGACGATGTAGCGCCCGAAGATGTTGAGTTTGAGGATCAAGGCATTAAGATTTTGATTGATCCCAAAAGCTTGGCCTATCTGGAGGGAACCCAGCTCGACTTCGTTCGTGAGGGGCTAAACGAGGGGTTTAAATTCAGCAACCCCAACGAGCGTGACCGCTGCGGTTGCGGCGAGTCGTTCCGGATCTGATGACCGCTGAAGCGCCCATATCACTGCAGGCCAATGACTTTCAGCTGTTCGATATTCCCGAACAATTCAAAGTAGATAGCGCCCTCATCAGTCAACGCTGGAAGGCGTTGCAAGCGCAAACCCATCCCGATAATTTTGTCGCCGCCGATGCCGCCACCAAGCGGCTTGCTATGCAGTGGTCTGTGCGCGTTAACGAGGCCTATCAGCGCCTGCGCCTGCCTATTAGCCGCGGCGCCTATCTGAGTGAACTGCGCGGCGCCCCTATCAACGCGGAAGACAACACCGCAATGCCCGCTGCGTTTCTCATGCAACAAATGGCATGGCGTGAAGCCTTAGATGATGCGCAAGGCGACCTCTCTGAGCTCGAGGACTTGGCCGATCAAACCCGTACCGTGAAGGGGGAGTGGCTCTCCATTGCCGAGCAAGCTTTTGACCGCGATGGCGATACCGCAGTGGCGGTGGGGGCTATTCGCGCCCTCATGTTTATTGAGCGTTTTTCTAAAGACGTTAACCAACAAATTGACGCGCTCACTGACGCTACCAACCCTTAAACACCCGAACCCATGGCTCTCTTACAAATTTCCGAACCGGGTCAATCCCCAGACCCGCACCAGCGCCGCATTGCCGTGGGCATTGACTTAGGTACCACCCACTCCTTGGTGGCTAGCGTGCGCAACGGTGTTGCCGAATGTTTGCCCGATACGTCGGGTCGCGTGCTGTTACCCAGCGTGGTGCGCTACACAGGTGAGGGCAGTGGCCGGACGATTGGTTACGACGCTTTGAGTGGCGAGGCTGCCGACCCCGCCAACACCATCGCCTCTGTCAAGCGCCTCATGGGACGTGTGCGCGCTGACGTGCACAACGTGGACAACCTGCCTTACCGCGTCGTAGACACCGCGGGCATGGCCAGCGTAGATACGCGTGCGGGAGAGAAGTCGCCCGTAGAAATTAGCGCTGAAATACTCGCCACCTTGCGTTTCCGTGCGGAAGACAGCTTTGACGACGACCTCTTTGGTGCCGTCATTACCGTACCCGCCTATTTCGATGACGCCCAGCGTCAAGCAACCAAAGACGCCGCGCAACTCGCCGGTATCAACGTCTTACGCCTGATTAACGAGCCGACTGCCGCCGCCATTGCCTATGGCTTAGATCAACACAGCGAAGGGTTGTTTGCTGTGTATGACTTGGGTGGTGGCACCTTTGATATTTCCATTTTGCGTTTAACTGAAGGCGTGTTTGAGGTGCTTGCCACTGGCGGCGATTCGGCATTGGGTGGCGACGACTACGACCGTGCGCTGGCCCATATCGCCCTCACTCAAGGTCTAGGCGCACAAGCGCCTACGCCCGAGGCGCTCTCCGCAGAAGACAAAGCCAGCCTCTATGCCGCCGCGCGGCGGTGCAAGGAAGCTTTGTCTGGCGACGCCGTGCAGAGTGCGACGTTGGCTTGCCCACTTGAGGTGGGCGACCTCCATATTGAGATCACCCGTGAGGCCTTTGCTGCGGCGACCAGTGCGCTCACGCAACGTACTGTGCAGGCAGTTCGCCGTGCGCTGCGCGACGCGGAGTTAGAAAACGATGGTATCGAAGGGGTTGTCATGGTCGGCGGCTCCACCCGCATGCCTGTCGTGCGTGACGCGGTGGCCAAGCTCTTTGGCAAAGCGCCACTGACTAACCTCAATCCTGACGAGGTCGTGGCGTTGGGCGCAGCCATTCAGGCCAATCAATTAGCAGGCAACCACAGTGGCGATGCCCTGCTGTTGCTTGACGTGATTCCGCTGTCTTTGGGCATTGAGACCATGGGCGGCTTGGTCGAGCGCATTGTCCCGCGCAACAGCACCATTCCGACGGCACGCGCTCAAGACTTCACCACGTTTAAAGATGGTCAAACCGCCTTGGCCTTGCATGTGGTGCAGGGCGAGCGTGACTTGGTTGCCGACTGCCGCAGCTTGGCCCGTTTCGAGTTGCGTGGTATCCCGCCAATGGCGGCGGGTGTCGCTCGTATTCGTGTGAGCTTTACGGTTGATGCCGATGGGATGCTGCAAGTGGATGCGGTAGAGACAGGCTCTGGCGTAAAAGCCCACATTGACGTCAAGCCCAGCTACGGCCTGTCCGATGACCAAATTGCCGATATGCTGCGTGACAGCTACGCCACCGCCGAGCAAGACATACAGGCCCGCGCGGTCGTCGAAGCACGTGTGGACGCGCAGCGCATGGTCTTGGCAACTCAAAGCGCGCTCGACGCCGATGGTGACCTGTTAAGCTCGGCTGACCGCGCGCATATTGACGCGCTTATGGTGCAACTAAAGGGCGTTGAGCACAGCAACGACGCCGCCTACATCGAAGCGCAAACCAAAGCCCTTGCTGATGCGACCGAGCCCTTTGCAGCCGCCCGAATGAATCGGGGCATTACCCAAGCACTTGCTGGAAAAAATCTCAACGCGGTCTGATGGGGCCGCAACCCCCACCCACTTAACTATTATTTGTATTCGTATGCCCATCATTAAAATCCTACCGCACTCAGAGTATTGCCCCGACGGCATCAGCATTAACGCATCCGCCGGCACCTCGATTTGTGAGGCCATGCTGGATAACCACATCAATATTGAGCACGCCTGTGAAATGAGCTGTGCTTGCACCACCTGTCACGTGTTGGTACGTGAAGGAGGCGCTAGTCTTGATGAGCCAGAGGAGGGCGAAGAAGACATGTTGGACCGCGCGTGGGGTCTAGAGCCGCAATCGCGCCTGAGTTGCCAGGTGATCTTGGGTCAAGCTGACTTGGTGGTAGAAATTCCCAAGTACTCCATCAATCACGCCAAAGAAAACCATTAAATTGCCAGGCGATCTAGACTGACACCCATGCGCCAAATTGTTTTAGACACTGAAACCACCGGGCTATCTGCAGCAGATGGTGATCGAATCATAGAGATCGGCTGTGTGGAGCTCGATCAGCGCAAGCCCACAGGCCGCAACCTGCACCTCTACGTCAACCCTGAGCGCGACAGCCACGAGGATGCTCTCAAGGTGCACGGCATTAGCAATGATTTTTTGCAAGACAAGCCCAAGTTTGCGGCCATTGCGCAAGAGTTAGCCGACTACCTTCGTGGCGCCGAGCTCATCATTCACAACGCCCCTTTTGACGTTGGCTTCTTAAACAAGGAGTTTGAGCGTCTGGGCATGCCGTCCGTCAAGCAATTGGTGGGCAACGTCATTGACAGCTTGGCGATGGCCAAAGACCTGTTCCCAGGTAAGCGTAACAGCCTGGATGCGCTGTGTGATCGACTAGAAGTCGACAACTCAGGACGTACCCTGCACGGCGCCTTGCTAGACGCCGAGCTGTTGGCCGACGTTTACGTCAACATGACCCGAGGCCAAGACGCCTTGCTGATAGAAGTGGGCGACAGCCCCAGCGGCGAGGCGGGGCAGACCCTGCGCATAGACCTCAGCAGCTTTGACTTACCCGTACTCAAAGCCAACGACAGCGAACTGGCTGCCCATGACCGCGTGCTGGGTGAACTCAATAAGGCCTGCGAACAAGGCAGTGTGTGGGAGCGCACGCAATCACAAAAAACGGACCAAACCCAAGCTATAATAGAAGGCTAGTTGGGTGGTTAGCTCAGTGGTAGAGCACTGCCTTCACACGGCAGGGGTCACAGGTTCGAACCCTGTACCACCCACCAGTAATTTGTTAAGTAAATCAAGCACTTAGGAGCGATCTTAGGTGCTTTTTTTACGCCCAAAAGTAGTATAAACACCCCATACTACTATTCATATATTTCCACGTTGGTTTTGTTAGGTTTACCGGTGATTGGTGGGGGGCGTGAATCGAGTTCGCCCCCTGGCTTGGAGATATGTCACTACCAGCAACTTGCCAGTGCGACTGGCGCTACGGTTTGACCTAAACCAAACAGCCTCCTCAATCCCGCACTGACCTAATTGAGCGGAATAGGACCATGAAGCGGCTCAAAATTGGATGCAAATTCCGGCCAGAGTGGCTCAGCTTTTAAAGCCACTAAACAAGGCAGGTACTTGTAGCCCACTAACCTACCCGGCCTTCTTACTGTTCTGCGCTTGTGCGCCTGACGCGCTGAGGGGGGGGGCGTCGCAGTAACGTGATAGTGCGATAGCCCAGAGTCAGCACGCCCTCACGTTCGAGGCGCTTTAGTTCTTGATTCACCTTCTGTCTAGAACCGTTGATGGCTTGCGCAATGTCCTGTTGGCTGAGTCGAAGTAGCACGTTGCCCGCGGTGTCAACTTTACCTTCGTGGCTTGCTAGGCGGGCAAGGCACTTCTGCAGGCGGGCGCTGAGAGAGGGCAGTAAATCGTCCTCCATCAAGCTAAACAACTCGGTTACGCGTATGGATAAACCTTTGATTAAAGCTAGCGCTAGGTCGGGTTGCGCTTTGATGGCTTGTTCAAAAGCAAGACGAGGAACTTCAAGGGTTTCCCCGTCGCTTTCACAGAGCACGTCAGTTGGAAATGGCGTGCGCGCGATCACAGAGGGAACCCCAAACATTTCTCCCTTGCTTAAAAACCGCAGGAACATAGCCTTTCCGGATATGTTGGTCAGCATTATGCGGAAACGGCCGCTTGCGCAAACGGACACATGATTGACTAGGGTGCCGCAATTGACAACTGTGTCACCTGCGCGCCAGGTACGCCGACGGGCCAGAGGCAAAAGTGAGTCAATGATGCCTTGCGGTAGGGCGTAGTTACCGGTAACTGAGTCAAGATTACTCGGAGCTGCAGCCTGCCACGAGTAGGTTTTACTAGGTGTCATCCCTTGGATTGTCACCCAGGTTAAATTTGTCAGCAAGTGCCGCCATCAACATCGCAGCTTATTCAAACAACTAGGAGCTCCGTATGAATCATTTGAACCGTTGGTTGATAGCCGTAACAGCGATTGCAGGCATCCAGTTGGCGCAAGCAGAGACGACTTTGCGTATTCAAGATTACCCGGGCACAGGTAATCTCTTGGTGCGCGTGGCTCAAGCGAATGGCTACTGCAAGGCAGAAGGTTTGAACTGTGAGTTGAAAACTATTCCCGCTGCCCCCCTGGGTTTGCAAACTATGTTGTCTGGTGACATTGACATTGCCTACGGCCCAACCGAGGTGGCTGCCGCCGCTTTGGTTCGCAAAGCGCCCATAAAAATCATCGGAGCTGGTTTTACGCAGCCAGTATTTTTTTTGGTAGCAGGCGCAAAGGTCAAACTGGAGAATGAAAGCAAGGGCTACCCAGAAATTGTGAAGTCTTTCAAGGGCTTAAAAATTGGCGTGACGCAACGTGGATCCGGCGCGGAGTTCCAAGCCATTGATATGTTGCGTGATGCTGGCTTAAGCGCTAATGACGTCACTTTTGTGGCAGTCGGCGCGCCGAACACGGCCTTTCCCGCTTTAGCAAAAGGACAGGTTGACCTAGCTATGACGTTCTCACCTGCAGACGGCATGTGTGAGGTGTTAAAGGCTTGCCGCGTGATCGTGGATCCCCGCAAGGGTGAGGGCCCTGCCAGCGTTATGAAAACCAGCGGTGGTGCCGGCGTGTTGATGGTAAAAGCTGATTGGGCGCAAGAAAACGCTGCGGCAATTGAGGGCTTCCGCAACGCATTAGACAAAGCAGAAGCCTTTGTAAAAAACCCAGCTAACTTTGATGCGACCCTTGCAGTGTTGAACGCCACCTTTGGTTTGCAGCTGCCTAACGCCGACAAAATTGCAGCAATCGCGTTGCGCAACAGCAGCAAGACATTCCGCGCGCAAGGTGATGTTACGGCCATGCAAGCGGTTGCCGATGGCATGACCGACAACAAGCTGATTCCCGCCAAAGTTGATATGGCTGCAGCCGTGTTGGCACGCTGAACGCGCCGAGCATTGATAGAAGAATCGCGTACAGCATGATTGATATTCAAAAGCTTCATTTGAGTTTTGATGGTTTGTCCGACGTACTTAGCGCCATCGACTTCAAGTTGGATGCTGGTGAATTTGTTGCAGTGGCTGGCCCGAGCGGGTGCGGCAAAACCACGTTGCTCAATCTGTGCGCTGGTTTGGTGGAGTTACCTATGGGGCAGCATCTGCAAGTTGCAGGCGCTTTGCCTCAGCTGGGCAGTGACTCTGTGGCCTATATGTTGGCAAGAGACAGTTTGTTTCCTTGGCAAAGTGCGTTGGATAACGCGGCATTTGGCCTCAAAGTCCGTGGCATGGCTGTGGGTGAGGCGCGTGATCGCGCAGCAGAGATGCTCAAGCGTGTTGGCTTGGGTGGCTTTGAACATGCCCTGCCTAAGGCCTTGTCACATGGTATGCGCCAGCGGGTTGCTTTGGCCAGAACCTTTGCAATGCCCGCACCGCTGCTGCTGATGGACGAGCCGTTTGGTGCTTTAGATGCACAAACAAAGCTGCAGCTGCAAGACCTTTTATTGCAGTTGTGCCAGGAGAGTCAGCGCTCAGTGCTATTCGTTACGCACGACTTGTCCGAGGCTGTGGCTTTGGCTGACCGCGTGGTCATCATGTCTTCGCGGCCTGGTCGAATCATCGCTGATGTGGTTGTTCCGATGGCCCGTCCGCGCTCAATCCGAGAACTACAAACTAACAGCGAGTTCCATCACACGTACACACAAGTGTGGCGTCACCTTGAGGAGGGCTGGACACATCATGAAGGCTAGTACGTTGTTAAATTTTGTGCGCCATGCTTTGTTTGTGTCGCTGCTGATTGGCTTATGGGAGTGGGGCGCACGCACTGGCTTCATAGACCAAAGCTTCGTGGGTAGCCCTTTGGGTATTGCCACTTTTACTGTAAACAATGTCTCTGACCTGCGACTGTGGGGCGACTTGGGTTGGACCATGTTCTCAGTTCTTGTGTCGTTTTCAATTGGCGCTTCTGCGGCAATTGCAACTGGCCTAGCCTTTGTTACGTGGCCCAAGTTAGAGTCATTTTGTGAGCCCTATGTCAATGCGCTCAACGTGTTGCCACGTATTGCGCTCGTGCCCTTGTTTATTTTGTGGTTTGGGTTGGGTGTGGGCTCAAAAATCGCAATGGGTGTGTCACTCACGTTCTTCATTGTGTTGTCTAGCACCATTGCAGGTATGCGTGGTGTAAGTCAAGACCACGTGACCTTGACCCGTACGCTAGGTGCCTCTAGCCGCCAAATGTTTTTTTGGGTGACCTTGCCGGGCGCTGTGCCTGTGTTGTTCTCGGGCTTACGCTTGGGAATTGTGTATGCGTTTTTAGGTGTAGTGGGGGCAGAAGTCATTGCTTCAGAGCGCGGCCTAGGCCAGCAGCTGTCTTACTTGGCATCCACCTTTGCGATTGATGGAGTGTGGTCGCTACTGATTGACTTAGCACTAGTTGGTGTGCTGATTATGAAATCAATGAATTGGTTAGAACGTCGATTGCTGCATTGGCAGTAGGTCGCGCAACAGATTGGAGCAAATACAAATGGCTTTTCGACATATAGAGGTTACGCCTGCAACGCCCACGATAGGGGCATATATATCCGGTATTGATTTAAACGCTGTGAAGTCTGAAGACGTTTATGAAGAAATTCGACTCGCCTTATGGCAAAACAGCGTGATCTTTTTCAGAGACCAAAAAGTTGAGCCAGAGAGCTACATGAAGCTGGGTAGCAAATTTGGCGAGATGGCGCAGCACGAATTCTTTCCGCATATACCGGGCTACCCAGCTATTCAGCTTATTTCTCACGAAGGTAACGACCAACCCGAGACAGATCGGTGGCATACCGACGTGACGTTTCGCAAGCGTCCCAACATGGTGTCGATATTGCGTATTACAGACTTGCCCCCCAAGGGTGGTGACACCATGTGGGCCAGCACTGCGGCGGCCTACGAGGCTTTGGGTCCAGACCTCAAGGCCATGTTGCAAAACCTGCAGGCCGAGCATGATATGCCGTTTCACTTTCGCCGTATCAACGCCGTGCAGCGTTTGATGGAGCGCCAAAAACTAGCCAGTGCCAAAGAAGGCGGTGGGGCTATGGTAAGCAGCATGATGTCTGCGAGTGAGCTAGATGCTGCCCTAGCCGACCGTGAGTGCAAGCTCATACAAGACAACCCGTCTGTGGTGCACCCTGCAGTGATTACCCACCCGCACAACGGGCGTAACTTGCTGTTTGTTAACAGCATTTGGACCAAGCGCTTCATGGGCATGCACATGGACTTAAGCGACGCCTTGTTGCGCATGCTCTTTGAGTGGATAAAGAAGCCTGAATTTATGGTTCGCTTTAAGTGGGAGCCCAATTCCATTGCCATGTGGGACAACTGCCAAACCCAACACTACGCGGTATTTGATTACGCGCCGCACTACCGTGCTGGCGAGCGCATTACTTGTGGCAGCTTTGAGCCCAAGCTCACTAATCGCGGCCAGGGTGCTGGCGCAAAAGTCGTTGGCGTCGGTGGTGTTGAAAAGTCCCCAGTGCGCGCCAGCGATATGTCTGTTGAACTCGACTTAGACCAAGTCGTTGCCTACGCTCGCCGTCGCTAATTGCTCATGGATAAAGACCTACAGGCTCTACAAGAGGTGCGCGACTTGATGTTGCGTGCCCGGGTTGCAGCCAATGAACTCAGCGCAATGGACCCGCGTAACGCCTGGGAAATAGCGCACAAAGTAGGGCCTGCTTTGCTGCCACGTGCGCAGTACTACGCGCAACAGGCAGTTGCCGAGACCAATATTGGCCGAGTTGAAGACAAAGTCTTGAAAAACTCTATTGCCTGTGAGCGCACGCTGCAAGAGTACGGCGCTGCGCCCATGGGTGGTGTGCGCCGTGATGAGGCTAAACAGCTGATAGAAATTGGTCGTCCTGCGGGCGTGGTGGTGGCCTTGTCTAATTCCACATCGCCAGTTGCCACGATTATTTTTAAGGCAATCATTGCATTGTTAACCCGCAACGCCGTTGTGTTCAGTCCCCACCCCGTGGCACTCAACGTGTGTGGTGAGGCAGTGGATGAGTTGCATGAATTGGGTATTCGCTTTGGCGCACCTGCAAATTGGATTCAAATGCAGCGCACGCCCACCTTGGCCGCAACCGACGCCATGATGCGCCACGAGTTAACCGACTTGATTGTGGCCACTGGTGGCACGCCCATGGTTCGTTCTGCATACCGCAGTGGCAACCCAACTATTGGTGTTGGCTCCGGTAACACACCTATTTACGTTGACAGCACCGCGAATACGGCGGCGGCAGGCGCACAGATTATTGACGGTAAGCACTTTGACTTTGGCTCGGCCTGTACCAGTCCGTCCGTCGCCTTGGTGCACCAAAATGTTCTGAAGCCCACCCTGCAAGCCATGGCCGATAGCGGCGCGCACATTTGCACGCCGCAGCAATCGCAAGCCGTTGCAGGTCATGTGTATCCCAACGGTGGCTTTAACCCTAAGGTGGTGGGTCGCTCACCGCACACCATTGCCAAAGGTGCAGGCTTCGATGTGCCGCAAGACTGCCGCACTTTGGTGTGCGCGTTTCAGCCGTCGCCTGAGCATGTGATGTTTAAAGAAAAGCTCTCACCCGTTTTGGGCTTGGTCTGTGTACAGGGTATCGATGATGCCATTGACATGGCGCGCTACATGCTCAAGCGCGGCGGTGCTGGGCACACCTCTGGTATTCACTCGACTTGCGAGCGCCAGGCTGTCTATTGGGCGGGTGCGTTGGATTACTACCGCGTGGTGGTTAATGGTATCACCACCAACGGTGCTACAGGAACAGACACGGGGTTGCCCTACACCTTTACTGTGGGCACCGGCTACGCCGGTAAGAGTTCCATGGGCGTGAACATGGGGGCCGAGCCTTGGATCGACTACAAGCGGGTGGCGTTTCCGTTGTCACAAAGCGAGGGCACAGGTCGAGGCAGCGTCACCGACTTATCCGGTGCCAGTGTTCGACAAATTATTCGAGAAGAAATAGCCGCTATGCAGGAGCAAAGGTAAGTTATGGCCAAGTTGCGAGGATATGTATTTTTGGACCGCATGCAGCCTCAGTTGATGAGCTTAATTGGGGCAACTTGTCGTGGCTATTTGCCGCGTGCTAACGACGCCTCGCTTACGATTGAGGTGGCACCGGGTATGGACGTTGAGTGGCTCACAGATATTGCGCTGAAGCACGACGATGTCAAGCCCGGTGTGTTGTTGGTTGAGCGGCAGTTTGGCTACCTTGAGATTCACTCTAAGTATGCAGCCTCCGTTAAGTCCGCGGGTGCGGCGTTGCTTGACGCGATGGGCACCAAAGAAAGCGATGCGATCAAGCCTGAAATCCTAGCCAACCGCATTGTGGACCGGGTAGACGGCTATCACTCGTTTCTGATAAACCGCAGCAAAGCTGGCAGCATGTTGCTGCCCGGAGAGTCGCTGTTTATCTTAGAAGTGCAACCAGCAGCTTACGCCCTCATTGCGGCTAACGAAGCTGAAAAAGCCAGCAACGTGAAGCTGGTGGATTGCCGCTTTATGGGTGCCGCAGGTCGTTTGTACATGGCCGGCTCTGAATCCGACGTGCGCACCGCGGCTGAAGTGGCCATAGAAACTATACAAGCATTGGCGGGAGCGAACGGATGAGTGCTAACGACAACTTGCGCCAGCAAGTGCGTGACGAGTTGCAGATGGCTAGCGCGGCAGCGGCCCCTATTTTGACAGTGGCCTGCGAGGCCGACTTACAAGCCTTGGTCAAGCTGATTCGTGAAATAGGTACCAATCCTTTGTTAGTCGATCAGCTCAAAGGTGGTGTGGGGCGCGTGTCTATCCAAGTAAGGCACGGCAGTTTCGACGGTTGTGCCTGCGACAGCGAGCACAGCTCTGTGTCCACTCAAGGTAGCGCCAAGTCGGTCGTCAGCACATCCGCAAAAAGCATGCGTTCGGCACTGGGTGGCTTGGTGACGCTTGCGCGAATCCAGGCTGCCAACATTCCCAAGGGCAGCATTATTTTGCTAGATCAAGACGCTATTGTGACGCCACAGGTGCGTGACTGGATGCGACAAAACAAAGTGCAAGCACAAAGGAGCGAGGCATGAAAACTGGATTGGTTGTAGGCAAAGTGTGGGCTACAAAGCGCCTACCCGAATTGCCCAGTGGTGCACTGCTAAAAATCTTGTTGGACAGCGGTGGAAATGAGGAAATTATTGCACTCGATACGCTTGGTTGTGGCGAGGGCGAACGAGTATTGGTGTGCCAGGGTGACATGGTTGCCGCATGGTTTGATCAACAGCGTCCATTGGTGGATGCGTTGGTTATCGGTATGGTTGACGGCGCTTGAAACGCGGCGTCGCCTTTTTTCTGTGACATTTAATTTAAGGAGCTCAACATGTCGCAAGCTATCGGAATGATTGAAACACAAGGTTTTGTAGCGGCATACGCTGCTGCGGATGCCATGGTAAAGGCCGCCAACGTTACGTTGGCGGGTACACGTGAAGTCGGGGGCGGCTTGGTTACCATTACAGTTACTGGCGATGTAGGCGCTGTGAAAGCAGCGACTGAATCTGGCGCCGAAGCGGGCGCTGCTGTGGGCAAAGTAGTGTCTGTGCATGTAATCCCCAGGCCGCATGCCGACGTCGTAAAAGCCTTCGAGAAGAAGTAAGCCATGGCAACCAAAAACGCTAAAGCTGTGGCGCAAACTCAGCTGCGGGTCTGTCTCACGCTGACAAACTTGCAGCGACAGTTTGCGGCATGGTTTAGCTCGCCAGTGGGAGCACGTGGTTATGTCGCGATGGAGGGCGCAAACTCTCTGCTGGTTGAGGTTGCGCCAGGCATGGCCATCCAACGTATCGTTGATACGGCTTTGCGCAGCGAGCCGGAATTGGTGCCGGGTATGTTAGCGGTGGAGCGCCAGTTTGGTGTGATGGAGTTGCATAGCGACGACGTGGCTATTTTGGATCGCGGCAAGAAAGCGATGTTGAAGGGTCTAGGCGCAGCTGAGTCGGATATGCTTCCTCCGCAAATTCTGTACAGCGATATTATTGAAGACATCACCGATCAGCATGCGGTCATGATCAATCGTGCGCGTCAGGCTAATATGATCATGCCCGGACAGAGTATGCTCATTATGGAAGTGGCGCCCGCACTGTATGGCGCGGTGATGGGCAATGAATCTGAGAAAGCAGTACCACAAAACACCCTTGTTGAGTGTTCCATGATCGGTGCTTCAGGGCGCATGTACTTGGCTGGTGAGCGCAAAGATCTGGAAGTTGCTAAAGCAGCCGTAGAGGCTGCGTTGGCGAGTTATTCGGGGTCTTGATCCTGAGCACTCTAGGGCTTCAGGCGATACCTGTACATCCAGAAATGTCGATATCACGTTCCCTAGCTTTTCCAGATTGATGGCTGCACCGATCAACGCGATGACTCCACTCTCTTGCAAGGCATTTACGCGTGCAAGGGCGTGGGCGCGTGAAATCCCCCGTTGGCGAGTAACATCGGCGAAAGATGCTCGCCCGTCTTTGACGAGAATCGAGATCAGATCACTGTCTAACCGATTGAGACCGACCTCGCCCGATTCAGCTAGGGTGTTGATGTTCTTTGTTTGGCTTTTCATGCTTCTTACAAGCATATGTCAGGCCAGCTTATGGTCTGAGTTTAGATAGACACGTCATCGCTCAAGTTCCATTACGGTAGACGGGTTAGAAAACTACAAATGGTGGTTGCTTAGGGTTCGCGGTTTTGACTTTCAAGGGCCAAGAGCCATAAAGCTAAAAACATCAACCTGACCCGTAACAAGTCTGTCCGACGTCAGCGTGTGTGAGACAAATAGGGGTACTTGATTAGAGGAGGGTTTTGGTTCATCTTTTAACTTAAGGAGTGAAGATGAAATTGAAATCTAATCAACCCAAGGCCACTGCAGAGCAGGTGGTCAAAGACATTAGAAGAGCC
>ENA-OWPI01000559-OWPI01000559.1-marine-metagenome-genome-assembly--contig:-NODE-559-length-50585-cov-8.347885_pt1 | contig 50585 bp, 50 predicted proteins | sample MGYA00238138_ERZ651775 | MGnify/ENA primary metagenome ERZ651775 (study PRJEB26906, sample SAMN06265043) | marine metagenome | isolation source: Helgoland LTER site | place: Germany:Helgoland, sampling...
TGTACGGTTGATATATATACTGTAAGTGGAAAACTTGTAAGGTCCTTTGATAAGGACAGTCCTGTGACCTCTTTGGACTGGAATCTAAACAATAATGCCAACATTCCTATAGCTTCTGGTATCTATTTGATACATGTTCAAGTCCCAGGAATCGGAGAACGGGTATTAAAGTTCTTCTGCGGGATGAGGCAGGTAGATCTTCAAGGGATATAAAATGTTGCAAATCTGAATTTGATATAAGGCGTATTTTTTACTTTTATCGATTAACTTTGTTGAAATCGAACATATGAAATCATTATCAATAATATTCTTATCAGCTATTATTAGCTGTTTGCACGCTCAACCATTTAGCTTACCGGAGCTATCACATCCTTATGATGCTTATGGTGTCATTGATTCAAAAACTATGGAAATCCATCACTCTAAACATCATCAAGGGTATGTAAATAAATTGAATAAGGCGGTAAAAGCAGAATCTTTAGAAAAAAAGTCACTCATCGAGCTTATGTTATATGCCAGCTATAGATCAAAAGCTGTTCGCAACAATTCAGGAGGGCATTTTAATCACACTCTGTTTTGGGAGTTATTGAATCCTTCTAAAGTGAAATCTACGGATGAGCAGGTCCTCAAAACCATAAAATCTAAACTTTACACAGAAATCGTGAATGAGTTTGGAAGTTTAGAGAATCTTAAAACGAAATTGAACAAAGCGGCGGCAACTCGATTTGGTTCGGGTTGGGCTTGGCTCGTAGTCACTCCACAAAAAAAACTTGCTGTAACCAGTAGTCCAAATCAGGACAATCCAATTATGGATGTTTCTGAAGTTCGCGGAATACCTATTCTAGGCATCGATGTCTGGGAACATGCATACTACCTTAAATATCAGAATAAAAGAGGTGATTATTTAGGCGCGATATGGTCAATTTTGGACTGGTCCGTTGTTGCAAAAAAGTACAATTTGGCCATCAAAGACCCATTGCTGCTTACAATAGAAAAAGAACATTGGCCTTCGCTAATGGAATTTCACAAGGTCTTGGCTCAAACATTTCATCCTGCAGAAAAAAAGGACTTTAAGCCTTTGAGAACAAGAAGTTTCGAATTGTTTGCGAAAGCAATTTTATTAAAATCATCGGTAGTTCCTTCTCCATTAATGAGTCCAGAAATTTTGAGCGCACTATCTAGACTAGAAAAGCAATGTGGCGCTTTAGATAAAAGTGTTCGAAAGAATGCCAAAAACAAAGTAATCCTAAAAAAAATCATATCGGTACACGATATTTTTCATGAGATTCAAGGACTATGTCACGACTAAATTAATGAGGAAGAGAAATTAGATCATTATGCAATTTAAACTCACCAAAGAATTCATTGAGGCCTTAAACTCTAAAATAGAGCTTAAGGACAACCAGTGGATCATGGATAATGTTTTTGAATTGCATCATGCTGATATTGCCGATATTCTCGATCAACTTTCCAATAATAACGCTAAATATGTTTATTATTTAGGAGAGGAGGAGCTTCAGGCGGACATCTTAATGGACCTGCAAGAAGAAAACAGAGACAGGTTAATAGATTCATTAAGCACCAAAGAAATTGCGGATCAAATTGAACATTTAGATTCAGATGATGCCGCTGACATTTTAGGGGATTTTTCTGAAGATAAAATTCAGGAGGTCATATCTCAAATGGATGACGACGAAGCGGCAGAAGACATCGTGGATCTTTTGAATTATGACGAGGATACTGCGGGGGGGATGATGCAGAAAGAGTTTTTGGTTGTTCAGCTAAATTGGCCTGTAAATAGAGCTATCATGCAGCTTCGAAAGCAAGCTGAAGACGTAGAAAGTGTGATCAATATATTTGTAATTGACGAGGCAGAACATTTACTTGGAGTACTTTCTTTAAAACGGCTTCTTATTGCCAATTCTTCGACAAAAATTGCGGAATTATATAACTCAAAAAATATTGTTTCTGTTAAAACATCTGACCCTTCGGATCATGTTTCTGGCGTAATGGAGAAATATGATTTGGTTTCTGTTCCTGTTGTAGATTATCAAAATAAACTTGTTGGACGAATCACCATCGACGATGTTGTGGATTATTTAAAAGAAGAGGCGGACAAGGATTTTCAGCTGGCCACGGGTATTTCTGACCCGATGCAGTCTGATGCGAGCATATGGCAAATATCAAAAGCACGATTGCCTTGGTTAATTATCGGTTTGGCAGGGGGAGTTTTTGGTGCCCAGGTAATCGCGGGCTTTGAGGTCAGTATTTTTGAACACCCTGAATTGGCATTTTTTATCCCACTAATTACTGCTATGGGAGGAAATGTGGGGGTGCAATCTTCAGCGATTGTTGTTCAGTCACTTGCTAGGGGGGACCAACATCTTGGAGGGATTTTGGCAAAGATTTGGAAAGAAACGCTTGTGGGGGTTTTGAACGGAATATTACTTTCACTCATCATATTATTTATTGGGACCGTTTTTGGAGGTTTTAATTTGGGCTTAGTGGTTAGTATCTCGTTGTTTACCGTAATAGTAGTTGCTGCAATTTTTGGAACATTGATTCCTTTGGTGCTCAATAAGTACAAAATTGATCCTGCTTTGGCTACAGGACCATTCATAACCACATTAAATGATGTTGTCGGTTTATTTATCTATTTTTCTTTGGGCTTATTTATTTTTGGCTTAATGAGCTAAAACTAGTTTCGAGATTCCTGATAAATTTTTATCTTCGCACACTTAATATTGCCGGAGAGGTGTCAGAGTGGTCTATCGTGCATCCTTGGAAAGGATGTGTACCGAAAGGTACCGGGAGTTCGAATCTCCCTCTCTCCGCAAATCTCTTTTAGTTTCATTCAAGATCGTATTTACTTGATTAAAAATTGCGTAAAAGCAAAAAAACATTATTTTTGACACTTAATAAATAAACAAAGAATATCAATTTATCAATTATGAAAAATATGATCAAATCATTCGCTTTCCTATTCGTACTGACTTTAGGGCTCACATTTAACCTTTCCGCACAAGAAGACACAAGTGATCTTGCAGGGTTAGAAAACACAGTAGCAACAGGTGATGCTGGAGTTTTAGACGCGGCAAAAGATGGGAATTTGAAAACAGAAAAGGGAGAAAAGAAAGATGAGAAAAAAGCAGATCTTTCCTTTTCACAAAAACTGAAACAGAAATTTATTCAAGGGGATCCGTTATGGATGACCCCAGTACTTTTGTGTTTAATTATTGGTATGGCATTATCGATAGAAAGAGTGGTATACCTCAATCTTTCTACTATTGATACAAAGAAATTCAAACAGAATATCGAAGACGCTTTAAAAAATGGCGGCGTTGAGGCAGCGCTTGAAGTTGCTCGTAATACAAGAGGTCCAATCGCATCTATTTATTATCAAGGTTTATCTCGGGCTGATGAAGGAGTGGATGTAGTTGAAAAATCGATTATATCATACGGTGGCGTTCAGAATGGATTGTTAGAAAAGGGAATGACCTGGTTACAGTTATTTATTGCATTGTCTCCTATGCTTGGTTTCCTTGGAACAGTAATCGGTATGATTCAAGCATTTGAGCAAATTGTTGAAGATGGTCAAGTGTCACCAATTACGGTTGCTGGTGGTATTCAGGTATCGCTTCTAACAACAGTATTCGGTTTAATTTCAGCAATTATTCTTCAAATATTTTACAATTATATTACGAGTAAAGTTGATGGGATTGTTAATGAAATGGAGGAAGCTTCAATTTCATTAATAGACATGATGTTGGCTAATAAGGTCACAAAATAATTTAATCTACATCTTTATGAAAGATAATGTTAATCAAATACTAAATGTTTCCAAGTTTATTCTTGGATTCTTGGGAGTTTCTCTATGTGTATGGCTTGTAGGGTCAAAATACCCCGAATCAGGTGCCAAGTTAGATGTAATCGATTCTTTTGTAAAGGATTCTCCTCCTAGCTTTTCAGCATTGGACTATGTGAATCTGCTCATTGGAGCCGCCGTGATTGCTGTAATTGGGTTTTTTATTTACCAATTGATAATTAGACCAAAACAGACAGGGCTTTCCATCCTAGGCCTTCTCATTAGTGCTACAGTTTTTATGGTGCTATACTTTGTTGGTTCTGCAGATACGGTAAACACGCTTCAATTGGATCCAGAAAAAGTTAATCTAGGGCCAAATACAATTGCGGTTACTACGGCAGGGATTTACACCATTGGGATTTGTCTATTCATCGGACTTATGGCCATAGTTTTAGGTCCATTAATGGGTCGATACAGAAAATAAGAATTATGGCTAAAAGAGATATTCCTGAAATAAATGCGGGGTCAATGGCAGACATTGCCTTTCTTCTTTTGTTGTTCTTTCTAGTGACGACCACCATGGAAAAAGATACAGCCTATATTCGAGATATCCCTAAAAAAGTAGAAAACCCGCCAGAAGACATTGAAATAGAGGAAAGGAATATTCTTAAAATAGAAGCGAATAGTGCGAATCAATTAAAAGTTAGGGATTTTTATCCTGAACCAGATGATATTTCAGCTATTATTCAAAAGTTCTATACGGCTAACGAGAAAGAGAATGATTTAAAATCCAACTTTCCATTGTATTCTACGGCAACATTAGCAATGTGTGATGTCGAGTATATAAAACTGGAAATGCAAAAAGACGCGCTTGACGAAATGGCGGATAAAATCAAGTATGATTACTTAAAATCTGCTCAAGAAGAGTGGAGTAAGAAAAGAGAAGCCATTCAAGTTCTGTCTAGGGAAACGGGTTTAACTGAGCTTCGAGAAATAGACAAGCAAGCGCACATCAAAATTGTCGTTCAAAAAGATACGAGGTATTCCATTTATACGAAAATTCACAATGAAATTGAGGAAGCCTTAAATGTCTTAAGAAATAAAAAGTGTAAGGAAATATTTAATGAATCTTATACACACATGAGATTCAGATACAACCAAAACCCGGATGACAATTTAGAGGACAAACCTAAACTTGATTTGATCAAGGTGTTGTATCCTGGTAAAATTATTGAAGTAGAACCGAAAAACTAAAACATGTCTAAGTTTAAAAAAGTAGAAGGACGATCGGCACCCGCAATGAATACGGCTTCTTTGCCGGATATTGTATTTATGCTACTCTTCTTTTTTATGGTTGCTACCACCACCAAGGAAACAGATCCTACCGTTCAGTATCTTGCACCAGATGGGACCGAAACAGAAGACTTAACGCCTTATAAACAAAGATCTGAGATCGATTTTATTTATATTGGTAAACCAAGAAATTCAAGCAGAGCTGCGGCTTTTGAAAGTGGTTTTGCATTGTCCTTAGATAATGTGCTAACCAATCCTATTCCTGATGGTTTATACGATGCAAATGTTGTAGGCACATGGAAAACAGATAAATTTGACTCAAAACCAGCCCGAATGAATGCGCCCATAGAGGCTGTAATTACTTGTATCAAGGCCGATGGAGACGCCCCTTCAGGATTGCTTTTTTCTGTAAGGAAGGCCCTTCAGGAAGTAGAAGCGCTGAAAATAGCATATGCAGTTAAAGACATCAGTGTTTTAAAGGCTGATTAATCAGAATTATCAGTTTTATGAAACTGGTTTCCTCCAATACAATTTCCGAAGATTTAGTTGAATTATTATCCGGTGTAGAGCTTGGGACCAATGGTGCTAAATATGTTCATTTGGACATTAAAGAACGCATCAAAGAAGCAGATAATCCTTTATCATTTTCTTTAGAGCGAAACAATCGATTGATTGCAAATATCACTTTTTGTGAAAGGGACACAGGATATTACTTGAGATATTTTGCATTTAGCAGAGCATTTCAGAGTCGGGGTAATAATAAAAAATCATTTAAACGAAATCCCTCTCGACTTGAAAAAGAAATCTCTCAGATATTTCAGGATTTGACATCCAAAAAACCATCACACCCGTTATATGCTTATATCGATTACGATAATGATCGAAGTCGCTTGTTTAGTGAAAGGTTTGGGTTTGAGAACTATTCAGATATTGTTTCAAGAACTTACAGTCGCATCAATCCAAAAAAAAACCAAAACATCATCATTATAAATGATTGGGAATCTATTGTAGGGGAAATAAAAGCCGCTTACGGATCTGATGAGTTTTATCACGAAGGCCATATCAAAAAAGGCCCTTATGTAGTTTTGAATGATGACAAAGGCGTTATGATTGCATGCGCGAAATTCTCGAAGGTACATTGGAGAATAATAAGCTTACCTGGAAGATATGGTTCTTTACTTGTGAAAATTTTACCATTCATTCCATTTTTGAACCGCCTCATCAAACCCAAGAATCATTTTTTTCTGGTTCCGGATGTAGTGCTTTCAAAAAACAACTCTCCTAAAGACATTGAAAGTCTATTTGATGGTGCACTACATTTGTTTGGGGTCAATTCCTTAATATGGTTTATAGATCCAAATAAGGACATTTATAAAGGGCAAAGCAAAAAAATAAATTGGGGACTATTGGATAAAATTCTCGGAGAGAAAAAAGTAGCTCTAGCAACCAGAAATCACAAAACGCGATATTCAGAAAAAAGGCCAGTATTTGTAAGCGCTTTTGATCTTATTTAGTGAAATGCTATTCAGATAATCGTTTAATGGGAAAAATGAACTCTGAATAATAAGCTTTGACCACATCTTCTTTACCGGCGCTCTCAAAAATGACTTTTTTACATTTTGGGAGACTTTCCGAAATTCGACTCACATAACCTCTCAGACCTTTTTTAAAGATGGTATTTATGTCTATAACCATAAAAAACTTAAGCTCTCCAATGTTAAACCCATTCTGATAATAAAGTTCGCATAACCTTTTCGGAGTGCCGATAATAAGTTCTGTTCCAAAATATAAATCATTTCGTTGTCTTATTCGAAGTCCTTTTTCGATGATCAGATCAGAGGTAAGGTCATGTTTCTTAAAGGACTCTTCAATATAATCTCCGAAATCTCTTGCCAATTGATCCTCTGAAAACAGAATAATACCTCTAGGGGATCCCTCACGTGGCTCAGGTATTTCATCAATGATAAGCTGTTGAAGCAAATCAAAATACTGAGAAAAACCAGCTTTAATCACCAATGATTTCCCTGATTTAAATGATTTCCTTGCTTCTATGTCTAATGCTTCTTTCAATTTATTTGAGCTTTTCATTTTCAATATGTCTCGAGTGGTCTCGATTTGTTTTTTTCTTCATGTTTTTCTTGAATGCATTTTCGAGATCCACCCCAGTTTGATTCGCTATACAAATAAGAACAAACAGCACATCCGCTATTTCATCTCCTAAGTCAAGATTTTTATCTGAATCTTTTTCACTTTGTTCACCATAGCGTCTTGACATTATCCTTGCCAGCTCTCCAACCTCTTCCATAAGAATAGTTGTATTGGTCAATTCATTAAAGTAACGAACGCCGTATTTTTTAATCCATTCATCCACGACCTTTTGGGTGTTCGAGAGTTCCATATTTATAATTTATATGTTTTACGAAGTTAGAAATAATGTGTTGACCTTTTTCATTCTTCCCTTTCGGTTTTTTTTATGACATTTGTTTTAATTGCATTGATATGAAAAAAATAACCAATTACATTAATGGTTCAATGATTGAACCAAGTTCTGGAAATTATTTTGAAAACATCGATCCCTCAACCGGAAAAGCTTATTCTTTAATTCCGGATTCAGATGCGGATGATATTGATATAGCGGTTCAGGCAGCACAAAAGGCATTTCCGGAATGGTCGGGAATGTCTCTGGAAAAGAGGAGCAAATATATTGTTCAATTATCAGAGGGCATTGAAAAAAGAATGGATGAATTTGTGAAAGCGGAGTCGTTGGATAACGGAAAACCTGTTTCCTTAGCGGCCCAAGTCGACATACCAAGAGCGATATCGAATTTTCATTTTTTTGCTACTGCCATTTTGCATTTTGCTTCTGAGTCCCATTCAATGGAGGGTGTGGGCATTAATTATACGACAAGAAAACCAATTGGAGTAGTTGGTTGTATTTCTCCATGGAACCTTCCGTTGTACTTGTTTTCATGGAAAATTGCTCCTGCACTTGCATCAGGAAATTGCGTTATCGCCAAGCCGTCTGAGGTAACGCCTTACACTGCATATTTACTTTCGGAGGTTGCCCAAGAGATAGGTTTACCACCAGGAGTTCTTAATATTGTTCATGGAACAGGAGGGTCTGCCGGAGATGCCATAGTGAAGCATCCATTAATTAAAGCCATCTCCTTCACAGGAGGAACCGAGACAGGTGCTTATATTTCCAGAACGGCGGGACCTATGTTTAAAAAGCTTTCGTTAGAACTTGGAGGCAAAAACCCCAACATCATATTCGCTGACTGTGACTTTGAAGAAATGCTTACGACCACTGTAAGATCTTCATTTGCCAATCAAGGACAAATTTGTCTTTGCGGTTCCAGGATTTTTATTGAAAGGCCGATATATGAAAAATTCAAAACAGCATTTATTGAGAAGGTTTCCAGGATGAAAAACCTAGCACCATCAGATCCCAACTCAAAACAAGGAGCAGTTGTTTCAAAAGGACACATGGAGAAAGTGCTGTCATATGTTGATCTGGCCAAAGAGGAGGGAGGAACGATATTGACAGGAGGAAAAAGAGTGATTTTACCTGAACCCAACAACGAAGGATTTTTTATTGAGCCAACTGTAATTGAGGGTTTGAAATACGATTGTAGAACAAATCAAGAAGAGATATTTGGGCCAGTGGTAACCATCATGCCTTTTGATAGTGAGGAAGAGGTCTTGATGATGGCAAATTCAACGCAATATGGCTTGTCTACTACGGTATGGACAAGTAACTTAAAAAGAGCGCATAGAATTGCAGATCAGGTACATGCGGGAATTGTCTGGGTAAATTCTTGGTTGGTGAGAGATCTTAGAACTCCATTTGGTGGAGTAAAAGCTTCTGGCGTAGGAAGAGAGGGGGGATGGGAAGCCCTTAAGTTTTTTACAGAACCCAAAAACATCTTTATCAAGCAATAATGAGAACAACGGTCTTTTTTATTTTTTTGTATTCAATAGCATTTGGTCAAGTTCAACCTGTTTTGTGGCAGGTAGAAAGTGATACCATTAAGCAATGGAATTATTTTTTTGGTGATGAATTTAATGGAAGTGAAATCAACCAAGACTTATGGCATCAAAATTACCCGTGGGGAGGTCTTTCTCTCGATGTAGGCATATATGCCGCAAAAGAGATGGTAGAGCCGTCAAATGGATTTGTAAAGCTCAAAATAGACACTACAAGTGAATGGAGAAAATTCCCCAAATGGATGTTGGATGAAAAGGCCATTGAGAAATACAATGTGGAGGTCAGGAACGGCAACGAGGTTCAGTTGAAACATTTAATTTCTGCACTTTGGAGCAAGAAACAGTTCAAATATGGTTATTTCGAGTGTCGTGCTTTGGCACCTTCGGGGAAAGGATTGTGGCCGGGCTTTTGGTTGTATGGAGGCCATCCGAATGATGAAATAGATTTCATGGAAATGAAAGGAGAAAAAACGAAACATCTCCATGTTGACATTCATTGTCCTAATGACTGTGATAAGGTGAAAAACTGGATTGGGATCAAGAAGAATTGGGGAGGGTGGATCAAAGCTTCAGAAGAAATTACCGACAAGTATGTGGTGTATTCTGGATTATGGACTCCGGGAAACCTCATAATTTACATGAATGGTCAGGCCATCGCGGAATACAATGGTGATTTTGGCACAAACATGAATCTAATCGCAAATATTTCAGTAGCTCAAGATAAGGGACCGTTCTCTCCAGGCCCTGACAAGAACACCGTTTTTCCGAATGAATTTATTATTGATTACATGCGGGTATGGAAGTCTGAAAATGACCAGATTCTCAGAACAGAGGAAAAAGAAATTGTTCGCCCAGAGTACATCGAAAACCCCATTATTGATAAAAACGCTAAAGAGTTCTCGAATGCAAAGCTTAAAAGACCTGTGGGTCTTATTTTTAATAAAAAGAAATTTAAGAAGCACTTGGGTTATGTTTCTCTTTTGCAGCAATCTAAGGGTCAATTATTGATTGAAAAAAACGGCAATTTTAAATCACCAGTATCAGTAATTTTATGCAATTCAAACAATGAGAAACTGAAGGAAATTGAATTGTTTGAAACCCAAAACACATTTGATGTATCTGAATTTAAAAAGGGAAAGTATTTCATTAAGCTTTTAAATGAGGGTCTAACTTCAACTGTAGCAATTGAACTTTAAAGTCTATTTGGGCTTCCCAAATCTAAGCCCTGCTGTTACTCGAATACTGTAAAAGTATTGTCTGTATTTGAGCTCATTGAATCCCACAGACTTATTGTCAAACTCTGTGTCGAGAAACACAAAATATTTATCATCTGTGTAGCCACCAATAAATCGCACATCGTACCTTGGTGCAAGCCCAAGAAAACCTCTTGATGTGCTATTCTGTGTATAAAATTTAGATTGTATTACCGCTCCTAATCCCAGCCAACCCGAAATTTGCCAGTTTTTATATCTGGTAACATATGCGTATCCTGGGATAACACCAAAATCAATGGCTGAATATATCGATGCTTCCGTTTTGGACGAAGTATTGTCGATTAGAAAGGGAGGAATTAAGCTTTTGTCGTCATTATCAACGCCAAAGCCATTCAAAGTACTTTTCAAATACCAGGTTTGGACCGCTTCTTTGTAATGGGCTTGTTTTCCCCGAAGAGCAGACATTTTAAATGCCTCGTTGTGAAAGTACCAAGCGTTAAAACTTAAATTTGTAACGCCGAGGGACTCTGTAATGCGATGATTTGTGATTGAATTATTGAAGGCTGTATCGATGTCTCCATAATTTTGTAATGCGTATCCGCGAACGGTCTTAAGATCAACATCAAAAAAGAGTTTTTTTAACGAAAAGTTCAATCCGACTTGGAATTGCTGCGATTCCCCCCAACGATCAATAGGTTTAACAAATCCAAACATCGGAAAAGCAATTCTCAGGTGAAACCATTTGTAGGCAAAACCAATACCCATTGTGGTTTTGAAATTATTCTTGAATTTGAGCACATTTGTTTCCTCTGTATATGGATATTTAATTCTGAATGGAGAAGCATTGAAACCAAGGTCAGTATAAAATACTTTTTTGTCTTTAAAGTTTTCTATAGGAGAGAGGTTATCCTGTGCGGATAGATTTGCAGCCGATAATAGAAAAAGACTACTTAATGCTATTTTCCAATCCCAAAATAAATGCATATACCTTTGCTCTTTCTTTTCTTTCTGAAGTTCTTCCGGATCCGCCTCCATGCCCTGCATTCATATTACAGTCGAAAATAAACGGATTCTTATCCGTTTTATATTCCCTCATTTTTGCCACATATTTTAAGGGTTCCCAATATTGAACCTGAGAATCATGATAGGCCGTTGTGATATACATGGCTGGATACGCAATGTTTTTAATATTGTCATATGGGGAGTATTTTAATAAATAGTAATAATAATCTTCTTCTGCTGGATTTCCCCATTCTTCAAATTCCGAAGTCGTTAATGGAATACTCTCGTCGAGCATGGTCGTGAGGACATCAACAAATGGGACCTGAGATACTATGCCCTTCCAAAGATATGGAGCCATATTTGAAACGGCACCCATTAAAAGCCCCCCCGCACTACCTCCATTGGCATAAATTTTATTTGGGTCACAGTACCCCATATGCCCCATGTATTCTGCGGCATTTATAAAATCAGTAAACGTGTTGATTTTCTTTAAAAATTTCCCGTTTTGGTACCATTCTTCACCCATATATTTTCCGCCTCGAATGTGTGCCGTAGCGAAGACAAAGCCTCTGTCCAAAAGACTCAATCGGGTAGCGCTAAAATAATCAGGGATGGTGTACCCATATGATCCATAGCCGTATAAAAGGCAAGGAGCTTCACTCAGTTTTGTTCCTTTTTTATACACAATAGAAATTGGGATTTGAGTGCCATCGTTCGCCCTTGCCCAGATTCTTTGAGATTCGTAATTATCACTGGAAAAAGAAGGGTCGAGAACTTTTTTCTGATGCCAAAGAGCTTGTTCACCTGACATCATATCGTATTTGAATATACTAGAGGGCGTGGTGAGCGAGTTGTATGAATAGAACAGTGTATTGGTATTGTAATCATCATTAACACCTAGTCCAAGATAATAAGTCTCCTCGTTAAATTCGATATACTTTTCTTCCCTTGATTCAAAAGGGTAAAGCTTCATCTTTTTAAGGCCATTAATTCTTTCTGTAATGACAAGGAATTCTTTAAATATTTCAAGCCCTTCAATCAGGATGTTTTCATTGGTTTCTTGAAACACCTCGCATTGAAAAATGCTTTTTGGAAAGCTTCTTGTGAAAAGAATTTTATTATTAGAGGCATTCATATTACTTATGATATAAAACCCATTCTCATGATGATCTACTTCATAAATGTGGTTGAATTTTCGCGGAATAAAAACATTGACTTTAGCTCTAGAGTCCGCGGCATCCAACCATAGAACTTCTGAAGTCATTGAGCTGTAGCTTGCAATAAAAATGTATTTCCTGGTTTTACTTTTGTAGAAAGACACGCTAAACTTCTCATCATCTTCTTGATAAATGAGCTCGTCTTCACTCGACTTTTCCCCAATAATGTGGCGGTAAACTTGAAATTCACGAAGCGTTTGTTCGTCTTTTTTAATGTAATAAATTGCTTTGTTGTCATTGGACCAGATAATATCACCATTTGAATCTTCAATTCGGTCCTTTAAATACTTCCCGTTTTTGTTTTTACGAATGGAGATGGTGTTTTTTCGCCTACCCACATTGTCTTCTGACACGGCCAGTAATTTATTATCAGGAGAGGGCTCCCAATCGGCTAGGTCATAATATTCCTTCCCCTGTGCTCTTTCATTTTGATCAAAGTAAAGGATTTCTTTTTCTCCTTCTTGCAGAAATATTTTTTGATATTCCTGTCCCTTTTCACTTTTGATTTGATATAATTTTGTGTTGAAATAAAACGGTGCTCCTTGCTCATTAGGATCTATTCTTTGATCAAATTCTTCCATCAATTCCTCTACCAATGGGCTTAAGGGTTTGAAGTAGTTCTCACAATATTCGTTTTCTTGCTTGATGTATTCAAGGACATCAGCAGAATCCCTCTGATTCATCCAATAATAATCATCAATTCTTTTGTGCTTGTTCGAAACGAGTTCTTTTGGAATTTTATTGGCAATTGGTTTTTGAGCCATAATGAGAGGGCTTATGAAGATGGTTAGACAAAATAAGAAAAGTGATTTCATTCAGATGGTTTAAACAAAAATACACAATTACTTTTCCTTTTGTTGTAACTTTGATATCGTGAAAAGAATCTATAAGTTTTTATTGAACAAACTACCACGCCCTCTTCTAATAAGGTTAAGCTATATTTTTAAGTTTTTTGCTCCTGTTTTATATCGAGGAAATAAGGTGGAATGTCCAGTTTGCGAAAAATCTTTTTCAAAGTTTTTATCATACGGATCCAATGTGGCACACCGCGAAAATGTGCTTTGCCCTTATGATTTAACGCTTGAGCGTCACCGTTTAATGTGGCTTTACTTGACAAGGAAAACAGATTTTTTCTCGGCAAGACCTATTAAGGTATTACACATTGCTCCTGAGCAGTGCTTTTTACCTCATTTTAAAAAACAAAAGAACTTGGATTACACCACTGCCGATTTGGTCTCTCCTATTGCAGATATCCACTTTGATTTACACGACATTCCCTTAGAGGACAATCAGTATGATGTGGTCTTTTGCAATCATGTAATGGAGCATGTAGATGACCCTATTCGTTGTATGTCTGAGCTTAATCGCGTAATGAAATCAGGTGGATGGGCCATTATGCAGGTGCCACAAGACATGAGTCGAACTGAAACCTATGAAGACAAATCGATCACAAGCCCTGAGGAAAGAGAAAAACATTTCTGGCAAAAAGACCATGTACGCTTGTTCGGAAAAGATTATCCTTCTTACCTTGAAAAATCAGGTTTTAAAGTCGATGAATTTGATTTAAATACTGAATTTGATGCAACTGAGGTTCTAAAGTTTCGTCTTATGAAAAAAGAGATTTTGTATATTGCACGTAAACCATGACTAAATTTATTTTCACCTTAAGCATTTTGGGTTCCCTTTTCAATTCATGGGCTCAAAAAAACGTTTTCTTAAACATCAACCCTGTGTTTAATTCTTCTACCTTACAAATGGGTGAACTATTGACACATGGGAGTGGTGAGTCCTATATATTGGATCATTTTGATTATTATGTATCGGATGTTATCATTACCCATGATGGCGGACAGGTTTCAATTGCCTTGGATGATGTCTATCTTGTGGAACCAGATAATCATACATTATATCTTGGCTCCCTATCCCTTGAAAACATTGAACAAGTAGAATTTACGATTGGGGTTCCCGATCGACTCAATACCCAACAAGGATCAGAGTCTGCTGATATTTCAACCTATCCAGAAACGCACCCTTTGAGCTTTCAATTGCCTTCCATGTATTGGGGTTGGCAGTTTGGATACATGCCCATGATTATTGGGGGAGGAGAGGGCACGTCTTATTTCGAGGTACATTCTGTAGGTGCCCATATGCAGCGTCAAGTAAACCTGTCTGTCATTCAAACAGATGTAACGGAAACGCAAATTAATATGGAGCTCGAGTGTCACGTGGACCGTTGGGTCAATGGTTTGGAGCTAGTTTCTTCAGGTGTTTTACATGGGGCCTCGGCCATGAATGAGTTGATTATGGATAATGTATTGACAGAAGACGTCTTTACCATTTCTCAGTCGGCTTCTATACTGTCTAATCATGTTGATCAACCTAATATTTACATAAATAATCATCAGCTTTATTATTCCGAATTACCTGCTACAAGTTCGAAAATATTAATTCTTGATCAGCTCGGAAGACAAATTTTACATTGCAATATTTCCACTTCTAATGGAATGGTAAAAGTCAATTCAAATCATTCGGGCCCTGCTTTTGTTTTGTGTAAGGATGAACTGGGATTTGTTTTGGAAAAACGGACCATTTTTATTCCTTAATGCATTTAAGGATAATATATCTATTTTCTTCCGTTGTCATTTGTGCCACATTCTTGATGTGCAGACCGCTTCCTGATTTAAATCAATATGTAGCGTTACCATCCACGATAGAAAACCCAACAGACTCAGCAAAAATCGCTCTAGGGAAAGAGCTTTTTTTTGACACACGTTTGTCATTGGACAATACGATATCTTGTGCAACTTGTCACAAACCTGGCTTTGCATTTACAGATGGCCTTAAAACCAGTACGGGAATCAACGATCAAAAAACAGACAGAAACTCCCCAAGTATTTTGAATTCGGGATTTTTAAAAACAGTGATGTTCGATGCCCATCTAAAAACTCTAGAACTACAAGCCATTGTACCCATTCAGGAACCCGTTGAAATGGGTCACAATATGAAGGTGCTCATTCCACAGCTAAGAGCAATTCCCGAATATCAAGAGGCAGCTCAACGCATATTCAATAGGGATTTTGATGCTTATGTATTAACCAGAAGCCTTGCCGCATTTGAACGATCGCTTATTTCGATGAGTGCTCCATTTGACCATTATCTAAAAGGAAATGAAAAAGCCCTGAATGCAAATGAAAGGGCAGGATGGAAAATTTTTTCTGAAAAGCTGTACTGCACAAATTGCCATGCGCCACCGCATTTCACGAATCATGAGGCCAGAAACAATGGGCTTTACAAAGATTATGGTGCTGATAAAGGACGATTTAGAATTCATCTTGATTCTGCAGACATTGGCAAGTTTAAGGTGCCGTCCTTACGTAACATTGAGGTTACTGACCCATACATGCATGATGGATCAATGGAGACTCTAGAAGAGGTTCTTGCACATTATGCTAACGGAGGTCAAGGACATTATTTACAAGATGAAATCATTGTTCCTTTCGAGCTGAGTGTTAAAGAACAAAAGCAGCTGATCGCCTTTTTAAAATCGCTGACCGATCTTTCATTCTTGGAGAATTTATGATGTTCTGTACCAATTAGGGGTTTATTGGTTATGATTTGAAAATCAATAAAACACATATGAAATCAACCTTAACATTACTATCTCTCTTGTTCTTCACTAATATAGTGGGTCAGGAAAACTACGTATATATAGAAAATAAGGGCAACACGAAATGTTTTTTCGATGAGAGCGACCCCCTGAGTTTTTTAAATATGTGTAAAAATGATTTTGTACAAAAAACGGCTGTAGATGATACTTATGACATTGGGTTTTATGAGACCAATCGTTATTCGGATCTAGATGTTTTGTCATTACAAGGTCGTCTTGAAACGATTCTTATTGTCGATATGTTTGGAGCAACAAATGAAGAAATACTTGTTCGAGACCGAAGCTTAAATCAAAATTTTCAGGAATGGTTTGATTCTATCGTTCAAATGAATCATCCCCCTGAGGAATCTGAACTGATGCTTTTGGACGAAATACAAAAGGCAGACTTGGAATTGAGGTGGAGCAAAGCCGGTTATTCTGGCTTTCTTACGAAAAGCAATTATAACTTATATTATTCATTTGAAAACATCAAGGCCATTCTCATTGATCAGGCGTATAATGCCTTTTTCATTAAGCATAAGCAAAGAATCGTAGACAATGAAATCATTACACAACCCTACATCAGTGCAGCCATGAAAATTCCAAATGAATTTTCTACTGGCATTGGTGTACAATTGAATAAGAGTGAAACAAAAGAACGCTGGGAAAACATGCGAAATCTCGCATTGTTTGGTAATGCCAAAACTGATTTTTTTGATATAATGAATTCAACTGTTAGGTATGATTCTTATTTAATAGAGGATTCACTTCATCTTGAGAATTATTTCGCTTTAAGCTCTCCAGAAAACCTAGATGAATTTTCACCGTTTAATTTCGGTACCAAGTATTTTGATACGGCATACGGTGGCCCTGCAACCATTATTATCGCAGATATGTTTGGAGCATATAATGAAGAATTTCTTATTCGGGAGCCTAATTCAAATCAAGACTTTCACGAATGGTTTGATTCAATTGTTCAGATTAATTATCCGCCTGAGTATTCTGACTTAATGCTGTTTGATGAGAAACAAAAAGTAGACTTGGAATTGAGGTGGATAGAGGCCCGAGCAAATGAAGGATTTGTTTATACTCCAAATGAAGTTGTTTTAAAATGGTGGGATTTTCCAAATCCTTCTGCACATGCTGTAGGTTTGTATTCCTTGAGTCTATATCCGACAGATGGAGAATCGGACAGTGATTGCACTTTTGGAGGCCTAGTGTGGTCAATAGATAATGAGAATATACGTTTTCCTATGATGGAAATATCTAACCTGGAGTTCCAAGAAAAAACGGTAGAAAAATTTCAGAAATCAACAAAAACATTGAAGTGGGTTGATTTATTATTGAGTGAAAAGGCTGGAAAAAGAATTCCGAAAAGTGAGATGAACGAGAAAAAATTCGATCAATTAACTGGTGGGTTAATTAAAGAACTGATTTTTAATCCATAATTATTTCATTCTAAGAGCGTCTTTAATTCGTAACTTTGCGCCATGAATTCAGCAATAGATACGATTTGTGCAAGAGCTACGGCAAGTGGCATTGGTGCTATTGCTGTCATCCGAATTTCTGGACCTGATGCTATTGCTGTGATTTCTAAATGTTTTTCAAAACCCATAGCGGATGTGTCGTCCCATACGGTTCATTTTGGTGTTTTTAAAACTATTGATCATGTAGCCATAGATGAAGTATTGGTGACGGTTTTCCATCACGGAAAGAGCTTTACAGGTGAGGAAAGTATAGAAATTTCGTGCCACGGCTCCCCATATGTTCAGCAACAAATATTAGACGCTCTTATTTCCTCTGGTTGTCGAATGGCCAATCCTGGAGAGTTTACTCAGCGTGCCTTTCTCAATGGCAAGCTTGATCTTTCGCAGGCTGAGGCTGTCGCCGATTTGATTGCCGCTCAGAGTAAAAAGGCACATAGAATTGCATTAAATCAACTCAAAGGCAATCTATCATCAGATTTAAAAATATTGAGAGAGGAATTAATCGGTTTTGCATCATTAATTGAATTGGAGCTTGATTTTTCTGAGGAAGATGTCGAATTCGCAGACCGTACTCAGCTTAAAGAGCTGGTATCTAAAGTATTAATCACTGTAAAAAGACTTTCAGGATCTTTTGCCTTGGGAAATGCACTTAAAAATGGTGTCCCTGTTGCCATTGTTGGTGCCCCAAATACAGGAAAAAGTACGCTGCTCAATCAGCTTTTAGGAGAAGATAGGGCCATTGTCAGTGATGAGGCGGGAACGACCCGTGATGTCATTGAAGAAACCCTAAATATTGAGGGAATTTTGTTTCGATTGATTGATACGGCAGGAATCCGAGAAACCAATCAAAATATTGAGGCAATGGGTATTGAACGTTCTCAACAAAAAATAAAAGAAGCGTCAATTGTGCTGTGCCTTGCAGATGCCACGGATAAAGCCAACCTTTCTCAAACGCAATCTTGGAGCAATGAATTGACGGATACATATCCGGATAAAAAAATCATTTTGTTGACCAATAAAAGTGATTTGCTTCAGGAGGACCTTAACGTGGGGGTGGTTTTGAGTGCAAAAGAAGGCCTTGGTATTGATGTTTTAAAAGCAGAAATGGTCAAAGCCGTTCTTGGCGAAATGGATCTTGAAAACGACACCATTATTGCCAATGCTAGACACCATGAGGCATTAATCAAAACAGCAGAAGCTCTTGAAAAGGCAAATTCCGGATTGAACGACGGAACCACCGGGGACTTTATTGCCATGGACATTCGTCAGGCGATGTTTCATTTGGGAAGCATCACAGGCGATATCTCAACAGATGACTTGTTGGGTAGTATATTCAGTAAGTTCTGTATCGGAAAGTAATTGTTGAATCGAAGTTTACTTTTTTACAGCAACGGAGAGCGCGTCCATTTCGTGTACCGTGTCATAAACGAGTTCTTTTACTTCAAATTGAGATTTTTCCTCATTATACACCTTACACTTTTCTATAGGATTGGCGTAGAAATGTAAGGTCATCGCACGTGAATTGGAGTTGTTTTCTAAGGTATGGTATCCCATCCGATCATTCATGTAGGAAAGGTTTCCTTCTTTCAGATTTGCTTCATGCGTGATTGTAAAGCCGTCCTCCGTTTCTTGGTAACGTTTTTCTATGATGCTGCCCGAAACCTGAAGTACCCAGCAGTCTTGCCCATCGTGATCGTGAATAGGAGTTGTAGCTTCTTCCTCCCAGCAAATCAAAATGATTTCAAACGACTCTTTTCTTGCGATGCAGTTTCGCGAGTAGTCTCCCTCAAGCCAAGTTGCATATTTTTCAAATTCAGAATTTGCGATGTCTATTCTTTTCAGAACGCCTGCCTGTTCCGAAGGCTCTGCATCATCAAAAGATTCAATAAGTTTTTTAATAGAAGTGATTGGCAACATAGTTATTTTGTTTTCCATAGAAAGCAAATAGTATTAACTTTACTTGCCAACAGAAGATGTGACTTAAATATAACCATTATATAGTTAAAGAGAGTAAGTTATCAATATAAAACAATTTGTATTACAACAATAAAAGCTAAAAAATAAATAATTTGTATGCTGAATACTTTAGATAAATTTGACAAAATTGTTAGAGAGTTAATGGTAGATGAGGGAGAAAACCCTGTTGCGGAGCATGTCAATTCGAGTCAATTATTTGATGCTTTGGACCTATCTTTAGACAAAAAAGGAATTCCCGATGAAGAGTTTGAGCTTGCCTTAAAGAATCTTGTCCTAAAAACACCGCGAACAGCCACCAATGCATTTTTCAATCAGCTCTTTGGTGGGAGAAATGACAAAGCGGTTCTTGGAGATCTTCTTGCTGTTGTACTCAATAACAGCATGTATACCTATAAAGCGGCGGGTCCACAGGTAGGTGTAGAAAAGATATTGCTAAGAGAAACCTGTAACATTATTGGATGGGACGATCATTCAGATGGAACATTTGCTCCAGGCGGTTCAATGACCAATTACATGGCAATGGTAATGGCCAGAGACGCTTTTGACCAGACGGTTCGATATGAGGGGGTTCAAAGAAAAATGACGGTGTATACCTCAAAAGAGTCGCATTATAGTATACCTAAAAATGCAGCATTTTCAGGTATAGGAAGAGACAATGTTCGATATGTGCCATGTGACCAATTTGGTAAAATGGACGTCTCTGTGTTGGGAAGCATGATTGAAAAAGACATTCAGGATGGTTTTTCTCCCGTCATGGTAAACTTAACCGCAGGAACGACGGTGATGGGGGCATTTGACCCGATACGCACTGCTCGTGAAATTTGTGATAAACATGGAATGTGGCTTCATGTAGATGGTGCATATTGTGGATCTGTACTTTTCAGTAGTTCGTATAAACATCTTATTGATGGAATAGAATTGGTTGATTCTTTTAGCTACAATGCCCACAAAATGTTGGGTACGCCATTGTCATGCTCAATTATTGTTGCAAAAAACAAGAAGCATTTGCACGACTCATTTTCAAATGACGCAAGCTATTTGTATCAGACGGATCATGATGAATTTAACTTGGGTAAAACATCGCTGCAATGTGGTAGAAGAAATGATGCATTGAAATTTTGGACACTTTGGAAAAGTGTCGGAACAGAGGGCTTAGAAAAAATTGTAGACCACCAATTTGAGCTCGCAAATGTTGCCCGTAAATACATAGAAAACAATAGCGACTATACCCTTTACAGTTATGATGAATCCATTTCGGTCTGTTTTAATTACAAAGGGATCCCAGCCCGAAAAATTTGTACTGAATTGTATGAGCATTCTGAATTACTCGTTGGATATGGGTCTTTTCAAGAGGATGAGTTTATTCGCTTAGTGACCATAAATGCCCAAAATGAAAAGGAAGACATATTGAATTTCTTTCAAATACTAGAAAATTTTGTTGAGGCACACGATAGCATATTTAGCGCGGTCTTACAAGAGAAATAAACATCCATGGATATTACGAAATTTGTTGTATTAGGTGTCTATGTAGCTATTTTATTCATTATAGGAATTGTCGCCTCTCGCAGAATCAAAGGAATGAGCGATTACTATGTGGGCGGCAAAAACATGGGTTTTTGGGCGGTAGCGTTCTCGGCAAGAGCAACTGGTGAATCTGGATGGCTACTGATTGGACTCACAGGGATGGGTGCAATGGCCGGATATTCGGGATATTGGGTCGTGGCAGGTGAGCTTCTTGGGGTCTTTATATCCTGGCAATTCATGGCCAAACGCTTTAAAAGGCGTTCTGATCAATATAATGCGATTACGATTCCTGACTATCTGCAAAGTCATTTTAAATCATCTACAAATACGCTTCGAATTATATCAGCGTCAGTGCTGGTTGTCTTTGTAGTTATCTATGTCGCATCACAAATGGACGTAACTGGGATTGCCTTTGAGTCGATGCTTGATATTGACTATAGAATTGGTGCACTCATTGGATTCGTTATTGTTTTACTTTATATTTTCATTGGTGGATTTGTAGCCGCTGTGTGGTCGGATATGTTCCAAGGGGTTTTAATGTTTTTTGGCTTGGTTTTACTTCCCATAGTTATTTGGTTTAATATGGATCATGGTGTTGGAATTACGGAAGGATTAAATGCCATTGATCCCACACTTACGCAAGTGATGGGTAGAAGCCCTGATGGCTTGATGAATCTTTTTACCATTTTAGGATTCTCCATGATTGGGCTTGGTTTTTTGGGATCTCCTCAAGTTTATGTTCGTTTCATGTCCATCAAAAGCGAAAAAGAAATTGACAAAGGAAAATGGGTTGCCTTGATCTTTACCCTATTAACCGATGCTGCAGCTGTCACCATTGGTATTCTTGCTAGGATTTATTTCACAAGTAAGGGAGAAGATCCAGAAGCTATTTTGGGGACTGGGGGTGAAAATGTTTTAAGCATGATGACGCATGAGTTCTTGCCGACCATTTTAGTAGCGATTTTCATTGCTATTGTACTCTCAGCTATTATGTCAACGATTGACTCTCTTCTGATTCTTGCTTCTAGCGCAGTTACACGTGACTTTTATCAAAAAATATTCAGGCCTGATTTAAAAGATGAAAACTTAACTAACTTCTCGAGATTTGTTACGGTTTGCATGGCTTTAACGGCACTTGGTATTGCAATTTTACTTTACAACTTATACCCAGAAAGAGAAGTTTTTTGGATTATGATCTTTGGTTGGTCGGGAATAGCCGCCACTTTTTGTCCGGTTATTATTCTATCTCTTTTCTGGAAGGGCTATTCCGAAAAGGGAGCGATTGCATCAATGATTACAGGGTTTGCTTCGGTGATCTTATTCAAGTTTGTATTTGCAAATATTGAGGGACTGGGAGACTATTTAAAAGAGCTGGATGTCTTGGCACCTTCTTTTGCATTGGCTATGCTTGTTGGGTATATTGTCTCTAAAATATATCCAAGAGAAGACACCATTGAAATTCAAGATTAAAACCCATGACAAACGATTATTTTTGAAAAGGATTTTACCCACTATATAATTTTATTAAATGTATCCATACCTCAGACTCACAAGAGTACTCATCTCAAAAAGATTCCAATCGAAATTAAATTTTTACAGTCGGGATTCTGACACCATTCCAATGATGGTTTGGCCCCAGGACATTGATCCGTTTTTGGAGCTCAATAATGGTCGGTATGTTACCCTACTTGATCTTGGCAGATATGGGTATGGAACTCGGGTAGACATCAATGGTTTTTTGAAAAAAAATCAGTGGTCGCTGACCATTACAGGTACCTATAACGAGTACAGACATAGATTGCGTTTATTTCAACGCTTCGAATTGAAGACCAATATTCTTGGCTACGACAGCAATTGGTTTTACTTCTTTCAAAAGATAGAGCGCAATGGAAAGACGCACATGGCTTCTGTAGTTAAGTATGCTTTCACTTCAAAAAATGGCATTGTAAAACCCGAAGAGGTTGTAGAAGCCATGGGCGAATCCTATGATCCGACCCAACTACCAGAGTGGGTAACTCAAATTGGAGGGTACCAAATCTTTAAAAAATAGTTAAGCTTATGTTTGGCATTGTATAATTGAATACAATTCCAAAACTGACCATTAAAATTAACTCATGATCAATCATTTTAAAAATTATTGTTTGTTTCTTTTACTCCTATTTCCATTGGGCGTAATTTTTGCTCAATCTAATGTAAGCGAGCGTTATGCTCTAATAAACGCATTTGAAGAAATTGATGAACATGTCCGAGATTGTCCCAAGGAAATCAAATCTCATCCAGACCAGCTGGTATCCTACTTGGAGGATGTCGCGGAAACAGACCTTGAAAAAGCCAGGGCGCTTTATGTGTGGTTGGCAGAAAACATTAGTTATGATGCCAAATCTATAAACAAGAATAAGTATGGTGATAATACTGCGGAAGGCGTATTAAAATCAAAAAAAGCAGTCTGTGCCGGATATGCCAATTTATTTGAATTGTTGGGCAAACAAATGGGATTGGATATTTTGACATTAGGGGGTTATTCAAAAAATACAGATGATGAACAGGAATGGTATTTTGTAGATGAAGAAGCAGATCACGCCTGGAATGTAATTAGAATTGATGGCGAATGGAAAGTTTTTGACGCCACCTGGGCTGCAGGTATTGCATATGATGATAAAAAAGGAAGGATGGTCTTCAAAAAACAATATACAGACAACTGGTTCAACCTCAGTCCATACGAAGCTATTTTTACCCATTACCCTGAAGACACATCCTTGATGTTTACAAAATCCAAAATCACACTTGAAGAATATGAAAAATTCCCTAATGTGAGTATCATAGCCTTTACTTCTGGGTTGTTAGATGCAGAAGAATCATTTCAGCAATCGGTCAACAAACCAGCTATAAAATACCCGGTTGTTTATGATATGGAATTGGATGATTTTGAAGTGCTCCAGTCTCCCAAAACATGGCGAATGAAGAGGCGTAAAAAACATGTTTTTGAATTTGCTGTCAGTAATGTAATAGACATCTATTTATATGAAAATGATGATTTAAAGGACACGTTTAAAAAGGAAAATGAAGGGCAAAAATTTACTTTGGAATACATGAGTAAGGAAAAAGCGAAAGTTGATATTGTGATTAAAACTTTGGAAGGGGAATTATATACCCTGATGGAATATGAAAATTATTGACAAAAAAGAACAACCGTTTTTTTGAATTTAACGTTTTTGTTATCTTTAATCTATGAAGAATACGTATGCTTGTAATAAATGTGGAATGTCGGTGAACGCTCAATGTGGGAAGTGCAACGTACCACTAGAAAATGACCACCTTGATCTTGATGGTGGCCGTCAAGTTCAAATCTCTAAATGCCCTTCTTGTGCAGGAAAGATTAAGTCCCCACAGTGCTGTGGAGAAGACATGAGCTGTTCCGTCGCCTAAAGGGGAGGAATTCATTTAATAAACATTAATTTTCGGGTGTTTCATGAAACTTATTTGAGTTCAATTTGTTTAATTTGGACCAATGAAAGCATAAGTTTCTGTGAATCTCGTAATTAACAACACCAATGAAGTCCAGTTCGTATTCGTATTCAAAATCAGGGTTCACCTTTTCTCCGCACGAGAAAAAGGAGCAATCTCCTTTTGATCGGCTTTTTGATATTTTTCAAGAGCTGATTGTATTTACGTCAGGAGATGTGGATGAAACGCTCAATTGGATGGACGAATTAGATCGCGAGTACAAGCTGTATTCTGCCGAATATTCCAAAGAAGATTTTATAGAAGACCTCAAGAAAAAAGGGTTTTTGAATGATGACCCCAAAAAAAATAAAGGAAAGGGACTTCAAATCACCTCTAAAACAGAGCAGCTGATTCGTCAGCGATCGCTTAATCAAATATTTGGCTCGCTTAAAAAGTCAGGAAAAGGAAACCATAAGACCAAGCATTCGGGTCAAGGTGATGACTTTACGGGAGACATGAAAAACTATGTTTTTGGAGATGGATTAGATCAAATCTCTATGACGGAGAGCATCAAAAATGCGCAAGTGAATCATGGTGCAGGAGAGTTTAAACTTACCGAACAAGATTTGGTAGTCAATGACACGCACTTTAACGCACAAATGAGTACAGTTTTAATGATTGATATCAGTCACAGCATGATTTTGTACGGAGAAGACCGCATTACTCCCGCCAAGAAAGTCGCGATGGCTTTGGCTGAGCTCATCCGAACCCGCTATCCAAAAGACACTTTAGACATTTTGGTTTTTGGAAACGATGCCTGGCCAATTAAGCTAAAGGACTTGCCATACCTTCAGGTAGGCCCTTATCACACCAACACGGTGGCGGGGATGTCTCTTGCTCTCGATATGTTGCGCCGCAAAAAACAAAGCAATAAGCAGATTTTTATGATCACCGATGGGAAGCCATCTTGTATCAAACTACCAAGCGGAGAATACTACAAAAACAGCAACGGACTAGACGAATTCATCACTGGCAAGTGTTTAAATATGGCCAAACAGGCGCGAAAGCTGCAGATACCCATTACCACTTTTATGATTGCGCAAGATCCATACTTAAAACAATTTGTGGAAGAATTTACCGCTGCCAATCAAGGAAAAGCCTTTTACACAGGACTCAAGGGATTGGGAGGAATGATCTTTGAAGACTACGAAACCAACCGCAAGAAAAACATTAAAAGATAATTATGAATATTAAGAAAATGACGACCCTTGGGTCATTAAAGGATCAAGAATATATTTCAAAAAAAATCAAAGCAGAACTTCGAGACAACTTGATGCAAAAATTGAAAGACAAAGCTCCAATTTTTGAAGGCATTATAGGCTATGAAGACACCGTAATCCCTCAGCTTATTCATGCCATTTTATCTCAGCACAACATCAACCTACTCGGTTTACGAGGGCAAGCCAAAACAAGAATAGCACGCTCTCTAACGAATCTTTTGGACGAGTATATTCCGATTGTAGAGGGTTCCGAAATCAATGACGACCCCATGGATCCCATTTCTTTTTATGCCAAAGAATTGGTGCAAAAAATGGGAGATAAAACCCCAATTTCATGGGTGCATCGATCAGAACGTTTTTCAGAAAAATTGGCGACGCCAGACGTTACGGTTGCTGACCTTATTGGAGACGTAGATCCGATTAAAGCTGCCAATCTTAAATTGTCTTATGCCGACGAGCGTGTCATTCACTTTGGTATGATTCCGAGAGCCAACCGCTGTATTTTTGTCATCAATGAGCTTCCTGATTTGCAGGCACGGATTCAAGTGGCTTTGTTTAATATCTTACAAGAGGGAGACGTTCAAATCCGAGGATTCAAGATTCGACTGCCTTTAGATGTCAACTTTGTATTTACAGCGAATCCTGAGGATTATACGAATAGAGGAAGCATTGTAACACCGCTCAAAGACCGAATTGGATCTCAAATTATTACGCATTATCCTTCTTCTATCGAACTGTCGAAAGCAATAACCAATCAAGAGGTAGCAAAACATGTTGAATCTGATGCCATTTTTGTCCCTGAATTGGCAAAAACACTTATTGAACAAATCGGTTTTGAAGCCCGGAGCAATGAATTGATAGATGCGAAGAGTGGTGTTTCAGCAAGAATGAGTATCACTATGTATGAGAACTTGATTAGTGGAGCAACCTACAGAATGCTAATGACCAATCAAAAAAAGACATCCGTTCGAATGACAGACTTCATTGCTGTAATTCCTGCCATTACAGGGAAAGTTGAGCTGGTATACGAGGGGGAGCAAGAAGGAGCTGAAAACGTAGCATTATTGCTTTTAGGCAATGCCATTAAGACACTATTTAACCAGAGCTTTAGGGAAATCAAAAAGCTGAGCAAACCAGGAAGCACAGATGAATTTGACAAGGTTGTTTCGTGGTTTATGGAAAACAGCTCTTTTTCTCTTTCATCAGACTTGACTGATAAAGAATATGCTGAAATCTTAAATAATGTTGCTCCCCTCGATGAAATTGTTGATATGTATCAGGTTCTTGCCAGTCAACAAGACAAGTTATTTTTAAAGGAGTTTTTACTTTGGGGATTAGTAGAATACAATAAACTTGACAAACAAGAAGCCAAAGGAGGCTTTCAGTTCGAAGACCGCGTACTAGGTTCTTTCTACAACAATTGATTTTGAATGGATAAAGTAAGGCCAAAGCTACCTTCATCGCTTACTGATGGAGAATTAAAAGAAGAAGAATTATTCCAAAATATGGTTCTTCGACCGGTAATCAAAATGCAACACGATGTTTTGATTCTTAGAGTGAGAAGTTACTTCACTTCCAAAAAGGTTATTTTTCATTTGATGGATACGAGAAAGCGCACTATGGCCATTGAGCAGGCATTTTTAGGTGACAACGCTTTCAAAAAAGAAATTCAAGGAATGATTACGGGTCAACTAGCCCCTGATGAGTTCAAAACCTATTTGAGATGGGAACGATCCATCAATAAGCGAATCGTTCAAATGGTAAGAAATCGAATGATCGATTCTTTACTAGCGCTTTCTTAATACCACAAGGAGCTATTGATTTGTTTGAAAGTAATTGTTAAAAAACGCAAGGTGTTCTTTGATTGATTCACGCCAATATTCCCAATTATGATTTCCTGGTCTAACGCTATACTCATGAGGTATTTCTTTTGAAACGAGCTTTTCGTGGAAGGCTTGATTTACATCAGCAAAAAAGTCCTCTGAACCACAATCAACTATAAACTTTAGGTCGTTCTCAATGAGATCGGTCATATTAATTACAGTATTGTTTTCCCAAAAGGCTTTGTTTTCTTTATATGTTCCTATTACTTCGTGAATGTTCCATTTCTCAGCGAAGGGAACAATGTTTACTCCTCCACTCATGCTTCCTGCGGCACCCCATATAGTATTATGTCTAATGGCTAGATATAACGCGCCATGCCCCCCCATACTTAACCCGCTGATGGCTCTTCCCTTTTTATTTCTAATGGTATTGTATTTATGATCAATCTCCTTGATCAGTTCTTTGGCTATGTAGGTTTCGTATTGACTTGATGAATCAATGGGGCTATCAAAATACCAGCTTGTTTTATTTCCATCAGGACATACAATGATGAGGTTATAGTCACTCGCATATTGCTCAATTTCGGGTACACGGAACATCCAATTGCTAAAGTACCCGCCTGCGCCATGAAGCAGATATAAAACAGAATAAGAATGACCATTCTGACTGTAGTTTTTGGGCTTAATGACCAAGTTTGGGATAGCCTTCTGCATGACCTCACTATACACGATAAGTGTATCTACCTGAGCAAAAAACAGATGAATACAAAAATAGAATAGAAGTGTTAGTCGAATTTTCATTATTCTTATGTGATCATTAATTTTGAAAAACAGAGCCTAGATACGTACAAATGTATAAATACCAAATAATAAAACATTACATTATTTAAATTGAAAACCTGTTAATCAATGTTTTATAATTAGATAGTGTAATTTTAACACTTATTAAAAATATTGTAATATATTTACCTATTCAAAAAACTATTTTATGAAAAATTTCATGACGATTTTAGGCCTAATAATTGCCTTTAACTTCAATTCTTTTTCTCAACAGATCACGGTCTCGGGTATCGTAACCGACGATAAGGAAGCTCCTTTGCCAGGCGTCAAAGTTGTTGAAAAAGGAACCAACAACGGAGTACTTACTGATTTTGATGGTAAATATTCCATAACGGTTCAAAATAATGAAGAACTCACGTTAACGTATTTTTTCATAGGCTTTGACAAGCAAGAAATCATTGTTTCAAATCGAACTACGATTGATATTAAAATGTCTACTGATCAGGTATTGGATGAGGTGGTTATTGTAGGTTACGGAAGTTCTCGAAGCAAGGAACTCACTGGTGCCTCCGCAAAAGTTAAAGGTGAAAACATTGAAAAACTAAATTTATCTAGAATGGACCAAGCCTTACAGGGTCAAATTTCTGGAGTAAATATCAATACCAATTCAGGTTCTCCAGGAGGATCGTCGAGTATTCGAATCAGAGGGCTTTCGACTTTTGGAGACAATGATCCATTAATTTTAGTGGATGGTGTTGTATATGATTCCGATGGCCTTAATGCCTTGAACCCTTCAGATATTGAATCTATTAACGTATTGAAAGATGCTACGGCAGGTATTTATGGAGTTCGAGCAGCGAACGGTGTCATCATTGTTGAAACCAAGAAAGGAAAGCTTAATTCCAAACCGCGAATTGAATTTAATGCCTACAGAGGCGTTCAGCAGACAGCCAAAAAACTCAACCTTTTAACTGCCGAAGAATATGCGGTAATCAAAAATGAGATGTTTGCTTTTGGAGGACAGGACATGCCTTTCGCTAATACTGCTTTGGGAGAGGGAACCAATTGGCAGGATTCAGTTTTTCAAAGTGCCCCGGTAGAAAGTTACAATCTTTCAATTAGTGGTGGAACTGGAAACACAAGATACTCTTTAGGGGCAACCTATTTTTCTCAAGAGGGTATTGTCGGAGGATCAAAGTCTAACTTTTCCCGTTACAATACACGTTTAAATTTGAGTACAGATTTATCGAGTAAGCTCACCCTAAATTCAGTGTTTCTATTTTCAAGTGACAACCGTTCTTCTCTTGCTGAAAACGGAATTGGTTCGGTTTTGTACAATACAATCAATGCGTTTCCAAATGAGCCTATTCGGACTTTAGATGGGAATTATAGCTATTTGGATGAGGTTGCGGATATCATAAACCCAATAGCTCAAATGGAAAACAGCTACAATTATAGCATAGCAGACAAGTTTGTAGGGAAAGAAGAGTTGGTCTACAAATTCAATGAACATTTGACATTTACGAATCGATTCAATTACAACTATGCATCTGTTGAAAGTAAATCCTTCTCACCACTGGCTTGGTATGGGCCTGGTAAATATGCCAATACAGCCCTAAATGCGGAGCTAGAATCCCCTCTTGTAGAAATAGCAGACAGCGTATTTATAGAGAGAGGATCAAGTGTATATGAATCGAGGTCAACATTTACAGATTTGACTTTTGAAAGCTATTTTAATTACGATAGGACGTTCGCAGAACTTCACAAGGTAAAGGCAACACTTGGTATGTCTGTATTTCAAAGAAAAGGTGAGAACCTCAATGGCACAGCTTTTAACATTCCGAATAATTCATGGGAATATGCCGATATTTCTGCAAATACTGCGGCTGGAGGTTATTTAAATAATGTGGGTTCCTGGGAATTTAAAGAAAGATTGTTATCAGCGTTTTTGAGAGCTGAATATATATACGATTCCAAATACATTTTATCGGGAATCATCAGACGAGATGGTTCGAGTAAATTTGGACCAAATAATCGTTATGGATTTTTCCCAACGATATCTGGTGCTTGGTTGATCTCTGAAGAGTCCTTTTTTGATGTGGAGTTTATTGATTTTATGAAATTGAGATTGAGCTATGGTATATCAGGTAATGACCAGATAGCAAACTTCGCATACAGGGCTTTGTTAAATGGAGAGGGAGTTTATGTTTTTGATGATTTGATCACCATAGGAACGGCACTTGGCAGGGCTGCAAATCCTGATTTAAAATGGGAAACCACTCGTCAGTTTAACGCAGGTTTAGACATGACTTTCTGGAATCATGTCGACTTCACGACCAATTACTTTATTAAAAATACGTATGACCTTTTATTTCAACCAGACGTTTCTGCTGTTCTTGGTTCATATGGGCCAGGTGGCGCTTCACCAATCATCAATGCGGGAGATGTTTCGAATAAAGGATTGGAAATAGAGCTCGGATATCACACAAGTTTCACAAGTGCTTTAATGGCAAATATTAATTTCAATTTCTCCGCCATTACCAATAAGGTAACCGGTGTTCCTGATGGAGTTGATTACCTGCCAGGAGCACAATTTAGTGTTGGTGGTGATAATGCAACGCGTTTTGAGCAAGGATATGCCATCGGGTATTTTCATGGATACCAAACAGCAGGAATTTTTCAAACCCAAGAAGAAATTGACAATCATACCGTTGCACAAGATGGAGCACAGCCAGGAGATTTGATTTTTATTGATCAGAATGGTGATGGTGTAATTAGTTTTGGTGATGATGACGACAAAACCTTCATAGGCTCACCAATTCCAGATTTTGTAATGGGATTCAACATGAATTTTAGGTTCAAAGGAATTGATTTTTCTGCAAACATTTACTCGGCTATTGGTCAAGAAATCATTAGAAACTACGAAAGACAGCAGCCATATGCCAACCAGCTAGACTATGTTATTAACAGATGGGTTGGACCGGGAACCTCAAATGAGCATCCTCGAGTAACGACGGGAGCAACAAGAAACAATTCGTTTTCGGATTACTTTGTTGAAGACGGTTCATTTGTTCGATTGAAAAACGTTCAAATTGGTTATACTTTCCCTAAGAAATGGATGCGAAAATTAAAAATCGAATCCTTCAGGGTTTATTTAGCAGGAAACAACCTATTGACCTTAAATCGTTACTATGGTTTTGATCCAGAGATTGGAGGAGGAACCCTTTCTAGCGGTGTAGATTATGGCTTTTACCCTCAGGCCAAATCAATTATGGGTGGTGTAAATATTAAATTTTAAAAGATGAAAAAAACAGTAAAAAATTCTTTTTTAATTCTTTCAGTCTTCGCTTGTATGATGTTTACAGGCTGTGAAAAGTTTTTAAATGTAAATCCGCCATTTACTCAGGATGCCGAAAATTATTTTCAAACCCCTGCTGATTATGAAATGGCGCTAACAGGGGCTTATGATTTGCTTCAAAGTACATTTATGAATGTTTGGATTGGTGAAATTGCTTCAGACAATACCATTGCGGGAGGTGAAAGTGTTAATGATAGTCAAGGTCTGCATCAGCTTGATGACATGACGCATGGAGGAGTTAACAATGAATTAAGAAGTGTTATGCGATGGATGTATTCTGGAATTACCCGTTGTAACTTCATTATGGAGAATAAAGACAACATTGATTTTACCGGAAAAGACAAAATTATAGCCGAAGCCAAATTTTTAAGAGCGTTTTATTATTTTGAGTTGGTAAAGTTTTTTGGAGATGTACCCCTGGTTATTGACCAAAGAATAGGGGCAGAAGAAGTTACTCAGATTGAACGAGCCCCAAAAGCAGATGTGTACGCTCAAATCGAATCCGATTTGACGAGCGCGATTACTGACTTGGACTTAATCTCCTTGATCAAAGGAAGAGCAAGTAAAGGAGCAGCTCAGTCTTTATTGGGTAAAGTTTATTTGTATCAAAATAAATTTTCGGAAGCAGCGACTGCCTTTGATGAAGTGATAAATAGCGGAGCTTACGCACTAATCAATGATTACTCTCAGCTGTTTTCTGTTGCGAGTGAGAACAATAGTGAAACTGTTTTTGACGTTGAATACACAGGCGCAGAAGGAGGAGGCTATGGATGTTTGGTTTGTCTCGAAGGAAATGCCGGTCCAGGATTTCAGGGAATCCGACAGTATGTAGGTCCTGTATATGGTGATGGGAACAGCTATAACTTGCCCACACAAAACCTTTACGATGCTTTTTCATCGTTTGATGGTAGGAGAGATGTAACTATTTTAGACATAGAGGCTTTTATTGCCGAACAAGACAATCCAGATTTGATTTCTTATGCAATTGGCGCAGGAGGTCATACAGGATATTATAACAATAAATACATCAAGCGCCAAGGCGAAATTGGATTGCCAGATAATGATTTAACGAGCCCCGTGAATTATAGGGTAATCAGGTATGCAGATGTTTTATTGATGGCGGCTGAGGCACATTTTCAAACGGGTAATAGTTCAGCAGCTCAAGGATATGTTAATCAAATCAGAGTTCGGGCAGGGGTTCAACCGTTTCCAATAAGTTCGATTGAAGACATTTACAATGAACGAAGACTCGAATTGGCTTGCGAAGGTCATCGTTTCTTTGACTTGGTTCGCACGGGTCAAGCAGAACAACATATTGACGGATTTGTTGTGGGTACACATGAACTTTTTCCCATTCCTCAATTAGAAATTGACTTGGCAGGAGGGAATTGGTCTCAAAACCCAGGATATTAATAGAAATAAGATTAAACACAATGAAATATTTAGTACTATCAATTTTATCAATTGGAATTCTTTCTCTCACATCTTGTAAGAAAGAAAACCCACAATTGGGAAATCCTCCATTAGATTCGGATGCTATATTCACTTATTCACCTACAGATACCAGTGACAACATCATTGACTTTTCTGCATCAAATCCAGAGATGGTAAATATTTGGGATTTTGGAAATGGATTAAAAGGAGAGGGAACGAACGTTCATGCGATTTATCCAAATGCAGGAACCTATACAGTAACCTTGACAGTATTCAATAAAGGAGGAAGTAATTCTAGTTCACAGGAAGTTGTCATTGACCAAACAGATCTGTCCCTATTAGACAACCCTTATTATAATGCGTTAACCGGAGGTGCTAATGGACCTGGTTTCAAGACCTGGTATATTGATTCTAATGAAACGGGTCATTTTGGGGTAGGGCCTGATCCAATAAGTCCTTTAGGTAATGTTCCTGAATGGTGGTCTGCAGGCCCAAATGATAAACCAGGTTGTGGTTTATATGATGACAGGTATACATTTCACTTGAATGCATTTAAATTTGACATGGTAACAAACGGAGACGTTTATATTCACAATTCTTTTGAAGGGTCATTTCCCGGTTCATTTCAGAATTTAGGAGACTTTACTGCGCCCTTTGATGACCAATTGAATGAGCAATGGTCGGTTGTTGAAGAAAATGGAGAGGCTACCCTTACCGTTTCTAACAATTCATTTATTGGATTTTATACGGGAGTTAGGACCTATAAAATTTTAGAAATTTCTGATTCCATTATGAGTCTTCAATATGACCATGAACCGGCATCGGAAGGTTTGCATTGGTACCTCAAGTTAAGAGCACAATAATTACATTTACAATATGGCTAAGATTTTTTCTTTCTGGATGCTAGTTTCGCTGTTGCTTATGGCCTCAGATTGCAATCCTGATGAACCAACACCTGCAGTGCTTCCTGAAAACCTTTTGACAGTTGTTGAAGTTGTCGAATCAACTGTAAATATTGTAGCTAGTGCAGATAACGCCAATTTTTACAGCTTTACATTTTATGATGGAGCCGATTCGAGTTACGTCGAATCTTCAGATGGAACAGCATCATATTCGTATTCCGCTATTGGTGTTTATCAAATTGTAACAAGGGCTCACTCGAGCTACTATGACTTTATTGAACTCTCTGAAACCGTTGAAATAACAGATGAAGGTTTTACAGGAGGAATACCAACAGCAGGTTATGAAACACCAATGAGTTATCCTGGCATGAACATGGTTTGGAATGATGAATTTGACGGTTTTGAGCTTTCTTCAGACTGGGTTCAGGAAATTGGAAACGGTTCTTGGGGATGGGGAAATAATGAACTTGAGTATTACCGTGCTGAAAATACTACCGTATCAGATGGCTTATTGAAAATAACGGCGAAGCAGGAGGCGTATGGAGGTTTTAATTACACCTCATCAAGAATCAAAACCCAAGGCATGAAGTCTTTTAAGTATGGGCGTGTTGATATTCGAGCAGCATTGCCATATAGCAAGGGCATATGGCCTGCATTATGGATGCTGGGCGATAATATTGGAACAGCAAGCTGGCCAGGTTGTGGTGAAATTGATATTATGGAAATGATTGGTGGGTCTGGATTTAATGACAGAACGGTTTACGGGACACTGCACTGGTTGGACAACGGAAGCCATGCCAATTATGGTGGGAGCAATTCTCTTCCTTCAGGAGAACTGTTTGCGGAAGAATTTCACGTGTTTTCGATCATTTGGGATGCGAATAGTATACGTTTTTTAAGAGACGATGTGCAATATCACATTATGGATATCGGTGGTTCAGAGCTGACAGAGTTTCATCAAAACTTCTTCTTCATCTTTAATGTTGCCGTTGGCGGAAATTGGCCAGGAAGTCCTGATAACACTACAGAGTTTCCTCAAACCATGGCGGTGGATTACGTAAGGGTCTTTCAATAGGTCCTAAGCCCCTATATCTTTTCGATCGAAAATCCTCAATGCTGCGAGCGTCATTAAAAGGATAGCTAGCGTAAAAACAATAATAGCCAAAGGATGAAATTCATCTACACCTAAATAATGAAATGGAGAAAGCTTTGCGATCCAATTGGCGACATCAACTGCAGAGCCAATACCATGTAGAAAATAGGTACCCATAACAACTCCCACAACTGGTCCCATGTAATTTTTAATTCCTTTAAGAGTTTGAGAAAAAATGAGTCCAACTGCCCCAAAAAATAGACAAAGCACATAACCGTTCAGGTGCATTTCAAAAAGATGATTCCAGTTAACGGGGTCATTTACCACCATTATAATCATAAATAAAGCAACCAAGGTTTGAATCAGAAAGCTTAATGAAATGATAGAGAACAAAGCCAAAACCTTGGTCATAAAAACTTCTTTTCTTGAAATTGGCTTTGTAAAAAGGAACTCAGAAGTTCTGCTATTTTCCTCCTTTGAAATAACAGATGCCCCAAAAGAGCAAGAAAAAATGGTTAGAATAATAATAATGTGAAAGCCAAAATAGGTTTTGTAATAACCTGAAATTTCTTGCCAAGAAGACATGTCCATATTAAAGGCTTTTGCCATTTCTTTAGGAATGGCCTTTCCCATTTCAATACCCATATCTTTAAATGAGGGGTATAAGGAAATAATCATGACAGTAAACCCAACAGCAATACTTGTCCAAATGAAAAAGTTCTTTCTGCTTCTTTTGAATTCCTTTTTAAATAAATTTAGGTTCATATCTATTGGTAATAATTCATAAATATTGTTTCTAAATCAGGCTCTTCTAAAACCGCATCTTTTAGGTCAAGGTCATTCATCCATTTTATTAAATCTTTAACAGGTCCAATGTAGTCGAAAGTCAGCTTATTATTTGTCCATAGAGGATTTTGAACCCCTTCAATAAAGGCAAGCTCTTTTTGAGCGGTAAAAATAAAACGAGCCTTTTTCATTTGTTTTTCCAAAAGGCTTTGTATGTCCTCAACGGCACTTATCTCTCCATTTCTAATGATCGCAGCGCGATTGCATAATCGTTGAATTTCAGCGAGAATATGCGAGCTAAAAAAAATGCTTGTGCCTTTTTTATTTTCTTCTTCCAATAGCTCAAAAAAACGATTTTGCATGAGCGGGTCCAAGCCAGATGTGGGCTCGTCAAGAATAAGCAATTCAGGGTTATGTAAAACGGATTGAATGATGGCACATTTCTTTTTATTTCCAAATGAAAGCTCTTCAATTTTTCGGTTTAGGTCGAGCTCAAACAGCTCGCCAAGAGCTTCAATTTTTCCTTGTTCAACATGATCATAAAATCCAGCATGGTATTCCAAAAGTTCGCGCGAACTCATTCCATCATAATAATTCACCTCAGAAGGAAGGTAGCCTATTTTTTTTCGAAGATTTTCTGGCTTGTTTTCAATGCTTTGTCCGAATAAATTCGCCGTGCCACTTGTAGGAATAAGCAAACCCAAAAGCGTCCTAATAAACGTTGATTTACCTGCACCATTAGGTCCTATAAAACCAAAAACCTCACCTTTTTTAATTTCTAAATTAATGTTTTTGATGCCAACATCCTCGCCATAGTTTTTGCATAAACCATCGGTTTCAATTACGTTCATGATTCTCGATTAGTTCTTTTCAAATTTTAGTGAAAGTAAAAAAAATAAATAAGAAAGATAATTATTCATCCTTCAATCGATCTTTAACAAATTCCACCTTGATTTTGTGATGAGGGGTCGGGGTTCCGTTTTCACCCAAATTCACCATGACCATATTGTCTACCGTTAAGATGGTTTCTCTGGTCATTTTGTTTCTGGCCTCACATTTCATGGTAATAGATGTTTTTCCATATTTAATAACCTCCATGCCAATTTCTACAATATCGCCTTTTGTGGCGGAAGCCATAAAGTTGATTTCTGACATGAACTTGGTGACAATTTTTGGGTTTTCAAGCTGGATTACCGTATAAAGAGCTGCCTCTTCATCTATCCAAGCTAGGAGCCGTCCACCAAAAAGGGTTCCGTTCGGGTTTAAGTCTTCAGGTTTCACCCATTTTCGTGTATTAAATTTCATAGAATATATTGGTTTTAGGCATTTGTTAAGCCCTCACATAAAGGTATTAAAAACAGCAATTGTTGTAATGAAATAATGGGCTTTATTCAATCATTATATCAGCAAGCTAAAATTTCCCCAATCGATTTGTCAATATTTTTAGTCTCATGAGTGCTGGTGTAGGGGTTCCAATAAAAATCAATGTTGAAGTCTCCATGTCGACGGAGACCCGCTGTGTTTTGATGGTTTTTTGCCTGATGTCAACATAGACAAGTGCAATGGTGTCTTGATTTTGCGTCCAATTCCCAGCTGAAAATGAACGTATGATGCCATCAGAGTAGTGTTCAAACTTTCCGTTCTCCCGCAATGTTAAAAACGAACCTGAAAATGGAGAGTCAGCCCAACTATCCAAAACAACTGGAGACTCTCTCCATTGCTTAGTTGCATTTTTTAGCTGTCTTGCCACTTTGGGTGTTGTGCATGAAAATAGACCCAATACACAGTATAAAAACAGAATCTTTAGCATCCACCAAAATCACTTCCGCATTCCCCTACCAATTTTAAAATATCCCCATCATCTGCTTGAGAGGAAAGGAATAGGGCAGGTGTCGAATAGCTGTATTTGGGTGACATATCGATAATCATGTCTGGAATACCATCGGCATCAAGGTCTCCAACCCAAAGAATAGCTGTCATGGCGTCATCTAAAAATTCATGATCTACAATAACCTGCTCAATTTGCTTTTCGTTTTTAGAGCCCATAATAGTAAGTCTATAGGTCAGGGGAAGTTGATTTTCTTGAGTCACTTCTCCATCGGCTTTTAGTGTATAATCGCCAAGCTTGGTGGAATTGCCTATAAGTATTCTATTTGGAATATTATTAAAACTTTTCACTCGAAAATTTTCGGGAACAGTAATTCCAGAAAAAAGAAAGACTGACGGAGTTTTACTTTCGTCTTCAATAATTGTGGCATTTAAACTGTTTTCATCGTCATCCCACGGGTCACGTACGGCTTTTAATTTTGCCTGAGCCTTCTTGCAATACAGGCCATCCTCATCCTCATAAAGACCTGTCCAATCAGCGGTCTCAAAATCGCTCGGAACAAACCCGCCTGAATAAACGAAGCGCACATCATCAGAAACTTCGACTAATGGCTTTTGAGGAATTGTTTCTTGAACCTCACTGACTACCGCCGCCTCAGGACTAGTATCTTCTACTGTTTTTTTACTGGAAATATTTTCTTCGGAGCATGCCAGCAAGAAAAAAGGCAGTGCGAACAGGTAATTTAATTTTTTTTTCATTGGGATGAGTTTATGAATTCACTTTAAAGATAAACTTTTACTCTACTGATATAACTTAGCTACGGGTTCAATATTTTTAATGAATTGAAAGCATTTCCTATCGAAAAAGTCAATAGATGAGTCCCTTTTTGGGTCAACTGAATTCTCAATTTAGACTCATTTTTAAATAAAACAGCATGTTTTACCTGTTGCCCGAGCAGATTGATGACCATCACATTTGAAAGACTCTGCTCATTGTTTGCTTCAATTTCATATGTGTTTTCCGATAATTTTTTAATGACATAATTGTTGCTTAAGATCTCATGCTGAATAATTCCAGAGGTATTTTCAAAAAGAATGTTTTGAGTGATTGTGTCGTTACCACACGGACCATATCCAATCAATTGAACAGGATATTCACCAAACTGAGCATAAGTATGGGTTGGGTTGGAATCCATTGAGCTTGTCCCATCTCCAAAATCCCATTCGAAAGAATCGATATAAGCGGTACTTTCTGCAAAAGATGCGGATAGAGATATCGGATCCAGCGTACTTTCAAATGATACCTGGGCAAGAGAGTCATGATGCTTGAGTCGCCATGTAGGCAAGCTGTCCAAGACTGCTATTGCTGCTGCATTTTGAAGTATTTCGGCTGTAGGGGCATCTAGTCCACCTAAAAAACTTGAACCAACAGGTGATTCGTGAAATACCGATGCATAGAAAGTGCATGCTGCCAGGTATGATCCTGCTGGCTTGGGATGGGATCCATCTCCTGTATAAAGGCTTATTGTGGGATGATTGTCCCTAACGTATTTCCAAGCAACACCAACGGGAGACACAGACCCATCAGATGATTCAGCAAAACGCAGGTAGGCATTTCTTAGACGCCCATTCATTTTATCAAAGGTGTTTATGGAATCCCATTGTGGATCCCCATTTTCCCGTCCCCAAGTCATAAAGAACATTGCCTGAGAGCAGTCGTAAATAGAGTGCACACTGTCCGCTAATTGTACAGCATAAGGAAGTGTTTGTGAATTCACTTGTCCGTATGGGAAGGATGGCTCTTGACTTTGGGCTTGTAATACAACGTAGTCCCAATTTGAACTGTTCATTTTTTGATAACTAACTGGATCATTGGCATGAACCTGCATCGTGGCTCCTCCGTTTAATTTTGAGTCTACATAAGTCGATTTTCCCAGAGAGCTTGACAAATCTTGGAAAAGACCAGGCAAATTGTTATAGCTTGTATAGCTGTTGCCAATAAACAACACAGATGCACTATCCTGGGCATTTGAGAGCAATGGACATAAACATATAAGAAGGTATTTGATAAAGTTTTTCATGGTTGCATATTTAGTTCAGGTCACACATTAAAGTACCTTTTTTATCTGCTTTTTTTAATACTTTTTTTAGCGATTTAGGAATAGGTAAATATAAGGCAATTTGTTCAAAATTGCCTCTCATTACTTCGCATCCATATGAAACGCCTATTCGGACTTCAACTTGATTTCCTTCAAGATGATGGAATGCGAAATTTTCGAGGATGTCTATTGAAAAATAAAAGTCACATTCACCATCAAGATTATTAAACAATGATTCTAAAGAAACAACTGGTTTTTTTTCAATCAAATAGTCCTGAATAATTTCATTTTTTTGCAGAGCGAGTAAAATATCCTGTTCGTTAAATAAATCTTGCATTCTGATAGAGGTGTCTGTTTTGATATTGTAAGTATGGTAAATCGTCCCATAGCTTGGGTGTGCTCCTCCTTCAGCATAATAATCTTCTTGATAACAAATGTATGGACCAACAATAGAAAGCATTTTATTGTCAATTTGATTCAGGTATTTCGTTTGCTCGTCCCAATAGAGTAAATCGCCATTTTCTTGTGTCATTTTTTCTACTTCTTCCAAAGAATATTCTCCATTTTCAGTAATGTAAAAAGAATGGTTTACGTCATTATATAGTTCTTTAACGGACTTGGTTTTATGGTTTATGATAAAAGCAATGTGATCTAACCAAACAATGCTTGATTTTCTGTAGTTACTTGAGCGGATGTTTCCTTGGGCATTACTAAAATTTGAGGCTAAAAAAAAGAGAGCAATTATAAAAAATAGATTCTTATTCATTTCTTCGATGATAAAAAGAAACTAAGTTACATTATTTAAGTGTAGGATATCAAAACGAACACTGTCACTTTAACAATAAAGAAGCCCATCATTTTTTGATCGAACTCTAATTAATTATCAAGATGTTGCTTGGATTTTATTAATTTTAAATCTTAGTCTAAATTTAAAATAAATATCATGAAAAAACTTTTACTATCTGTAGCAATTTTTATCCCATTCATATACAGTTCGCAAGTGAGTGAAGATTTTGACAGCTATGCTGATGGTGACATGTTAAGTGTTGCAGGTGCATCTAATGGCTGGGGAGAATGGAGCGGTGGTTCTGGCACCACTGAGTCTTGTTCCGTTAGCTCTGTTTATTCTGTTTCGGGCGCCAATTCAGGAAAGTCAATGGGAGGAAACAATGGTTTATGGACTTGGACAGATTTTACAACAGGAACGGTGACATTTAGTATGAACATCCTAGTCCCTGCTGGTTCAGAAGGAGGAACTATCGCTCTGGGGGACGCGGAAATGAACGATCAACCACACTCCATCAACTTATTAGGAGACGACCAGATTATAGCGATTGATTACGCAACTCAAAGTATAATTGGTTCAGCAACGATTACTCCTGAAATGTGGATAAATGTTTCTTTGATAATAGATATGGACAATGCTACATCTGAGTTTATTATTGACGGAAACAGTGTTGGGATTTCAACGACAAGTTTTGGGCCTTCCAATGTAGGGTTTGGAGGAATCAATTTTTGGGGAACTTCTTTTAATCCATTTACAGGAGTGCAAACCTCAGGAGAATATTATTTCGATGATTTGTTTGTAACTGATCCCAGTGCTGGAATAGTGGAAGGTTCTTCAATTTCATTAAATATTGCACCAAATCCCTCTAATGGTAAATTCGCCATTGACTTTAATGATTCTTTTGATAATGCTGCAATGACCATTACCAACATGCTGGGATCTGTTGTTTATTCTGAAGCACTAAGTTCAGTTTCTAATTCAACTCAAAACTTTGATTTGGATTTGAACAGTGGCGTATACCTTGTTAAAGTTTCTGATGATTCAAATGAATTCACAACAAGAGTTGTGATCAAGTAATTATTATTTACAATTTTATTTAAAAGGCAGCTTCGGCTGCCTTTTTTTATTTTGCTTACTTTTGTTTTACGAAAATGTAAATTATTAGATATGAAAAAAATGTATTTTGCCTTATTGATGTTAGGGTTGGTTTTAACCAGTTGTGGGGGTGAAAATACAAAGGAGGAAGATAGAGCTGAAGAATTATGTTCGTGTATAGAAGAATCGGATGTGGATTTTAATTTGGAGCGTTTGGAAAAGATATATGAGTTAAGGTATGTGCTTAAAAAAGTGAAAAGGAGTGAAAGAAGTGACGTTGCTAAGTGTTTTACTGAGGTTTTAAGAGATATTAAGTCCGATTTGAAAGGTGAAAAGGATAAAGATAAGTCCGAGTATTTGAAGAAATTTTCGAAAAATTTTAATGATACAGATTGTGGTGATTTAAAAGAGTCAAATGATATTGACCTCGAAAGATTTCATACGGATTTAAGTACTTTAATCAGAATTATGGAAAGTAATATCGATATTGGTGATCGCGCTTATGACGATTACTAAACGGGTGTTTTCTTAAAAGATTTAAGGCAGCTTCGGCTGCCTTTTTATTTTTATTACTTTTGTTATATAAAAATGTAAATTATTAGATATGAATAAAATGTATTTTGCCTTATTGTTGTTAGGGCTGGTTTTAACAAGTTGCGGGGGAACTGCATACACAACAGATAAAGATGAGGCCTTAGAATTGGCTCAAGAAATCTTGGATGAGGAAAAAGAAGCGTATAAGGAATATTTAGATTATGCAAAGGAAGTCAAAGAGAAAAAAGATAAAATTCTAAAGGAGTACAGTGGTAAAGAAAGTAAGCTGATGAAAAAAGCAAAAAAAGGAGATGAGGATGCGCTTAGTGCACTTAAAGAACTCCGGAACCTTGATATAAATTCAGAGGAAAAATATGAAGATATGGGGAAAAGCTTACAAAAAAAACAAAGAGCCTATACGCTCTCTATTTCTGATATTAGAGCTCTAAACGATGCTGATGATTTAGAGGATTGGGAAAAAGACCTCGCAAAAATTCAAAAAAAGAGGAACAAGGTCCGTGAAGATTATTATGAGGACATTGAGGAACTTATGAAGGATGACGATGATGACGAAGAAGAGGAGTATGATGAATACGAAGAGTATAATGAATACGAGGACGATTATTAGGCCCGCGTTTTCTTAAAAGATTTAAGGCAGCTTCAGCTGCCTTTTTTATTTTACTTACTTTTGTTTTACATAAATGTAAATTATTAGATATGAAGAAAATGTATTTCGCCCTTATGATAATAGGGTTGGTTTTGACTAGTTGTGGAGGAGCAGGAAACCCTGCAGGGCAAGCAAATGATATTTGTGGATGTATAGATGATACTGGGATTAAACTAGATGGAGTGGAAAATCCAGAAGATTTGGATAGAAAAATGGATTCACGGATGAACAAATTATCAGAAAAAGAGAAAAATAAATTAGGAAAATGTATTGCAGGGGTATTGGAGGATGTCAAAGACGATATGGGTGATATGAAAGATGAACAAAAATCTGAATATATCAGAGAATTCTTTAAGGCAGCCATTGATTCAGATTGTACTGAGAAATTAATGAAGGACATGGAATACGATGAATTAGAAGATATGTTAGAGGCATCTATAGGTTTTCTCAAAGGCAAAGATGGTACAAGCAGTTTTGGAGGAGACGCCTCTTCCGATGCTGGCCCTGACGTATATTATAATGATGAGCGTGGTTACGACGCTGTTGAGAGAGGAGCTCCTTCACGGGGGGATTATGAAGACTATTATGATGATGGAGGTTATGGAGATTACGGAACAGAGGAAGCTGAAGCGGAAGATTATTATGAAGAAGAGGTGGAATCAATAGACTTTGATTTTTAAAGTGATATTAAATATATGAAAAGGCAGCTTTGGCTGCCTTTTTTTATGGGCATCATTTTTGTTTTGTACTTTTAAGACTTAATCTTATTCATATGAAAACTACACTTTTCGTTTCTTTACTTTTTTTTGGTTTGATTTCGTGTGGAGACACAGCTCAAAATCATTCATCAAACGATACAAAAGAATCAGTTAAAACGGGAACCGACGACATACCAGAACCTTTAATGGAAATTGACACCTTGATTGAGATGCCTGCGGAAATTTCAGAAAGAGTAAATCGAACATTTGATGCGCCATACCGCCTAGATAAAAATGCCATAGAATCATTGGAAAATTCCGACAATTGGCTTTCTGAAGAAGAGGTTGAATTGTTGTCCCAACACATGCTTGTTAAGCCAGGTTTTAGTGATATTGACTCGAGGATGAAAGAGTATTTCCGATTCAATCACCTGATTGATTCTATTGGAGAAGAAGCATACCAAAACCAAATGGATCTGGGAATGACACGTAATTTTGACGCGTATTTGCATGATCGTGTCAATTTATCAGAGAATACGTATTTGCTGATTTGGTCATTTGATTACAGTACCTACGAGGCTTGTCCGTTTTATGCAGGACAATATGTCCTCGCTACAATGTGTACGAATGGCAAGATATCAAATACGGTGTTTATTGGTGAGGACTCAGGTGGAGGTGATCCTCCTTATATGGGTAGCGTATTGGCAACAAGCAATATTTCGGATGCATTTATAGAAATAACCCATATCCAAGAATATACGGGAGAAGTCGAGGATGAAACCGAAATTATAAAATCCAAATGCCGTTTCCTTGTCTCTGATAAAAACATTCAATTGGATCAATAGGTAGAGTTTGTTTCGAACCATTCAAAATACGGGAGAGGGAGTCTACAAAGAGAAAGGATCTAAGTTTTATGGATACGCTTACCCTTGTCATTCAGTTGAGGTCATAAAAGAGCATCTCAATCGGCTCCGAAAAGAAAATCCAGGTTGTGTTCACGTTTGTTATGCCTATTGCCTTGGCAGCAAAAAAGAAGACTACCGATATAGTGATGATGGTGAACCTTCAAACAGTGCTGGAGCTCCAATTTATGGCCAAATAAAGTCCTTTGATTTAACCAATGTGCTGATTGCTGTTGTACGGTATTATGGGGGAACCAATTTGGGTGTTGGAGGTCTAATAAATGCTTATCGAACTGCAGCCAAAGAGGCTTTTGAAAACGCCAATATTATTGAAGACGAGGACAGAGAAACGGTTGAATTGACTTTTACTTATGAAGCTATGCCCTTTGTAATGAACACGGTTAAGGCCTCAGATTGCACCATTTTAGAACAAGATTTTGAAGAAAGTCCAAAGCTAATATTGAGTGTTCCTGTTTCAAATATCAATTTGCAGATTCAATTAAAATCCATTAACGGACTTATAATTAAATGAGTTCCTTTTTACAGTAGTTGTAAAAGTCTCTTCCTACATAGAATAAGCCTAACGGGAATACAATAAAAACCATCCAATTGCTATTAAAGGCTCTCAAAACATCAAGCTTTAACAGGTGTATAAATGCCGTAGTTAAGCCACATCCTGGGCAATGTATGCCAAACAGGGTTTTCCAAATACATGGAATGCAAATATCGATACCACTTACTGATTTCAAAATGGTTGAGCCTACAAAATAAAGGCCCACTAGGGTCATTAATTTATGTTTTAGTAAATAGCTTAGCGTGATTTTCAGCATGTATACAACTCTAAATTACATGGTTTTTATAATGTATAAAAATAGGACTCTAAGCGTTTAGTTAAAAAAAAACACACCATATTCGGGTGTGTTTAAATTTCATTATATCGTTTAGGGTGACTAAACAATATGTTTTAGTTTCATTATGTCAAATCTCTTCCGTCAGCCATTTTCATGCTTCCAGTAGCGATTTGAATTAAATCGATAAGCGTCCAAATACCACAACCCCCTAGAGTAATAAGCATTAACCACCAATTTGAATAACCCATCATTAAACGATGAATCCCTAATCCTCCTAAGAACCAGCACACAATCATCATTGTGACTTTTGATTGAATTTGTTTTTCTTCAGCCATATTTTATAATATTTAAGTTAGACCTTAAATATAGAAAAAATATATAATTCGTTATTTATAATAATAAATATTAAGCTGATTCAATCCCAAGCTCCTTAAGCTGAGCAGCATCTAATGGACTAGGTGCATCAATCATGGTATCTCTTCCGCTATTGTTTTTAGGGAAAGCGATATAATCACGAATGGATTCTGACCCGCCCATTGTCGCAACAAGTCGGTCCAATCCAAATGCCAAACCACCGTGTGGCGGCGCGCCATATTCAAAGGCGTTCATTAAGAAACCAAATTGTGCTTCCGCCTCTTCTTTGGTGAATCCGAGCAAGTCAAACATTCTCGATTGGAGGGCTTTGTCGTGAATACGAATCGATCCACCTCCAAGCTCCACACCATTCATGGCCAAGTCGTAGGCGTTTGCCCGTACTTTTCCAGGTTCGGTATCGATGAGGTCAATGTCTTCAGGTTTTGGCGAAGTAAATGGGTGATGCATGGCATGGTAGCGTTCGCTTTCTTCGTCCCATTCCAAAAGCGGAAAATCCACAACCCAAAGGGGTTTAAATACTTTTGGATCTCTGAGGCCAAGCTCAGTCCCCATATGTAAACGAAGCTCATTGAGCTGCTTTCTCGTTTTGTCAAGCTCTCCACAGAGAAGCAATAGCAAATCTCCCGGTTTTGCACCGCATTGATCTAACCATACTTTACGTTCGTCTTCCGAATAGAACTTATCTACAGAAGATTTTGTTGAGCCGTCTTCATTGTATTTGACATAAACGAGCCCTCTTGCACCAATTTGAGGACGTTTCACCCAATTGGTAAGTGCATCAAGCTGTTTTCTGGAGTATCCTGCACAGCCTTCTGCGTTAATGGCCAATACGGCATCTACACTATCAAAAACAACAAATCCATTGCCTTGTGCTTTTTCGGTCAAGTCGTTAAATTCCATACCAAATCGGATGTCAGGTTTGTCAGAACCATACTTTTCCATGGCGGCGGCATAAGTCATTCTTGGGAACTTTGCATCCAACTCAACTCCTCGAACTTCTCTAAACAGATGCTGAATCAGTCCCTCAAAAGTTTGAAGTACATCTTCTTGCTCTACAAAAGCCATTTCGCAGTCAATCTGAGTAAATTCTGGCTGTCGGTCCGCGCGTAAATCCTCATCTCTGAAGCACTTTACGATCTGGTAATAGCGGTCAAGTCCAGAAACCATGAGCAGCTGCTTAAAGGTTTGTGGTGATTGTGGGAGTGCATAAAACTCATTTGGATTCATGCGACTTGGCACCACAAAATCCCGAGCACCTTCAGGAGTTGATTTGATCAAAACAGGTGTTTCAACATCCATGAAATCTTGTCCATCTAAATATTTTCTAGTCTCTAATGAGACTTTATTTCTTAATCTAAGCTTCTCTTGAACAGGGTTTCTTCTTAAATCTAAGTATCGATATTGCATACGCAATTCATCACCACCATCCGTATCGTCTTCTATGGTAAATGGAGGGGTTTTGGCCTCATTTAAAATACGCAAAGTAGAAACTTCTATTTCTACATCACCAGTGGCCATGTTCTTGTTTTTACTGCTTCGTTCAATGACATTGCCCTCGATTTGAATCACGAATTCACGACCTAGCTTTCTTGCTTTTTCACAAAGTGAACTTTCGGTTTCCATATTGAAAACCAGCTGAGTAATGCCATAACGATCTCTCAAATCGATAAAGGTCATTCCTCCCAAATCTCGAGATTTTTGAATCCATCCTGACAATGTTACTGTTTGTCCAATATGCTCAGACCTGAGCTTTCCACAATTGTGTGTGCGATACATAGTTATCTTTTAGTAGCGCAAAAATAAGAAACATAATCCGCCAAGATGACCATAAAGCCAACTTTTGCTTGATTTCATGTTTTGCCTGTTAGAATTTCAAGTACATTTGCACCAAATCTTATAGTTTAAAAAAATGAAAATTCAAGAAATCTTATCCTCATTTGGTATAGAGCAAATGAATAATGGAGCCTCTACAGGAAGCTCTTGGATCAAAACTCAAGGAGAAATTATTGATGTGTATTCTCCAGTTGACGGGGCGCTTATGGCGTCTGTAAAATCAGCTGAAGAAGCAGATTATGAAAAGGTGATTGCTAAGGCATCAGAAGCCTACAAAGTATGGAGACAAAAGCCGGCCCCACTTCGTGGAGAAGTGATTCGCCAATTGGCTGAAAAACTTAGAGAGGTTAAAGAACCTCTAGGACAGCTTGTTTCTTACGAAATGGGTAAATCTTTACAAGAAGGTTTAGGAGAAGTTCAAGAAATGATTGACATCTGTGATTTTGCAGTGGGTCTTTCTAGACAATTGTACGGTCTAACTATGCACTCTGAACGACCAGGTCACAGAATGTATGAGCAGTATCACCCTATCGGAATTGTAGGAATCATTTCTGCATTTAACTTTCCAGTTGCGGTATGGAATTGGAACACGGCATTGGCATGGGTTTGTGGTGATGTTTGTGTTTGGAAACCATCTGAAAAAACGCCATTGACAGCATTGGCTTGTCAGCAAATCACCAAAGAAGTATTTGAAGCGAACAATGTTCCTGAAGGTGTTTCAGGTTTGGTTATAGGTGGTGCGGATATCGGAAAATTGATGTCTAACGATACCAGAGTTCCTTTGGTTTCGGCAACAGGATCTACAAGAATGGGTAAATCTGTGAGTGCAGCGGTTGGTGCACGATTGGGAACATCATTATTAGAGCTTGGAGGAAACAACGCCATTATCATTACGCCAAGTGCAGATCTTAAAATGGTGGTTCCAGGAGCTGTATTCGGTGCAGTAGGAACTGCAGGACAAAGATGTACTTCAACAAGAAGGTTGATCATCCATTCGAGCATATACGACAAAGTAAAAGACGCATTGGTAAATGCATACAAGCAATTGAGAATCGGAAATCCATTGGACCAAAACAATCACGTTGGGCCTGTTATTGATACAGATGCAGTAGCCATGTATTTGAATGCCATTGAAGCAGCCAAAACAGAAGGCGGAACAGTATTGGTAGAAGGCGGGGTACTTGAAGGACCTGGTTACGAATCAGGATGCTATGTGAAGCCTGCAATTATTGAGGCGGAAAATAGCTTTGCGATTGTACAACACGAAACGTTTGCACCGATTCTTTACTTAACGAAATACGATGGTACGGTAGAGGATGCGATTGCCATCCAAAACAATGTGCCTCAAGGATTGTCTTCAGCGATTATGACCGCTTCACTTCAAGAATCTGAAAAGTTCCTTTCTTATGCAGGTTCTGATTGTGGAATTGCAAATGTAAATATCGGTACTTCAGGTGCTGAGATTGGCGGTGCATTTGGAGGAGAAAAAGAAACAGGTGGTGGACGTGAGTCAGGATCAGATGCTTGGAAAGTATACATGAGAAGACAAACCAATACCATTAACTATACCGACAGCCTTCCATTGGCTCAGGGTATTAAGTTTGATTTATAATAATTAAATAATAAAAAAATGACATTTAAATTTTTAACACTCGCATTAGTTGTTGTTTTGTCAACTACCAGCGTATTAACCTCATGTGGTAAATACGAAGAAGGACCTAACTTTACTGTACTCACCAAGAAAATGAGGGTTACCGGAGAATGGACATTAATTGCTCTTGACGATGTGGAGGTAGACCCTGCTGATGGATTTGAGTCTAAAATCCTATTTGAGGGAGACGGCACCTGTACTCAATCTACAAATTTTAATGGTGTTGTATCTGAAGATGTTGGAACATGGGAGTTTAATTCGGATAAAACAGCATTACTCATAAATGAGACAGAAGCAACGATTCTTAAGCTTAAGAACAAAGAAATGAAGTTGCGTATTTTTGAATTCGATTATACTTTTTCAAAAAATTAAACATTACTGTTTTTAGGCCCCGTGGCGCAACTGAATAGCGCACTGGATTTCGGCTCCAGCGGTTACAGGTTTGAATCCTGTCGGGGTCACTAAGAAAGAAAAGCTCAACACTTTGTGTTGGGCTTTTTACATTTTCAGCATATTGAAAGTTTACTTTCATAAGTGCTTACAAATGTAAAAAGAGCCTGTAAGGCCGGTTTTTCTTTCGGAATTCGGACGCAATCAGGTTCACGAAGTAATCCTGTATTGATCTTTCCTTCGCGTATACGAACTTGGCGTTCTACGCTCAGTCTTCGATCGCTCATAAATCGCGATCTCTTTGTCGGGGTCACGAGTAAAAGAGCTGTATGTCAATAAAATAAAGGCATACGGCTTTTTTATCTCCCTAAAGTTTACGACATAGTATACGACATAAGCTAATTTTCTTCCATAAACAACGGAATTTCGTGTCCAGTAGGAAAGGACTCTACCCACTTATAATGAGTCAATATTTGCTCAAGAGCTTCTTCTTTGGTTTGTGGCTTTCCGAATACATAAACTTGTAATGTCATTCTAATAAGCTCACAATATTTCTCTTTAGAGAGTTTATCGAAGTGTATTTCTATGAAGTCAAGTAGTTCGTCTATTGTTTTTATTGTCATAATTTGTAAATTGTGTTTATGAAAAAAGCACTCTCTTGGATTTGGTTTATTTTTTGGATTTTGTGCACCATATTGTTAGTAATAAGTACCGTTCATTTATTTCAATATGAATTTAGATTATTCGATAAAGGAGTATTTATATTTCTATACATATTTTACATAATAGTTTTTCTGTTAGGATTTAGAACATTTTTGAAATAT
>ENA-OWPI01000562-OWPI01000562.1-marine-metagenome-genome-assembly--contig:-NODE-562-length-50404-cov-12.117551_pt1 | contig 50404 bp, 38 predicted proteins | sample MGYA00238138_ERZ651775 | MGnify/ENA primary metagenome ERZ651775 (study PRJEB26906, sample SAMN06265043) | marine metagenome | isolation source: Helgoland LTER site | place: Germany:Helgoland, sampling...
CGTGCAAGTACTTCAAACAGTCCAAGTGGCCGTTCATGGCCGCACACACACACGCCCATTCGTCAAATTCATCATACTTACGATCAACAAGATATTCGAGTATGTGAAGATGACCATTTAGAGCCGCCCAAGCGGCAGTTCTCGAATCCCAAGGCGCATTGACTTCTTCGCGTAAGTATTTGAGTATCTCGAGATGACCGTTTCCGGCAGCCTGTGCACACGCCCACGTACTGATAGGACACTTATTTGCAACGCAATACTTTACCATTTCCATATTACCTCGATATGCGGCAATCTTAATCGTATTATGATCCCAATCACACTTTTTCTCCTCTCGCGCCCACTTGAGCAACTCGAGTTTATTCGTTTGAGCAACTTTCCAGCAGAAATATGGTTCCCACATCTCTACTTCCCTATCGTGGTCATACGTACCCCACGGATAATGCTCCCACGCAACTTCCAAAGTCGATATCGACGACATCTCTCTCACTTTGAACATCTCTTTCAAATCACCCGCGCGAGACGATCTCTTAATCAACTTTCTCGTCTCCGTATTCACCTCGTACAAGAATTTGATATCCGTTCGATTCAATCTCGGAAGAATGTGTTTGAAACAAATATCGTCGTTATTCACAATCACGTCCCACAAATCTCTCTCGCCCATCCGCCCCTTTTGCGCTCTCGTCCTCGCCCCAAGAGTATTATACGCAGTAGCAGAAGAAGACATGCTTTTTTTGTGTCGTTTTGTGCTCTGACGAATCAAAGCTTCTTCTTCTTTAAACGCGAATGAGTGCGATTTCTTTTTTTTTTTAGGAAAGTAGAAAAGCGACCGTTTTGAGACTGAGAAATCTGAGAAATTTTGTCGGAACACAGAAAAAGGGAGGAGAGACGTCACTCTAAAAACTCCATACATTTCAACACATTATCTACATATACATACTAATGTCTTCTCATCAACGTCTCTTGTCTTCCACGAGCAGACGCGCGCTCTCTCGATACGCGTCGACGAGTTATTTCTCATCTGCTGGTTCCTCTCATTCGTTTTCTTCGGTAGGAGCAGCACAACACCACTTGGTCTTTAAGAACAACAACATTAACAACAACATTAACAACAAAAAGCATGTATTCAGCACGACGACGGGAAGTCACGACGATTTTGCGGCCAAGTCGCACGTGGACGCGTCGAACGCGCACGAGGAAATCGCCTCGGACGTTGCGAAAGAAACCGTGGTGATTTACATGAAAGGAAGTCCGAACGCCCCTCAGTGCGGTTTTTCAAACGTCGCCTGTCGCATTTTAGACCACTACGGGATCCCGTACGCGTCGAGAAACGTGTTAGCCTCGGACGCTTTAAGGAACGGAATCAAATCGTTTTCCAACTGGCCGACGATTCCGCAAGTCTTCGTCGGCGGGGAATTTTTGGGAGGGAGCGATATTTTGATGACCATGCACCAAGACGGGAGCTTGAAGAAAGAGTTTGAGAGAGTTGGGTTGACCGTGAAAACGACCGAAGGGTCGGATTAAAGAACGACGACGACGACAACAACAACAATAACAACAACAACAATGAGAACAACAACAGTTACACTGCAACAACAGTTCAACACATCCACAACATCTCAAACACTTTTCTCTCTGCTATAAAATACAATTACATACATACTGGTATACAAAAGAATCATCACTCTCTCTATTTACGCATATTTATTATTCTCTCTTCTACTTCTTCTTCTTATCTTCTTCTCTAAGAGTTCCAATCGGCCACCACACCCTCCGCTCTTCTCTTCTCGCCTTCGTTTAATCCTCCTCCTCCTTTTCTGCTTTGTTGTTGTTGCGCTGTCTTCAACTTTGTCTTCATCTTTTGCGTTTTCACGCCTCGATTTTCGCTTTGTTTCTGTCTCAATTCAGCCGCTTTTAACATCTGCTCTCTCCGTTCTGCGATGACTTCCGGGGTGTCTTCTTCGACCGGTTTCGAACAACACGCGCCCATTTTCTTCTTTCGTCTTAAACTTCTTCTTCTGTGTTATTTTAAATACGTGTCAGTGCGACGTATGTCTGTCAGTAGTAGTGTGTGCGTGTGGATAATAAATGGAGTTATGAAGAGTGAATTTCCCCAAAACAAAGGAAAAAATGTTACTCGCGAGACGGTGCTTTTGTTCGTCGCATCATTACACCACCACCATGCAGCAGCGCGGCGTGTTTTCGTCGTGGTGGACTCGCACTTTGTCGGCTTCTTCTTTGTCTTCTTCTTCGTACGATCAAAAGAGCAGGAGACGGGAGAGTTTATTTTTTACTTCCTCGTCCTCGTCTAACGAACTCGTTGTTTCCGAGGAGGAGGACAACAACACAAATGTTCGAGAGATTATCGCCCCTTCTGCTTCAGCTTTTGGTGCGAATGATGGTGTTGTCGTTATTAAACCGTCTCGATTGGACGCGTTCATCGCGGAAAATTTACGCGAGGAGAAGATAACCCGAGGCGCGGTGGCGAGATCCATCGCCAACGGGAACGTCTTCGTGAACGGAACAAAGACGATGAAGAAAACGTACAAAGTGCAAAGAGGAGACGTTATTCGATTGACGATTGAACGAGCGAAATCGTTAACGGCTGAACCGGAGGATATAAAATTGGACGTGATTTACGAAGACGAGGATGTTATTGTTATAAATAAACCGGCCGGGATGGTGGTGCATCCAGCGCCTGGGCATTCGAGCGGGACGCTCGTGAACGCGTTGTTATATCACTGCGGATGCCCCGCCTTAGTCGTCCAAGAAGGGAGGAAGATTCCGAAGAGTTTAGATTTTGCAGAAGTACAGAACGAAGAAGAAGAAGACGATGATGACGATGACGATGATGATGATGAAATTATGCCGTACTTAGGACCAGAGGAAGAGGATACGACTGTTCGTCCTGGAATCGTTCACCGACTGGATAAAGGGACATCTGGACTTCTCGTTTGCGCAAAGAACGGCGCGGCGCATCAACATCTCTGCGATCAGTTTGCCGCGAGATCAGTCCGAAGACTTTACGTCGCGTTAGTTTTAGGCCATCCGAATCCATCTGCAGGAGTTGTAGAAGAGCCAATCGGTCGTGATCCAAAAAATAGGCTTCGCATGAGCATCGCCTCGAGTCTCAGAACAGGACGTTTCGCAAGATCAAATTATAGAACACTAGAGACATTCCCTACTTCAGCGGATACTGCGACTAGCGCAAGTCTCGTAGAATGGAAGTTAGATACTGGAAGAACGCATCAAATACGCGTGCACTCTAAATTTCTCGGATGTGGTATCCTCGGAGACGAAACGTACGACGGGAACAAGGAACGCGTGAAGAAACAGCTGTTGAACAATCCAGGAATAAAGAAAGTAAACGCAGAGGCAGTAGGGAAACGAAGCGTGAGACCCATGCTTCACGCGAGAACCATAGGATTTACCCATCCTAGAACTGGCGAGAGTTTGGATTTTTCTAGAGAACCTCCGCAAGATTTCTTAGAAGTCTTGGACGCCTTGAAAAAATGTTGATATGGGCGCGAGTCGCGTATGCGGAGAGGACGAGATATGTTTCAATATAATGTTAAATTTTAGTAGTAGTTGCGGTGCTTTACAATTGATTAATACAAACACAATTTTGTTAATTTTCTTTCTGTATACAGCAAAGATAACGCTTTCTCGAACTCTGCTTCGAACGTTACCTTTCACCCTCTTTCTATTTTTCTCTTTCTCTTTGGTTCGTCTTTCGCGATGAAATGCAAAAAGCACATTCTCGCGTCTGATTCGCCCTAGAGTGCTAGACTATAAACATTACCCACCTCTAGTTTTAATCCACATAATCTATTTCTCTCTTGCTCTCTTTTCCGCTAAACACCCTCCAAATGTTTTTCGTACAATTGGCTTGTTTTCCTTATGACATAAAACAAGCAAAACCTTCTACATTATTTACAAATGTATTTTAATTTCTGTTTGAACAATTTCGTTCTTCGAGAAAGCGCATCGAACACTTTTTACTTGTTGTGCGCCTTCTCGAGAAGAAGTCTTAAAATTCGCTTCCCGAAGGGCGAATTCTTAATGAGCGGTAAGTGGGGTCGAATTCTCTCCACTAAATCCGCATGTAATGGTCCTTTCGTGACCATAAGTGTGCTTTGAACGACGTAGTTGCCGTACGGATCCATCAAAAGTCGATCCAACAAAGGGCTCGACATGATTTCGCGAACGACGACGTTTCTGTGCTCCTCCAATTGCTGATCCGCAAGTTTCAAACACTTTTCAACGACGTTTGAAGAGAACTTCTGCATAGATAACTCGGCATAATTCCCAACTAATCGCATCATGACTTCAGCGTTTGCCCAAGACAATCCGAGGTCCAAAATGTATTGCACCACGTAATTCCCAAAAGGATCGCGCGATAAAGTCAACGCTTGGTCGGCAATTTCTTGAACGAGCGGTCGTTTTTGCTCCTCAGTCGCGTGGTCAATACATCGTTGCAACACGCAACAGCCGTGACGGTGAGTAGCAATTTCAACCGAATGCTTCTTCGCGGCCTCATAGATGAACTGATTATCCTCAGCCGACAACCTCTGCAAGCAGCGTTGGACCACGTGGTTTCCGTTCAAATCTTTGATCAAGGTGACAACGCCAGGACGCAAAGCTTTCGTGGTGAGCTCAATCTCCTCGTCCGAGCTTAAAGTTTCGATGAGCTTCTGTACTGCTCTCGTTCCATGTGCGTTCAAAGCGATGGAGACCAACTCAGGTAAGCCTGTATTTGCGTTCTCGTTGACTACCGAAACGGCGCGCACGACATCAGCTCTTTGTTTATCCGAACAACACTCTAAAAGTTTCTGCAACAGATAATTTCCGAACGGATCCATCATCAAGTCAACAGCTTCTTCGATAATTTCGTCGAAGCACGCGTCGATAGCGGCAGAACCGTCCTCGTCAAACTTACGCTGGAGGAAGCGGCAACCATATTGGTCTCTGGCCAAGATAGAAATTTGACCCACGCACTCTTCGATGGACCCAAATCTCGAATCCATCTCCGCGAGTTCTTCCGCCGTCGGTGATCCGTTTGCACCAGGCACGGCAGAGTTCAGAGTAGCGAGCTCTGCGTTGTTCGTTAATGGATTGCCGCGCGGACCACCGCCACCCCCATCGTTACCCCACGCCGAGTTTCTTCCGTTGTTTCGTCCACCTCTGGAACCTCTCCTATTCCCACCTCCATCGTTTCTTTGACCGTTTCGTCCAAGATTACCACCCATGTTTTGTTGCTGATGCATGAGCGGATTCATTCCGTTGACAATGTTCGTGAAACCCAAGTGTGGATTACCGTTGAGTTGAGAGGCAAGCATTCCAGCTGCAGCGGCATTCGCGCTGTTCGTCAAATCTCCGTACGCTCCGCCAATGCCGTTAATTCCCGCAGCAGCAGCTGCTGCTGCCGCAGCTGCGTTCACATTTCCACCGGGGAACGCCATGTTTTGCGGATTAACCATACCGGCCCCACTTTGCATGCGCACCAAGTGCTGGAGTTGTTGCTGCTGAGCATACAAGGCAGCCGCGTAAGCAGCTTGATACACTTCCGCCACGGTACCTCCGTTTGCTGCAACTTGATTCACTGCCGAGGTATCAAACCCAGGTAAATTACCAGCACCGCCGCCAAGCCCTTGTTGTTGGAGATGGTGTGCCCCGCCAGCATTTGTATTATATTGCATCTGCTGCATAGAGAATTGATTAATTTGCGCTTGCTGCGCGGCTTGCTGCTGCAATAGTGCTTGTTGTGCTTGCAACCCAGAAAGATCTCCCGCCATGCCGCCGCCCATCCCAGAAGCGACAGCCGCAACTCCGGCAGAATTCGTCGTTTGATCACCAAGCCGAGACGAGTGATGCGCTTGCAAAGAATTCAATCCATTTCTAGAACTATGCGGCGGTAGTGGAGCAGTTGATGGTCGCGCTAAACTATTCGCAACTCCAGCCAAATCGATGTTACCAAACGCTGAGGCTAAACCGTCCGAGCTCGTCGGATTCAACCCTCGATGCACGTCCGTGCCGAGAGCATCGTTATTAAAAGCCGCTCCGTAACTTTGAGCAGCGGTCTTTCCACTCGAACCGCTTGGTTCTAACAGACTATTTGCATTGCCGCCATTTGACGTCAACGAAGCGGCATCGTTTGTATTCGCGAAACTCCCGGCGTGCTGATTCAAGTAAAACGAATCGCCGAAACCGCCCGTCTTGTTTAAACCCGAGGATCCGACAGCCGATGTCGCACCACTTCCTGCATACGGCTGTTTTTGTTGTTATAAATAATAGTGTTCAATTAGTAAGTATAATGACTTTTTTGAGAGAGAAAGAGAGAGAGAGAGAAAAAAAGATGTGCGCAGTGAAGTAACATATGTTGACTTTTGACTTTGACACGAAGTTTGCAGCCCACTTTCAGGTCGACCTGAGACCACAACTTTCGCCCTCTTGGACACAAAACCGAAATTTTGTTGGTGGCGGCTCACGGAAAACGAGCGCGTATGGCCACCTCCGAAGATTAAAATCCGAATCAAAACCCGTTTTCGAAAGAAGAACAATCATGAGTACGATATTGTGTAACCAAACGTACCAAGTCTACCGCAGATGCACTCCGTGGCGGCACATCTCCGCGCGTTTCAGTTTTAAGAATCTCATCACTCAATAACTGCGAAAAAGAAGTCTCGTAGTCCCTGTTTATGTATTTATGTATTCACGAGAGTACAAGAGAGCGGAAATAAAACGTTTGTCAGTGTTTGTACTTTCAAATTCTGCGTTTTCAGACGATTTCGCGACTTCGCGACATCCCTAGCGCGTCTAAAAGACGGAATTTTTTCCGCTAAAACGAGAAGGGAGCAAAAAGAGCACCCCGCAAAAACGGGAAAGAATAATAATAATAAATCCGAACGTACCGCCAGGACGGGGAGGTTGACAGATTGTCGCCCTTCCCTGGAGGACTCTTAGAAAAAGACTCCATGAGATTAAGGTCGCGTTTCCGCGATTCCTTCGTCGCAACACGGGGTAAACCACCGTTTTTTTATGGCGAGACCACTACTAAATGGTTTTTCTTCTTCTTCTTCTTTTTCTTCGCCCCTCGTTGCTCTTGTTTTTTCGGCTTTTTTCTCATCTCTCTCTTCTGCTCCTCAAACGCACTTTTCTTCAAATTTCGCGCACAGCACAATAATAATAAACCATCCTTCCCCCCCGCACACGCATCATCAGTCTCTTCGCCAAAGCGAGAGAAAGAGAGAAAGAAATAAACTCTCCATCAGAAAATGCGGAAGACGGCGAGTGCGAGCATGAGCAGAGGTTCCTCGGACTGGTTCTTACACCGACGCAAGAGCAACTCTCAATTCAACACGTCTCAGGAAGAATTGGACGCGACGACGGATGAGGAGGAGTTGCAGAAAGAGAGAGGTTCGGAAACGACATCGCCGGTTTTACCGGCGGATATTCAGACCATAGCGAGGTCTTTGCATCAACATCTGCCCAATAATGGTGCGAGTAGTAGCAGTGCTACTACCATTTATAATAATAATAATCATACAACGAGCAGTAATAACGAGAAGAAAAACGGTGAAGAAAAGAAATCGAACGCGAAGAGAAACTACTTTTGGAGGGAATACGTTTTAGCCGAGTTGGGCTTGGCGCCGTCAAACAGAGAAAACGACGAAAAAAGCAACGCAGAATTAGCAAACGCTCGGCAGAGAGTGTTTGATTTGCTCTGGCACTTGCCGAGAGAGTTGGAGCGCTTGTGTTTTTATGGTTGTTTGTTGTGCGGCGATGCGATTTTAGGCATCTTGACTTCGCTTCCCGTGCGAGTGTTCGTGTTAACATCCCGGGGTTTATTCGCGCTTATTTCGAGTTACTTTTTCAATCCTGCGAAGTACGCCGCGGCTGTTGGATTGAGGAAGAAAATGGACGCTTCTTCGCCAGATGTTGACGGCGATGGCGATCCGCCATCGCCAATGACGCGCCGACAGTCGTGGGCGAAACATCCTCTCGCGCGAGAGCAACTGTGCGATTTACTCTGGCTTTCCATGCTCGCCGCGGCTGTATTTTTAAGCTATTCGTTGGATGTTTCCGTTTTGTATCATTATGTTAGAGGCCAAGAAGTTATCAAACTTTATATGGCAGCATCCGTGTTAGAGTGCTTTGATAAATTATGTTGCTCATTCAATGGCAACGTGTTAGACGCGTTGACGCACTCGGTGGATAAAATTGTCGACACCGCGCAGCACAAGTTTTCGAGAAGAAGGGACGTTTTCGTCTGCGGTTTACAACTTTTTGTGGACGTGATCTTGTCGACGTTTGCCACGGCTTCGCATACGTTTGTGTTATTGCTCCACGCGGTAACTTTATCCGTGGCAATGAATTCACACACCAACGCGATGTTGTTGGTTTTAATTTCTAATAACTTTTCGGAAATGAAAGGCCACGTTTTCAAAAAGCAAGACGAGGCGAAGTTGTTCGGAGTGACGAGATTGGATATCATTGAACGCGTACATTTGACCGTGTGCTTGCTCTTTGTCGCCGCGCAAAGAATAATCGCTGCCGGGTCCATTTCCGGTGGTTTGACTAAAAAGTTTGCCACCGACTGCCTCTTGGTCTTGGGAAGCGAAGTCTTCGTGGATATCGTCAAGCATTCGTTCATGGCAAAATTCAACAGCTTACGACCGGCGACATACAGACGGTATTTTAGACAGTTCTGTCGAGAACATGTAAAGTTGGCGCAGTCGTACAAAATACACCGAGTAGTTGGTTTTGTCCCTCTCGCTCCGGCGGCTCTGTTGTTGCGAGTCGTTCCGCCGTTGTATGAAACCTTACGCGTTGGAGATTCATATCAATCGCGCGACTCCAAAGAAGAGACAACATACACGACAACAGAGTCTTTAGCAGTCAGTGTGTTAGGATTTCTTATATTAGTCGTCGTAAAACTGTTATTCGGCGTGTTATTGCATCACTGGGGCGTGAGAATGTTGGCGACTGAGATTGCAGAGAAGCAACGCAAACTCCAGCAGGAAGGAAAGAATAAAGATGCGGGTGAGGGTGAAGATGAAGCGCCAATACTAGACCATGGAAAAGTTGTGAGCGTCAGAAAAATGATGGCCGATAACGACACTTTATTAACGCCAAATTTCAAGGTTGCAATGTGAGGACATAAATAGAGATAATAGATACGTAGGAGCGTTGTAATGCTGAAAATTTTATAAAATAGGATGTATTTTTCTTCCTTCTCTTCCTCATCATTACAACGTGCGCTTCTATTCACTATTGTTAACGGCCTCCTTTTCAGGAGGTGATTCTTCTACGGAGATTGTTTGAGACCATTCTTGAGGGGATGCCCCGAGCTCCTCTGCCAAGCTGCGCCATACGCTCAAAGTTCTTTCTGCTTGGGCGACTTGCACTCGCGCTAATCCCAAAAGCATTTGTTCAAACTCTTCGACGCGCTCTTTCTCTGATCTCGCGAACTCATTCGCTTGTCTAGCGCGGATGCAATCGTATTCTCTTTTCGCATTTTCCGCTAATCTGTTTGTTTCTTCGAGTTCTCGCTTCAACTGTTCTATTTTCACATGTTTTGTGATATCAGGAGCGAGTTTGTTAATTCTATTCGTTAGTCTTTCTTGATCTGAGAGCAAAGTCTGCAGCGATAACAACGTGTCCGCTCTGAGCTGCGTGGCTCTGCGTACCGACGGCATCAAGTTCAAATGCGCGTGCAACGGATCCATCGCTTTAGCTAATTGCACAGTAGCAGCGCGTGCAATACGAGAGGCACGAACAGAGGCATTGCCGACTTTGCGGAAAAACTGGGCGGCAGTCGCTAGTCGAGTGCCAGGCTCGGAATATCGACCGGAGATTCCCGAAGCCTCTTCTTCAACACGGGCGAACTTCATGCACTCTAATCCAAAGGCACCCAACGAATCGGCGAATTTTTCTTCTCGTTGCAATATTTTCTCTGTTTTCAAGCTCAGACCGCACAATTCGGTCTCCAACTTAGTCGATTTCTCCTTGTCCACCAAAAATTTTGCATCTTCTTCGACGATTTTCGGCTTTGCGGCTTCGATCCCAAATGCCCCTCCGACCGCAGCAACTGCCGAAGACGTTGCCATTGATTGACGGAGCTCTCGAAAGAATTTACCAACCGAGGATCGGTTTGGCGTTGCTGGAGAAGTCGCGGATGGAGACGTCATCATCGACGAAGCCGATACATTTTGCTGCGTAAAAATTGCACTCCCTCCGTTGGCGGCGCCTCCTGGAGAAGCAGGATTCACCCCTCCGATCGGAGAAGAAGCCATCATGTGACTATCCGGCGCAAATTGCATGCTTGGAGTTGATGGTTGAAGTGTTTCTTGGTGGTGGTGCTGCTGCTGCTGCTGCTGCTGTTCTTGGTGCTGGTAACCCGCCGGAGAAGACATCATCGTTGAAGATGCCGCGGCGGGAACTGCCAGTGCGTGCCATTCTCGCGACTGCTGTAAATCTTGCTGCGTCAAAAACACTTTTAATGCCATAGATGTGCGAAGCGATGGGTGTTTGATCAACTTTTCGAGATAGTTTTGCAACGTGAGTTTCCGCGCTTGCACGAACGCTTCGTCGCCGAGTCTTTTTATCGATTTCTCCGGTCTCGGAGGAATGAAATATCCTCGATGCGATTCTAACAGTCTATCGTGTAACTGCACAAAATCCGAAAAACGGCGCCAAACGATCGCTTCTTTTTGCATAAACTTATCTGAATTCGTTTTGAAATTAATTTTATACCGCGTTACTTTCTTCGAAAGCCCAGGGCCACCTTGTTGATTAAATTCTGGTTCCGTTTTTGCCTCGGTGATGTACGCGACGAGCTCAGTTTTCTTTTCGTCGCCGAGATTGACTAAAGTTTCGTCTTTGGCTGGATCGTAAGGAGGATAAAATTGGAACGACGGCGAGAGAGCACCGCTCAGTTCGTGTCTGTTAAACGTCTGCTGAGGTAATGTTGGCGGTGGCGGCGCTGTTTGATAATACTGTGGTTGTTGTTGTTGTTGTTGTTGTTGTTGTTGTTGTTGTTGCATTGAAGATGCTTCAAATGTCTGCTCGGCCCTCATCACCGCTGGAGCTGATGAATTCATCATCATGGAATTTCCTGGCTGAATAGCTGGATTTGCGTACATTACCGAGTCCTGGTATGAAGGGGGTGGTGGATCACTCGTGGTTGACGCTGGAGGTGCTACTGGTTTATTGAACGGTGAATCAAACTGCTCCGCGACTCCGTGCTGTTGTTGACTATGAGTGGCATCATCGTCGTCCCCTAATTGGATTTCTACAATTTCGTCTTCCACTTGCTTTCTGTCGTTGTTCATGTTTCCTTGCCTGAATTCTGATCTTTCTCGTGCCGGTTCGTTACTGTTGTTGTTATAAGTAGTCGTATCTTCTTCCTCCTCTTTCTTCTTTTGCGCCGAGGACGAGGCTGCCAACTCTTGCTCTCGCAACAGCGCCGTTTTACTTCCCGGAATAACCGTCTCAAACGCCGCCAACGGCGACGCCATTTCATCATTTCCGCTACCTCCGTGAAATGAATACGACGTTTGTTCGTGATAACTGGCCATTTGCGACATTGGGCCGTCATTTTTTGACGAAAGAAACGAAGACATCACGTTGGTCGTTGCCGAGTCATCGTCCTCGTCGCCAAAGAAATTCTTCTTTTTCACTCCTTCTCCTCCTCCTCCTTCTCCTCCTGTTGCAGATGTCCTCTTACTCATCGTCGCTTTTTCTATCTGAACGTCGTTTTCGTCGTCCTCGTCGCCCCACAAGGAGGTCTTCTTCGTCGACGACGATGGAATTTTATTCGGTTGTTCAGTTATGGAAGAAGTCACCTCCTCCGTCTTCGTCGTCGTCGTCGTCTTTTCGCCAATTATTCTCTTCCCTTCTTCAACTCCTTCTTCTTCTGTGTTCTTGTTCACGATTTTTGGGGCGAGATCGTCCTCGTCGCCGCCGAACGGATTCTCGTCCATCGTCGTGTTCTTCTTTTTACGTACTGAGAGTGATGATGCCGCGTGTTATTAAGAACGGAATGAAATGAATGCCTTCCTTTTGTAACGTATTATTCTTCTCAACTTCCAAAAAGCTTCGAAGAGAGTTTTTGACGAACACTGACGAAGAGACCGAAAAAGAAATTTTCTTGTTTTTTGTGCGCGACCTAAATTTCACCCCATTATTTTCTTCTCTCTCCCTCAATAATAATAAAAGCAAGAAGAGCCTGGACCGCGACCTTTGGTTTGGCATGACAAAAATTTAATACTCGTATGCCATCGAGTGTGGTCTCACTCATCTTCCTTCATAAAAACTTAAGTGACTGGCCGATTCTTCTGCTTCTTGTTGACTTCTTCCTCTCTGTCTGTCTGTCTGTCTGTCTGTTGTGCGCAGATATACGACTCAAACGAGAGCGACAGAAAAAGACTGAATCGTCGTCTATCGTTTACGTCGTCATGCCGCAACTGTTGACGCCTCGTCACCGGTTGCGACGGAAATCCTCTTTTTTGAAGAGACAGAGACGCAGGCAGTTTTTTCTCCTGATGCTCGTGGCTATTGGAATTTGGAATTTCCTTCCTGGTTTTTTACACGTGTTCACGGGAATGTATAAAGCGCACGGACGAAGATATTTCGGGGGGTACATGAAAAGGCCAACACCGTGTAAAGCTGAACAGTTAGCGCCGGAGTATTTACTCGATAAACCAAAGATATTACCAAACTTGGACGATCCCGATTTATCTAATTTGCCAGGCCAACGAGTGCACCATCCAAAAGTTGGTATTATTGTTATTTGCGACGGGAACGTGCACTCGATTTGCGCGAGTTCTGTCGCGAATAAGCAAGCGTACGCGGATAGACACGGATACGACATGATATATGACGAAAAAATAGTAGACTCGAGTCGTCCGGCGTCTTGGAGTAAGTTATTAGCCATGCGAAAGTATCTACCAAAGTATGACTTTTTGTTATACTTGGACGTGGATACGGTTATAGTAAACTTTGACGTGCAATTAGAAGACATCGTCGATTACGAGTACGATCAAATATTAGCGGCAGATAGAAACGGTTTGAATTGTGGAGTGTGGATGATCAGAAATACCGAGTGGAGCTTGTGGTTCTTGGACGAAATGTGGTCCCAATCGCAACTCGTCGGTGCCGCGCCGTGGCAAATGCTATTTCACTTCGAGCAAAGGGCGTTTCATTATTTGTACCAGACGAACATATGGAGGCAAAAAGTTGGAGGCGAACAGTTCGAGAAAGCGAACACGGTGAGAGCGAGGACTAAAGTTGTCAACGCGTGCGTGTTTAATTCTCAACTGGCGTTTTACGAGGATGGAGATTTCTTAATTCACTTGGCAGGTTTGAAAGGCGTGTACAAGTGCTTGACGTTTCGGAGGTACTATAAAAACGCGTTGAATAGTTTAGAAAAATACGGGAGCTTATCAGTCGAAGCGGATGAACTACCGCCGAGTTTACGCGAGTGCTTCTTCGGAAACACCTGATGTGTATATTTATTCACATGTAGCAGAGAGATTATTAGCAAGAGTTTATCATTTGATTAACACATAGAACGCAGCACGCGCGCGAAGAAAAGGAAAACAAAACGCAAAACCAATTCTTTCTTTCTTCATTTTTTTTCTTCTTCAAACACATCAGGACACAACTTCTTCTCTCTCTCTCTCTCTCTCTTGTTATAACATAAAAGAAATAATTTAGAGATGGCGGACACGGTCACCCAACTTCAAGATCAAGTCAATCACATGGCCATGCTCATGTTCAACTCCATAGGAACGTTGCAAAGAGACGCACTTCCGGCTGAAAGACTCAACCCGACGAACGCCTTGAGCGATTCTATTCCTCCTCAAATTGAGATTCCAAATCAAAACATAAAAAAAGGCGTCACGAAGGAACAGATTGAAGAGATGACGAAACAACTCGTCGAGAGCTCGAAAGTTATCGACATGTTAGCGGAGCAGCTTCCAGACGCGGAAGGCACCCCGGCAGAACAACTGAAACGAATAGAAGAGTTACAAGAGGAGCACGAGAAAATTTCCAAAGAGTTAAACAAAGAGTTGGAAAAAGCGAAAGAGAAACTGGACAAAGTGAACGCAGAGTTTGAACAGTTGGCAGACGCAGAGTTAAAGTTAGGAACAGACGGAGTAGGTGAAGGTGGAGGAAGTGGAGCGAAGAAGAAGAAGAAGAGCATAAAGTAGCAGATAGTAATAGAGAAAGAGAGAGAGAGTGTGTGTGTGTGTGTGTGTCTGCGCGCGCGCCTCGCGTGAGAGACTGCGCCCCAGCGTCGTGCTTCTCAACTCTTTCTATATAATGTAGCTAATAGTGTAGAATTACAGAAACTAAAGTGTTATTTTAACAATGAATTGACGGCTTTCTCGATATCTTTCTCGCTCATATCGTTTAAAGCCACGCTCTTTTCCTCTCCGAAATCTGTTTTGATGTTTTGAGAAAAGAACGGATTTCAGTCAGTCAGGTCTCTTTTCGATCTCTCTCTCTCTCTTCTTTTTCTTTTTACTCGAACGAACGAACGAACGAACAAACAAACAAACAGATACAAATTATAACACAAAATATCTCTTCTTCTTACCGTATCTCGCGAACAGTTTCGGTTCCACCCCGTGCGCTTCTCTGATCAACACCGGCGTGGTCGGACTCGCCGCTTTTAACTTTTCGTACGATTTTAGGAGGAAATTTCTCGCCCCTTCCGAGTGTTTGGACGTTTGGCATAAGTGGAACCGCAACTCGTGCACCGCTTTGAGACCTGCGAACGCTTTCGACATTATTATTATTATTATACTCTGTATTTCAATTATTATTTAATTATTGTTGTTGTTGTCTTCTCGTTGCAAGTGCGTGTTATTTGTCGTCCAACGATGTGTTTTGTGTGATGGGTTGCCACGCTCGAAACTGAATGAAGACTCTAAAGCTGCATGCTTTCGAATCGAAAAAATTTCCGTCAGATTGGATTTCTCGATCGAAAAAATAATTCTCATCGAATCACGCGCGTTACATTTTTCCCCCCATCCTTCCCCGTCGTCGTCGTAATATTAAGAACATAATATTATATTTAAAAGATGTCTTCCAACTTTCGATTGCTGAATTTAGTCAAACCGTTTCTTCCGTTCCTCCCAGAGGTGAAACAGGCGGACAGAAAGATTCCATTCAGAGAGAAGGTCTTGTACACAACGGTCGCGTTGTTCGTGTTTTTAGTGTGTTCGCAATTACCTTTGTATGGTATTTCAAACACGAGCGGGGCGGATCCTTTGTATTGGGCGCGGGTTATCATGGCTTCAAACAGAGGAACAACCATGGAGTTGGGGATATCGCCGATTATTACCTCCGGTCTCGTCATGCAGCTGTTGACGGGGAGTAAAATTATCGATGTCGATCACTCCTTGAAAGAGGACAGAGCTTTGTTGGACGGCGCGCAAAAACTCCTCGGGATTTTGATCACCATCGGTGAAGCCGTGGCGTACGTAGCCTCGGGTATTTACGGCGATGTTCGTGATATGGGCATGGGTAACGCGTTTTTGATCGTTTTGCAGTTGTTCATGGCTGGTTTGATTGTCATTTGCTTGGACGACTTGTTACAAAAAGGCTACGGTCTGGGTTCAGGTATTTCGTTGTTTATCGCGACGAACCAGTGCGAATCGATCATCTGGAAAGCGTTCTCGCCGACGACTATTAACAGTGGCAGAGGAACCGAATTTGAAGGCGCAGTCATTGCCTTGTTTCACTTGTTGCTCACGAGAACGGACAAAGTGAGAGCGTTGAAAGAAGCGTTTTACCGTCAAAACTTACCAAACATCACGAACTTGATGTCCACGGTTTTGATTTTTCTCGGCGTGATTTATTTCCAAGGCTTTCGCGTGGATTTACCGGTTCGATCGAAGCGTAACCGTGGGATGGTCTCGAACTACCCGATCAAATTGTTCTACACGTCGAACATGCCAATCATCCTCCAATCCGCTTTGGTGTCCAACATGTACTTCATCTCGCAGTTGTTGTACAAAAGATACGGAGGCAACTTCCTGGTCCAATTATTGGGGAGATGGCAAGAATCCTCCGAAGGTTCTGGTCAGTTAATGCCAGTCGGTGGATTGGTGTATTACATTTCGCCGCCGACGTCTTTGGCGGATATTGCGGCGAACCCGTTACACGCGGTGTTTTATCTCACCTTCATGCTCTCCGCGTGCGCGTTGTTTTCCAAGACGTGGATCGAAGTTTCTGGGTCTTCCGCTCGTGACGTTGCGAAGCAGTTGAAGCAACAGCAAATGTTTATGACGGGTCACCGTGAGTCGAGTTTACAAAGAGAGTTGAACAGATACATCCCGACGGCGGCGGCGTTCGGGGGCATGTGCATCGGAATGTTGACGATTATTGCAGATTTTATGGGCGCAATTGGAAGTGGTACGGGTATTTTGTTGGCGGTGACCATCATCTACCAATACTTTGAAACGTTTGAGAAGGAAAGAGCGGCGGAAATGGGCGGGTTCGCGTTTTAAATGAAGAAAAAAAGAGTGCTACGAATAAAAAACACGAATCAATAAAATACTTAGTCGCGACCACCAACGCAACAAAACTACTTTTGTTTTCTTTTAATATGAAAGTAAAAAGCGAAACTTACAAATAATTTGGCTACACATTGTACGTCCGCACTCCTCTATTATCACTCTCTTCCCCAATACAAATCTACCTAACTTACATCGTCTTGGCCTTCTTCGTGCCGCGCACCTTCTTGAGTCTGTTCTTCTTTTCCTTGATTTGCTTTCTCGATTTTTGCGAAGCTTCCTTCAAACCCGCTCTGACTAATCTGTGTTTCGGTTCAAACTTCTTCATCGCGTCGAGATCGTCGTAAATCAAGCCGAATCCAGTAGATTTACCGCCACCAAACGCCGTTCTGAAGCCAAACAACGAGACTTGCGTCGCGTCGGCGATGTCGTACATCTTGGCTAACTTTTCTCTGAGTTCAGACTGTAGTGTTGAAGAAAGAGAGGTGAGTTTCGGATCGTCTTCGATACGCGCCGTTTTGCCAATCGAGCGCGTTCAATGCACGTCTACGGTGACGTTGATTGCAAAGAAACGAAAGAGGCTAATAAGAGAGAGAAAGAGAAAGAGGGAGCGTTGAGATGAAACACATGTATCATTTTCACGCAACCCAGAAACTCTGCTCTTGTGACTAGGTCTCCCGAGCTGGGAAAAAAATCTACGAAATTGAGTGCGTACCTTCGGGACATTCGCGCGTCCTGGGTGAAGAACATCGAGAATCTGTTGTGAAAAAGAATAGAGTCGTCAGTAAGAGCGTTTGATTTGGAGTGAACACTTCGCGAGTGCACCTATTCCCGCGCAATTCGCAACCAAACAAAAAAAGGGCGAAAATTTCTCTCCCTTTCTTCCTTTACGCGTAAGCGGCGGGTCTGTGAAAGTTGAAATGCTTCCGCGAAAAGCGGGAAAATCTAAACGATGCGAACACTTACGAATTGTCTGCGCTTCAACAAGCGGTTGGACATGAATTTCCTCGTTCGTAAGGTGCAAGAAGTTGACATCTTGAATCCTTATGCGTATCTATTGTTGTGAGGATTTTCTTACGCGATGATGTCTTGTTGAAGTGTGTGAAAGAGAGAGATTTTGAGTTTTTTGGAGAAAGCTGCGTTTTTCGCCCACGACCTAAATTTCGAAGGAAGACTTTTGTCAAAAATTTGTTCTCCATCGTCGTTTTCTCCACCTTTCGCCCGTTCCTTCTTTCCACTTTGGCGACGAAATGACGAGCGATAATACAAACTCCTTTTCCTACGATGGAGGAGAAGGAGGGAAAAAAAAGAAAGGAGACAACCAAGGCGAAGAAGAAATCGTCGCGCTCGTCAGAGAGTCCGCGGAGAAGTGCAAAAAGTGCGAGCGGAATATCCTCTCAAACATCGACGCGTTCAACTCGAAATTTTTGACGACACCGAAGACAAAAACAACAACGGTCTCGTCCGAGGAAGAAGAAGAAGAAGGAGAAGAGGGAGAAGCTGCTTTGCAACGCGCTCGGAAATACGTGCAGGCTTTGAAAGGAATGGTTCAAGATTTAGAATCTGTGGCGGAAGACGTGCTGATGAACGTGGAAACGAATTTTAGCAGCAGCAGGAGGAGGAGTACGACGACGACAGACGGTTTCGATGAAAACAACGACTGCGAGGAGAAGATCAGAAACATCGTGCGAGAGCGAAAGTTTGCCATGAAAAGAGTCCAAAGCTTATTTCGCGAAGCGCAAGCGAAGAAACAACGGAGAGACGTGGAAGAGGAAACGAAAAAGCGGGACGAGTTGTTGCTTCGTAAACAAAAGCGCCGACAATTACGGGCGGGAGAACTTCCCGATAGCGAAGAAACGTCCGTCCAAGCGGCGAAGGACTCCACGGACGCGTTACGCAGAGCGAGACAAATGATGCACCAAGAACTCGAGAAAGGGGAAACAACGCTCATGCAAATGACCGAGAGTAGTAACACGATGAAAAAAACAGACTTGGAATACGATACGCACTCGGGTACGTTGAAAGATGGATCGCAACTCATTCAGACGTTGGAAAAGCAGGCGAAGAAGGAACGAATCGTTTTATGGCTCGGCTTTTTCTGTTTCGTGACGGCGTGTTTGCACGTGGTTCTAAAGCGAACGCCAGTTCTAGCGCGATTCCACCCGCGACTGTATTTCTCGAAGACCAAGAATAACGATACTAATCATCATCACAAAAAGATTGATATCGATGAGAAAAAAAGTCATCATCAAAGCGAGAGCGAGAGCGGAAAAAATCCGCCGCCGCCGAGACGCGAAGAGTACGCGTATAAACCGACAATGAACGACGACGAGTATAACCAAAACGCCGAGCTTTAGTGATGAACTTCATTCGTATAGTATAGTATAGTATAGTATAGTAGGAACTTAGTTCATAGAAAATAGTTTTATACAATAACAAAAGCTTGATTAACACATAGTACCTCTAATCCCCCAACTTTCTTCTTCTCTCTTAAATTTCTCTCTCTACTTCTGTTTCGGCGCCGCAGGTCTCGTCCTTCGTCTCGGCGAGTTTGCGTCTATTATTTTCTTCTTCCTTTCAGCCTCTTGCGTCGCGTCGAGCTTCTCGTTACTCGCGAACGGATGGTTCGCGGGAATTTCCACCGTCTCCAACTCCTTCGCTAAGTTTGCGTCGCCGGCTCTCGAGGCTCTTCGTCGTTCCCTCGCCGCCATGATTTGCTGCTCTGTAAGTTCCGGCATGTCCACCGTCCTGACCGTTTTCATCATTCCTTTAAAAAACTTCTCCTCGTCCACCTCTCGATTTTCGTCCAACATCCCTCTCTCTTCCAATCGTCCCATCGAACCTCTTCTATTTCTCCCGCCAAAGCGCACCTTGACGATCGCCAACGACGCGAGAACAATACCAATCGTTCGCTCGTTCCCACTCACCATCGCTTCCACTTTCGCCGGCAGTTTCGGTTTCGGAACTTCCACGCCAACGATTGGAATTTTAATCTTCTCCCCCACCTTCAGAGAAGATGATAAGTCCTCTTTCGCTTTGCCTCTTCTTCCCGCTTCGGTGACGAAGAATTTCGATGATCGTCCTTGGTTTTGGTGTCGTTGTTTTTTATTACTTTTCGTTGAAATCCTTCTCCTCAAAAGAGTGTTGTTGTTGTTGTTATTAATATTATTATTATTATTATTATTATTGCTGCTGATGCTGTTGCTGCTGCTGACGTTTCGTCCACCTCGAGGAGGAGTTGAAGAAACGATGATGAACGACCCGGAGAGGAGGTGAGACGACGATATCATTCGTAGTATTCGTAGTATTCTTTCTTTTTTTCTTGGTGTTGTTGGTTGTTTAAAAGTGGGGCGTGCACGAAGCTTTTTCGCAAAAAAGGTGCACAAAAAAACTTCTTTCATCAGTCTTTTCCTCACAACACAAAAGTCTTCTCATCACGTCGTCGTGAGGAGAGAAAAGAGAAGAGAGACTCTCTCTCTCTCTCTCTCTCTGAGTGCGTGTGTGTGTTGCTCTCTCGCCTTACCGGATTCCTGAGAAGACAACAGAGAGCTTTAACAGTGTCGTTTCGTTTGAAAGCGAAGAGAGCTCTTTTTTTTTCGCTCATCAGAAGAAAACCGATCCCATCTTCTTTGGGAGAGAAAGAGAGAAAAAAAAGATTTTCGACTCGGTAAACATGTCCTCCTACCGTCGTCCAGACAATCCGGAGAGGACTTTGTGGACCGAATTCGACGAGAAGGAGGATTGTGGCGTCACGTTTTCCAAGTTTGGTATCGAAACGTGCGAGGAGATGATCACGAGGGAGGAAGATTGCGACCGATCAGCGGCCGAGAAAAGTCGTCGCTGTCGGACGGAAAGAAGAGTTGGCGCCAAAAAGTCATCGAAAGAAGAAGAAAAAGGAAAAGACACGCTTCCACCCTTTGAAACAACACCAAAAACAATCAATACGAATAATATCTCCCCGGAAAGGATCGCAGAGAAGGAAGAAGAAGAAGAAGTGAAAGAAGGAAAAGAAAAAGCGACGAGAAGAGCATCGGTGTTGTGCAAGCACGAGCGAGGGAAGAAGAGTCCATCGTCGGTGTTTATATCCACGTCCTCGTCGTTGTCCTCGTCGTTCGAGGATGGAAAAGAAGAGGGAGAGGAAGAGGAGGAAAAAAACAACCAACAACAGGAAGGAAGAGTCGCTGACTCGACAAATATTTTTTCCGAAGAGGCAGAGAAGAAAATATCTGCAGCCTCCTCTTCCTCCTCTCCATTTTCAGCAACGGGAGGCCAAAAAATTAATAGGAACAAAAATAGGACTTTTCGCGAGGAAGAAGAAGAAGAAAATGAGCACACGACGAAAGAAGATAAACAGTCTGGATTCGACGTCGAGAAGGAAAAAGAGCGCGAGTTGCGACGGCAGAATGTCCTCGAACGCGTGCAACGAGTGGCTGAAATCTTAGCGCTCACTCCGACAACAACACCAAAAAAAGAAGGAAGTACAGAACGAGAAGGAAGAGAAGAAGCAAACGAGGATACTTTTGCGGTAAATAAGAAACAAGAACGCGTGGCGTTATCTTTGATCGATGAGGAAGATGGTGAAACCGAGTTATACTCGAAAGTAGCCGCGTTACGTCTCCAACTTCGCCGGTATAAAGAACTCGCCAGCACGGCGCAAAAACGAAACGAGGGATGGGAAACTGAACGCTTTGAACTTACGAAGGAAACGAATGAATTAAAGATTGAACGATTCAAATTGAAGAGCTGTTTGGATGTGCTCAGCGCTCAGCAGCAAGTGCAAGAGTACGTTGAATCTTCGTCCTCGAACAGAGACGAGGAGGAAGAGGAGGAGCAAGCAGAAGAGAATAGTAGAGCGAGCGAAAAGAAGAGGAGAGCGAAAGTAGTATCTGAGGTGCTCGAGAAAGCGACGTTAGAGATGGAGAATGCAGCAAAAGCGAATGTTGCCGCAGATAATCGATCTGTGCAGGCAATGCGAGAAGCGCAACGGCTCGAAGATGAACTCGTAGCGCACAAAGAAGCATCTCGAGAAGAAAATGAAGCGCTCATGATTGAAGCCAGTCGGTCGCGAATCCGAGCGAGAGAGTTTAAGCGCGAACTCGAAGAGTCCAAGGAAAACTTCACATTAGTCGAAAAGGAAATGAGAGCGGCGCTTGCGAAAACGATAGAAGAACACGAAAAGGTAATGGACGAAAAGGATAAGAGAACGCACACTCTGCGCCTGAGGCTTGAGGAAATAGAGAAACGCAACACGTTTTTGGAAAGTAAAAACGAGGAACTCGAAACTGCGTTGGAAAGCGACGCTGGTGCATATTACGGTGCGCAACTTAGAAAAGTGCGGGAGGCGCACGAAGAGATGCTATCGAGAGAACAAGTAAAGTTGGAGAGAGTACAAGAAGAGCTCCGCATCGAAAAGGAAAAAGCGGCCAAAAATAAAAGCGAGTTTGAGAACGTCAAACGTGCGCTCAAGTCTCGAACATCTGAGAATGAAAAAGACAATATCGCGGCGTGGTCGAATGCCCTCGGATTGAACGATATGGATGATAATAATAACATGATTTCATCGCTATCATCTCCATCTTCTCCGTCTTCTCCAGTATCTTCGGCTACATCTTCTGATTCAGCGGCGGCGGCATCTGCGACCAAGAGACTCCAAATGAAGCAACAACGCATCGAGATGCAAGACTCACTTTTGCGCATGGCTAAGGATGAAATCGAAGAATTGAGGGATATCAATAGGCGACTTCTCGAACGTCAAACGAGTCGATGTAATAGCTCGGCGTCTCTGTATCGTTCGGACTCTGCGCAGGGGATTCCGACTGTTCCGTCGTCTCGCGCCTCGAGTCGTCCCTTGTCTCGAACGAGCAGCAGAAATAATAATAATTTCAATGCTTTCGATGATCACCAAATCCCAGAAGACGACGAGTTGTCTTTAGAAGCGCGCGAGTTCTTGAATTCTCCGTATTATTGCGGAGTATCGCCACATAGGAAGAACAGAGCCTCGGGTGAGAAACTTCGCAAGACTGATTCCTCGGTTTCGCTCAGTTTGCGTGAGACGGCAAACGACGACGTGAACCTCGCACCTCTTGGTTCATGGGCAAGCTTTGAAGCTGCAGCGGCATCTCCAAAAAGCGACGATTACACGGACGACGGAGACATCTTATCTCTGACGAATACCACGAATGCAACTTCTGAAGAAGAAGAAGAAGAAGAAAGAGAAGAAAGAGACGCGGAGCTTTTACACAACTCTAGGAAACTCCAAGCGTTTTTTGAAAAGAGAGCCGCTGCGCTGTCTCGCAGCTCGAGCGCTTCTTCTCGCTTGACCGAGCATCGAGGTTATAGCGCGAGCAAAGCTTTGGAAATGAGCATCAAAGAAGGTGAAGCGGTAATGCGCTCCGTGAATGTGCGCGCGTCAAAGCACTTTTCGAGACCAACTGGGAGCAAAGGAGCCTCTGATCGATATTACGACGAGAATGGCGAGTGAATTACGCTGTTCTGTTAGCTACATACATACATAGAAATCTGTTGTACATTATATATTCTTTTATACATCTAATAATCTACACGCGTCGGATGTCCGTTTTTCAGCAATAGACTAGTTGGGGACCAACGTCGGGTGTCGCAAACTCGCGGTTCTCTTTTCGAACTATTCCAAATATCCTCGAGGTTTACAGTTGGCGAAAATGACATTGATGGATACGATACTTTCTTTATCGTTGGTGGAGAAATACTTGCGTTCTCTTTCGATGATCTTTTGTCGTCGCCGTCGTCGTCATAATCTGCCTCTTCTTCCTCGCTCTCGTCTTCGTATTTCTTTATTTCCGAAGAGCTCGTTGTTTGCTTTCTCTTTATCTCATCCTCTTTATCAGCGGGTGGAAGATGCGGGAGAGGTTTTGCTCTAGTAACTGGCTTTGAAGTAACACCATCCGCTGCCACTACCCTGCTTGGTTTCAAATTTCCGTCCAGGATTCGTGGAACTCCGTTCTCTTTGCTCGGTGCGAAGAGTCGATGAGAACCGAGGAAGCGCAAACCGCAAAGCGGGCCTAAATCTTCAGTTGCAGCCTGCGTAACCCATTTTTCTTCCTTTTGTTGTTTCTCTTCGCTATTATCGCTACTAGTATCTCTTTTCAGACACATAACTTGTAGTATGGACTTTTCGACGACATCGCTTTCACTGTTCACGCCATTTGAAGAAAAGGCGACAGACCTCCCGTCTTCGCTCACCGAACAAGACTCAACGTCGACGGAGTTGTTGAAATTTCCTCGCAACCGCTTTGCCACCGCGTTTTGTAAAAGCTCGACGCTCCAATCTGCGTTCTTAATATCTCCTCCAGATTTGAATAGTGTACTTTTCCACACGCGAAACGTTCCCTCGTTGCTCGATCCAACAAAAATTCTCGCAAACGACAGAGACGGAGACGAAGAAGATTTGTAATACTTCAAGGAAACGCACGAAATCGGCGAAACTCCGTTATCTAGTCTACACAACATTTTCAGGCGAATATTGTCCGAATCTACGATCCATATCCGGACGATTCCGTCGGTACCGCCGGATGCAACGATAATATCCCCGTTGCTCTCCTCTTCCTCTTCCTCCATCTCTCTAACTACCGAAACGCACTTCACGCCGCCTTCTCCATCGTGCGCCCTTCGACACGACCCGACTTTTTTACCATCTTTGATGGTGTGCACGAATAAGGATCCATCTGTCGCTCCTGAAGCAACGATATCAATTTTTGAATTCGCGTTAACCGCTAAGCACGAGACGGGATTTTCGTGTTTGCCGAACAAGTACACTTGCGAGGGCGAGTGCACCGCTTTCGTCAACTCGGCGTAGAGAATATTCTTTGAGTTTCTCTGCGCGAATACGATCTGATTGTCGTCTATGAACTCAAAGTGTGCGACATCTCTCGCGTTCACCACTCTCTTTTTCTTCCCGGTTTTCTTTTCATCGTCAACGTTAGTATTATTGTCGTCGTCCTCGTCCTCGACTTGAAGTTGATATTTTCGTACAATCGAGCGGTCGTCAAAATCGATTTTCGAAAATCGTAAAGTTCCTTTCGACCCTTCGCAGCTCACCAGACAAGACGCGTTGTTTTCATCGGTACTAAACGGGTTCATCCGGGCTATTATGGATGACGATGTGACGTTGTTGTTGTTCGATGTAAAATTCCCTTCTCCTATTCCTCTTCTCGAGAGAAGATTTTCAAACCGTTTCGTGACTCGCTTGTTGTGCACGTTTTCGCCTCTCAAACCGCTCGTGAATAACTCCTTCTCCTCTTTGGACGGCGCGTACGGGAGAAGATGGACTCGAATCGTCATTATTGTGTTTGTTGTTATTCTTAGTATGAGTATTCGTAGTGTTGGGTTGTCGTTCTGTGGGTATCGAGATGAACAACTCAGTAAGTCTTCTTCTGAGGACAAAAATCTCTCTCGCTTTGGATTTCAGGAATTCGGCGACTTCTTTACAGTACTTACTAGTTCTTAAACAACGCAGCAGCTACTCTCTCTATATTTGTAACACTCCTCTTTTTCAACGACGAGCTCTTCTCCTACCTCTGCGCCGACGCAGTCGTCGTCGTGCCGGCGGCGTCTAGAAGTAATTTGTGCACCTCCGTGTTCCCTGAACTCGCGAGCGTTTCTCGAGTGAATATGTCGTACTCTTTTCCGGAGAAGTCGGTGAAAACGCCGCCGGCTTCGGCAACGAGCAAAGCACCCGCGGCAGTATCCCACGCGTTTAAGGATTCTTCTATGTAACACGATACTCTTCCACAAGCTACCCAGGCTAACATTATCGCCGCGCTACCGAGCATACGAATCGAGCGGACGGGGTATTTGGTCAAGTTAGTGGTCGTTTCGAGGAGGAAGCGACTGCTCTCTTCGGTCGGAGCGTACCCGGTGGCAACCAAACAATCATCTATTTTCGAACAGTTATCGACGGATATCTTTCGTTCATCCATGAAAGCACCGCGACCTTTAATCGCGTGAAACGTTTCGCGACGAAACGGGTCGTAAATGACAGCGACGACGACTTCTTTCGTCTCGAGCGAACAGACACCGATGCTAATGGCGGAGAGTGGCATGCCTGAGACGAAGTTGGTTGTCCCATCGATTGGATCTATCACCCACACGTAATCGCCATTCGGGTCTTCGCCATCGTCGTTTTTATTTTGTTTCGGAATGAAAGCGTCTTTGGTTGCTTTTATGGCTGCATCTGCGCCTGGAGCGACGTCTTCTTCGCCAAGTATTCGGTGGTTAGGAAAGTTCGACTTTATTTTCGAGCAAATGATGTCTTGGACCTCTTTGTCGTATTGCGTTAACAAATCTCTCGTGTTTACTTTAGTCTTGACGATATCCGCACCCTCAGAACCAAACTTACGCATTATGTAGCCACCTTCGTTGGCTGCTTTGATCGCGACTTCGAGAATCCTGTCCAACTGAAACGTTGTGGACGTCCACTCGTTTTCTTCTACTCTGTTTTGTCCATCATCATCGTTTGTAACAGCTCTCAAAATCGGAGAACAAGAATTTCCATTTTTATTACAACTTTTTCGGACGCGATGGTGAACTGAGCTTCTTTTCAAAGAGGAGACGCGCTTATCACTTCTAGAGGATGTAAAGGGCAGAAACGTGCACAAAGAGGAGGCGAAGGACATGATAGTTTCCTCTTTCTTTATCGGAGATGATGGATGAGAAAAAATAGAAGAGATTTCCCTCTTCCTTGTGAGGAACTTTTAAAATTTTAGAAAATAAAAATTAATTTTAAATACTATTACGATTTCATTCGACCCCCTACTTTTCGTCATCTGATTTGAAATAATATAAATATTTCGTTTGTATCCCGATCACATTTATTTCTAATAAAATTCACTTTATTTTGGGAAATTATTTAATTCTTCTGAAAAAAATATTCTTCAAAACAACCACAAAGAGAGATAAATAGATATACACGATTTCTAAATTTCACGTAAATGATGCGAAAAAGTGATTATATCATAAATTAAATGTATTTGTATTTATTTAGTTATTTAGGTGTAATATGGAGAATTCATCGAATTTATAAAAAACTAAATTAATTTTATTCCCGAGAACATTGAAATCTAGGCGAGTGTAAAATGTTCATGTGTATAAAATTAATTTCCAAGCTTTAATAACTAATAAAAAACCGGGAATAACACAATTACGCGTTGTTTCTTTTTAAATCAAATTTTCTCTTCCATCCTGTTTCTCGCATTTTCTTCAGAAATTCTCTCCTTCTCTTGATAGCTCATGGGTGACCTGAAGGCGGTGTTCTCTTCCCTTTTGGGGAAAGAGAGCGCCAAGAAGGTAAGGAAGGACAAGGACAAGAAGAAGGACAAAAGGAAGCGGGAAAAAAAGGAGAAGAAGAAAAAGAAAAAGGAGAAGGGGAAGGACAAGACGAAGGAGAAAATTGGGCGGCGAATTGAGAAGAAGAAGAAGAAAGAAGTTGAAGAAGAAGAAGAAGAAGAAGAACCAGAAGAGAATCAACGAAACGGACGAACGCAACAAGAGCTACCATTACAACAGGTAGATGGATACGAGATTTATGAAGAAGAAGAAGAAGAAGAGGTACAAGAACACCGGGGACAATCCGTTCCCAGAAAACGGAAGAAGAAGGAGATTTTGAAACCACGGGCAGACAAATCGAGAAAAAAGCCAAAGAAAAACAACAACGACGACGACGACGACGATGACGACGAACAAGTTGCAGGAGAACAAGACGGAAGAAAGAATTGGAAGTGGAACGCACACAATCTCGAAGGACAAAAGTATGGACAGTGGTCGGAGACGGAGCAGGAAGCGTTGACGAACGCTTTAGAAACGTGGTGTAGAAGCAACCGCTGTCTCGACAAGTTCAACCGCAAAGACTACTCGTTCTTGTTGAGAGAACGAAACCAAAGTCGACGTGAACTGGATAAAACTATATACTACGAAATTAGCGCCGAAGTAAACACGAGAAATCCGCAGCAGTGCTATGAACGCATTCGGAGAACGCTCATTCGTTCGGCGAAAGGTGCGGACGAGCTCAGGAACAAAGAATGGTCCGACGAAGAAAAGGTGCGATTGAAAAGCTTAGTGGATAGGTACGGCAACACCGCTTGGAATGAGATTGGAAAGAGGCTTGGACGCGATGGCCAAAATTGTCGCGATAAATATCGCAGCACTTTTGATATTTTTGACGAAAACAGAGGAGAAGTAAAGAAGGGGCGATTCAGCGATGAGGAACGAGCAAAGTTCCGAAAAATCATGGAGGAGTATTACGAAGAACACGACATCGAGCTCGGGAACCCGGAAGACGGTAAACACGGGGAATTTTTAGACAACATTAGTTGGACCGTCGTCGCGAAGAAGTTGGGCGGTAATCGTTCGGAAAAATCGTGTTTCACTCACTGGAAAAACGTCCTAGCTGCGGGCGAAAAAGGGGATTTCATGGTGGAGAACGGAGCCTGGGGAGGCTACGACGACGACGCCTCTCTGTTGGAACAAGTGAAAGAACAGTGCATTTCGGACGAAATGAACGAAGTGGATGTAGATTTCAGTCTTGTCACCGTTCCTGGTCGTTCGCAAACACAAATCGTCCGCAGATGGAAGTTTCTTAAGCAAAGAACCGATACGAGAAAAGTCAAGGCGCTTTCGAAGAAGATTGAAAAATACGAAGCGAAAGTCGTGAAGGAGAGGAAAAAAGAAGCACGACGCAGAGTAAGTTAAGTAAAGTAAAAAGAAATAGACGAAATACAAAACAGATTATGCATTAGAAACACGTTTGAAAACGTGACGTAGCGAGCGGAGTGCTGTCGCTCACATTAGGGTAATACGCAAGCCGAATTTTTTTTATATTAGTATTCAAAGTCACCGCTCTCTTCTCCTCACTTACACAAAGAAAATAAATAGTGAGAGCGAATGCTTTTTCTGCAACACTTTCTCTCTTCTCCTTCTTCTTCTTCTATCATCGCGGGCAGAGTCTTCGGTTTTAAAACTTTAACCGCGTCGTCGAAGTTTTGTTCTCGTCGAAAAAGTTCGCGCAGTAAGAGTAGTAAAAGTAAAAGTAAAACCATCATCGTCTCGATGGCATCAAACCCATCGTCGTCGTCGTCGTCGTCGTCGTCAAAATCGAGAAAAGTTTTAGACGCGCACTTGCACGTGTGGCCGACGCCTGGAGAGTACAGCTACCAGGAAGGTAAAGTTCCACCGGTGCCTGGTTCTGTGGAGGAGTTGGTCGAAGTTCAAGCCAAATCGGGCGTCGCGGGGGCTATGATTGTGCAACCGATAAACTTGCTCTTCGACCACGAGTATTTGGAAAAAGCTGTCAACAGATATCCTGGAAAGTTCGTCCTGTGCGCGTTGGCGAATCCATCTCCAAACGTAAACGGAGAGAAAGAGTTGGAAAAGCTGTTACATCCCGCGGGCGCGTTTAAAGCTGTTCGATTTAACCCAGGTTTGTGGCCAGAAAAGGAGAAGATGACGAACGATGTAGGTAAAAGAATGTTTCGCATGTGCGGCGATAAAGACGCGGTTGTTGGTTTCATGTGCTTTCACGGGCTGGATAAATCGTACGAGGAAATGTGCGAATTGATGACGGAGTTTCCAAAAACGCGGGTTTTAATCGATCATTTCGGTTTTGCCAGAGGTATTAGCGACCCGAATTGGCAAAAAGTACTCTCTTTAGCAAAGTTTCCGCAGGTCTCGGTGAAAGTCTCGGCGCAGTTTCGAGTCGCCGCCGGCGAGAAAATAGAATGGCCGTACGAATCAACGTTCGAGCAAGTGAAAGATTTAGTCAAACATTTTGGTGCGGAACGATTAGTCTGGGGGAGCGATTTCCCATTCGTCGTCAACGAGTGCGGATACGAGAAGGCGTCGCAAATAGTGAACGAGATTGAGGATCTAACGGAGGAGGAAAGAGATTTGATTCTCGGCGGTTCGTTAGAGAAGATGTTTCCGAAGAGCTTCTATTCGTCGTCGTAACTTGGAGAGAGAAAGAGATGGATGATGATTTGTATTATTACCTATATTAGCCTTATTGTACACATGTATTCTAAAAACAACGCTCTATTTTATCTGCTATTTACTACTACTATTCGTTTATTATTGTGCTTTATTCATCTCTCGCATCTGTTTCGGAGTAAAAACGCCTAGTTTGACTAACTCGTTCTGCGTTCGTTTCATGTCCTTCTTTAACGTTTCCGCCGCTTTCGGACAGGTTGGGAAAAATATCACGGAGTGCACGATGTAAACTAACGAGTAGACTCCGAATACGACCGTGCAAATCAGTGGAAGGCACCAGAGAAACACGTGCAAGGAAGAATCCGTGGTCGTTTTTGCAGACGTAGTAGGAGTATCATCGAAGAAGTTAAAGAAGTTTTTTAGCAGAGCACTCTTGTTCTTGTTGTTGTTGTTGCCGTGAGAAGAAAGTGTCTTCTTCAAAGCGCCGCTCTGGTGCAGCAGAGATACCCAGACGGCGACGAAGACGGTGAATGCGATGCCTGTTTTTGATGATGTTATTCATCATCACAGATAGATTATTGAGAGATGATTTTATCAGCACAAAAAGACGATACCAGCGCGTTGAAAGAGAGAGAGAGAGAGAAAAACGAACCGTCGTCGTCGTCCAAAATCATCATCTCATCTACACTAAAATCAAACGCATCAAATCCTCTTTTCCTCCTCCTCTCCAAAGACAACAAGGAAGGAAGGAAAGAAAAGAAGAGAGAGAGATGTCGCAGTAATAAAAAACGACGTACCAAACTGATGTATTCGCCGCATCATAAATAGAGAGAGAGAGAGAGCACGAGTATCAAAACAGCGACGATATATAAATTCACCACCTTCGTGTTTTTTTTGCAGTTCTCTCATGATTTTTTTTCTCTGCAAAAAAGACACTTCAGAAACTCGACAGAAAGGAACACACAAGAAGAACAAACGAGAAAAGATGATGATGTTGACGAGAACAAGTAGAAGAAGATTCCCGTTATGCTTAAATATCTTCTTTATCTTTAGCTTTCTGATATTAAAAGTAGTCGTAAACGGGCAACAACAAGATCTTCTCTCCGGGGAAGCGCAAACGGCCGCACGGAGAGGCGATTTGGAATACTTCACGACCTTGCTTGAAGTCGTTGACGATCCGATTTCGTTCTTAAACCATCAAGAACAAGCGACGGAACAGACGCCGTTATTGGCAGCCGTGTTGGCTGGACAGACAGAAATCGTGAAACAGTTGTTAGAGACTGGAGTGGACGTGACGATACCGGAGAAAGATGGGTACACGGTCATGCACGCGGCGGCGTTTCAAGGGAGAGCGGAAGTTGTGAAACTGTTGTTGGCCTACGGCATTGACGCGAACGACGTCAGCGCGTCGGATGGATTTACGCCGTTCCACAGAACGTTGTGGACAAATTCTGAGAGGCACGTGGAAACGATGAGAGTATTCTTGGAGGATGGGAAAGTGGAGGTGGATTTTGTCTCGCACGTGGGTAAAACCGGGGCGTTGATTGCGACCGAATTGAAACACACGAAAGTGTTGGACATTTTGTTGAGAGAATACGGAGCGGATCCGAACTTCCGAAACAAAAGAGGCGACGCTTTAGTGCACGTTGCCATTCGCGCGCAAGACGAGAAGACTTTAGATATGCTTTTGAACAACGGCGCGGATATCACGTTAGAGGATGCGAAAGGTAAATCGTGTAGAAAGATAGCGAAACAGTTGCGCAGTAAAGCCGTTTTAGAAAGAATCAATCGAGCGTTTGAGGAGCTAAATACTCCTAATCCAAATGATAACGATAGAAAAGAGAATAGAGGCGAGGAGTTGTAGTAGCACAATTCGCAGTAGCATTTTAATAAGAATCCTCGTTCCCGTCCTCCGTTCCGTTCGCGTGTAAAAAAGCTTCCGACTCTCTCTTTAGGTGCATCACCACGTGCTTGGAAGTCTCCAAAATTTTTCTCTTCGCTTGAACGCCTTGATCGATTAAGTTTTCCACCTGTTTTTGCTTCTTTTTGTTCTCCTCGACTCTTTTCTCGAGTCGCTCTATATCGAGCGCATCCTGTCGAATTTTGTCGCTCAACTCGCGTTTCTTCTTGCTCAAACCTTGTATGTCTGTGTAGATATCAGCGAGTGAGTAGTTTCCCTCGAACGAACGAACAACGAAAACGAAAGTAGGAGAAAGAGCAAAACAAACGAAAGAACAAAAAAGAGCGCACTCACGCTTGTCCAATTCTGCGTTCTGATGCGACCAAACGCGCTTCATATCTTGTTCGTTCTCCATCCTTTATTATTTGTACGCCACGCGAGTGTGTGTGTGCGTGTTTCTTTGTTGTTTTGTGTCGTACAAAAACTCAAGTTGCAAAATGTGACTCGTATTTTTTGAGAATTTGAGAGGAGGCATGGCAAAAGCAGAGGCGAGAGACCAAAAAAAAAGTTTTGGGGGCCGGCGGATAAAAAAAGGACACAGTTCAATTTTCTGACCGAAAAGGTACGCGCGCGCGCGAATAAAATCCACACACTTTTATACGCGCAACAATAAATATGGCAGCCATGATGCTCAACCAACGTACGAGTGGATTCGTCGGCACCCCGACGGTCTCGAAATCTGCATCGCGCACTACCACGCGCACTACTTTTACGATAGAATCGGGCCTCTCCACAACCGACCGAAACAATAAGCGTTCGAGAATCGGGAAGCAACCGATCTCGGTGCCGAAAGGCGTCACGTACGACTTGAAAGAAGGCAGTTTAAAAGTGAAGGTACGTATTCTGAATAGTTTTAGCGTGATTTTAGGGGGATATAAACCTCGCATACGCGTCGAACGCGGGTGATTTCGCGAATCTAAAACCTCGAATTTTTGCGAGAGAGAAGGTTTTTCCTTATCGAAAGACGCCGACGACGTGGTGGTGGTGGGGTGAAAACTCATCCCATCTTTCCTTCGTCGAACGACGCAAGGGTAGAAAAGACTATCAAAGATAAAAACTCACCACCGTAACATCTCTTTTCTTTTCCAATCACGCTCTGCAGGGCCCGAAAGGTGAATTAAGCTTGGAGTTCCCGGCGGAATACATCTCCATGAAGGTTGAAGGCGAACAAATCGTAGTGGATAGAACGAGCTCGACGAAAAAGGCGAGAGAGCAACACGCTTTATACAGAACCTTAGCTAACAACATGTTCGTCGGCGTCTCTACTGGCTTTGAGAGAAAGTTGAAACTCGTGGGTGTTGGTTACAAAGCTGCCATGCAAGGTTCCAAGGCGGTGAGCTTGTCCTTAGGTAAGGCGCACCCGGATGTGTGCGAATTCCCGGCAGGCGTCACGGTGAAAGTCGATTCGCCGACGGAGTTGACGGTGTCTGGTTACGACAAGTCGGCGGTCGGTAACTTTGCGGCTATCATTCGATCAAAGAGAAAGCCGGAACCGTACAAAGGGAAGGGTATCAGATATTCGGACGAAGTTGTCATCCAAAAGGAAGGCAAAAGAAAGTAAAAAAGAAGAAGAGAAAGTACCTCGAAACTTGTTTCTTTTATACTTCTGTTCAGCTTCATTTACCAACAAACTACTTAGGAAAACTAGCACATTTAACTCTATTGAATTTTATTCTGTATACATTGATTATTGATATCTATAAATCTACTAACGCTACGACGACGATAAACTCTCGTGCTTTCTGAGTTTGTGGCAAGGCACGTTCTCTTCGCCTACGTTCAAACCCGTGGAGCAAGACTGGTTGCACCCGAACAACAACGCTTCGTCTTTTTCAATCGGCGGCGGCGTTTGACCAAAGTAAAAAGCGCACGACTTGTCCTCAAAATTCGGTTTAATAGTCAACGGCATGTTGAACGTGTCCGTGAAGAAATCCTGCGTCGTCGTTTTGCACATGTTCACGCACATGCCGGTGCACCCAGACTCTTGCAACCATCTGCACTTTGTGATTTGTACTTTACTCGCGATGGGTTCGTTCAAGTCGTTTTCGGTCGTCGTCTCCACCGTCATCGGACCAACCATCCACGCGAAAACAATCTGACAGATTTTCGCGTTCAATTCTAAGCTAAACTTGTTCAGAGGGAACAGTTTTTGAAACACTTTCTCTCCTCCTGGTGGCATCAACGAGGTTAAAACGTCCATGGTTATCTGTCGCTGTCCGTCCGGATCTCTGCCTTTCATTTGCAGAAAACACAAAGCAATAAACGCGTCGTAGGAGATGTTCGAAGCGTCGAAAGGGGCACCTAAAGCCATGCTAATTTTCCTCATGAACCAACCCATGATGAATAAATCCAGAGGAGAGTCTGCGTATTTGATCTTTTTGTTCGGTTCGTCCCAGTTCTCAGGGAACTCGGCTCGCGCTAAACCGAAAAACGAATACGATTCCGTTTTCGCCTGTTGTTGTTGTTGGTTTGATGAATTTTGCGTTTTTGTCGCTTTTGTTCTTCGTGTTCGTGTTCGTGTTCGTGTTCTTCTTCTTCTAGTACTACAACTGCTACTACAACCAACGCTCGGAGCAGTAGTAAGAGCCGGTCGAAGCAGCATTTTAAAAAACAAGTTTGTTGTTGTTGTTGTTGTTGTTGTTGTTGTGTGAAGAAAAAAAGAGAGAGAAATGAGACTTGGAGAGCAACTGATGAACAACAAGTTGTAAAAAGGTCAGCAAGAGAGAGACTCGAAGCCTTCACAACAAAAAAGAGTGGAAATTTAGGGCGGAGAAAGACGACAAAACACACAACAAAACACCCTCATCCATCGTGTACACTTTTCTTCTCTCTCTCTCTCTCTCTCTCTCTCTCTCTCTCTAGCGGGTTCATAATATGTTCATCACCAAGTTTCTCCAAATGGCGGTGAAGAAAGGCCCGTTCGCGCGCGGGGGATTGAAATGGAAAGGCCACGGCGCGTTTGCAGTCACGCAAACGAGAAAAACGAACGCGAAGAAACGACTGAAATACGTGAACGAGAACGACTCGGTGTTGAGAGAAGCGGCGGCGAATGATCCAAAATTGATCGCGATGAGGATGAGTGAAGCGAGCAGTGATGGGAACAACAGTAGTAGTAGTAGTAGTAGCAGCAGCGAATGATTGACGACAACGATAACAGAAACGACGACGTCGTGGTAATGATAAGTTGGTGCGAGAGAAAAGGCAGACGCGTGACGACGAGGAAAGAGACGAAATCAGGGACGATAGTTTCAGACGAAGCGCCGCTCGTTTGGCTCGCCGGTTGCGAAAAGGACGACGACGACGATGCAGACGAGTATTGTCACCGATGTTTTGAGAAGATAACGAAACCAAACGCGTCTTTGAAATCCTCTTCTTCTTTCGTCGTCGAGTGCGAATACTGCAACGTCGAAAAGTACTGCTCCGTCGATTGCCGTCGATTGGCCGCGTCTGAGTATCACCGTAAGAGCGGCGAGTGTTTCGCCTTTGAAACTGGTAAAGACGCTGAAAAGAGCGATCCAACGCGCTATCCATTCGACGACGTGCCCAATCGGTTCGCCATACGCGCGTATGCAAAATTAGGAGGTTGGACCGGTTTGGAAAAGACTCTGGAGGAGAAGAAGAAAGTTTCGGAAAATCTGCGGAAACATTTGAACGAGTGCGTGGCGCACGTTCCAAATGATTATCATCACAACGATAACAAGAAGAATTTCTTATCGACGCTGTGTTCGAATACGCGTGCGATGATGGGTGCCGACGAGGAAATCGTAAAGGAGGAAGACTTTGTTCGAGCCGCTTGGGCGATGCGCGCCAACGCGCACACGCTTTACGATTATGATTATGATGATGATGACAACAACAACAACAACAACAACAAAAAGAAGAGAAGAAGAAAAAAGATTGGCGTTGGTTTATTCCCGGAGGTATCGCGTTCGTACAATCACAGTTGCGAGCCAAACGCGGTTTTTGAAAACGTTCGTCTCCGTCTTCGCGTTCGATTGATAAAAGACGTCGCGAGCGGGGAGGAGATTACGATATCCTACCTGAACGACGACGAGAAGGGAGAAAAACGCCAGCACCGTCGGGAGTTGTTGAAGAAACGATACAACTTTGATTGCGAATGCGCGAAATGCGAACGCGAAAAGTAGCAGAGAGAATTAGACGAGTATTTCAGTGTGATAACATCGAAAATTACCAAAAAAATATGATGAATGTGGGATTTGAACCCACGCACTTACGTATTGGAGCCTAAATCCAACCCCTTAGACCAACTCGGGCAATTCATCGGGACCGGAGCTACAGTCTAAATGTTTAGGGTAGCCTTTGAATTAAGAACTATGTAATAAAACAAAAACGTTTTTGTTCCTCCATTTTTTTCTTTAGGGTTCGATTCAATGTCTTTTATTTCTTTTAAAAACTATATACTTAAAATGAAAACCTACTTCTATCTGTCGTTCATACCACGTGAAATCCATCGCTTCCCATCAGCACAGCGAAATTAAGCCACGTTGGGCGCCAATAGTATTGCGGTTAGTAATAACGTGAGAAGTCGGCGTGATGACAGGTTTTCTTTTTGCTTTTTGTACGTGTGTTTCTCTCGATTTCAATTCTGAGCTGTTTCTGGTACCATATCTATGTATTTGTCTCTCTGCTCCTCGTATTCCGATAGACGGGCTTTTCTTTTTTCTCGCTCGCGCGTGCGGTCCTGAACTCCTCGTCGATTATTCCGAGTCGTCGTATAATGTTCCTCCTTCGTATCGCCAACCATATGGTAATGGACAGTCGTTGTCGAGGAGGTATTGTACACATTCGGGGTGGTTTTTCTCGTGTGCGACTCGTACGGCGCGAAAGTTCCACGGCGCTTTGGCGGTTTCGTGTAAGTACTTCAAACAGTCCAAGTGGCCGAACTTAGCTGCCGAATAACACGAAAATTCGTCATATTCATCATACTCACGCTCAACAAGATATTCGAGTATGTGGAGATGACCATTTTTAGCCGCCCAAGAGGCAGTTCTCGAACCCCAAGGCACTTTGACTTCTTCGCGTAAGTATTTGAGTACCTCGAGATGACCGTTTCCGGCAGCAAATGCACACGTCAACGTACTGATAGGACACTCATTTGCAACGCAATACTTTACCATTTCCAGATTGCCTTGTTCTGCGGCCGCATTAATCGTCCCTTCATCCCACTCACACTTTTTCTCCTCTCGCGCCCACTTGAGCAACTCGAGTTTATTCGTTTCAGCAACTCCACGGCAGAAATATGGTTCGTCCATCTCTTTTCCCAGAAAACCCCTACCACCCCACGGAAAATGCTCCCACGCAACTTCCAAAGTCGATATCGACGACATCCCTTCGACCTCAAACCTCTTCTTCAAATCACTCGCGCGCGATGATATCTTAATCAACTTTCTCGTCTCCGGATTCACCTCGTACAAGAATTTGATATCAGTCGCATTCAATCTCGGAAGAATGTGTTGGAAACAAATATCGCGACACACGCCTCCCGAGTCTCCGGCGTGTCGAAACAACCTCCACAACGCGTTGTTTTCCTCGACCACGTCTTCGCTCGACATCGTCTTTTTGCGCAGTCTGGCAGAGTGTTTTTGTTGCGTGTGTTCTTTCTCCCTTCTTTATTTCTGAGAGAAAAAAAAAAAGAGACGTTGTTTTAAAAAGGCAACCCCCCTTTTCTCACAAAAAACCACCCGCGTTCTTCGTAATTCGAATTTGAGATTTGAGAGAGTTTTCTCTTAAATTTGTCGAAATGATGTCCAACGCGGAGGAGGAGGAGGAGGACGGGGATAACCCACTCGAAGCGCTCATCCAAGACGTGGACGCGACAAAAACAATCGTCGAGGAGTCGTCGGTGGAAATAAATAAAGTTGAAGAAGATGAGAAGAAGAAGAAGAATAAGAAGAAGAAACAAAAACAAAACGAAGGAAACGATGATGATGATTTTGAGGAGAAAGATGAGAAAGAGGAAGCAGAAAGATCCAACATGATGGTTGTGGACGAGAATGGGAACATAAACGAGGACGCTTTGATTCTCTCGTCCTCGCCGCCGACAGACAGCCTCGAGGAGGTCGATGACCTCGTTGACGAGGACGGAAAAGAAAACGGTGGGAAAAATAGTAATCTTCACCTTCAGAATACGACTTTGACGGTTGCGAATCAAAACACGAACAACAACAACAACAATAGTATTAATTACGAGATGCAAAGAGTAAAGTTGTATAAACTTAACGCGGAAGGGTACTGGGACGATACCGGCACAGGAATTGTTTCCTGCGAGTACGTCGACGTGTTCTCATCCATGGGTTTAGTTGTTTACCCCGAAGAGGAAGGAGAAGAAGAGGAGGAGGAGGAAGACGACGACGATAACGATAAAGAAAAGGAAAGAAGAGAACGAGACGGCGAAGCAGCAGCAATAGCGGGAGGAAAAGATGATAAAGAAGAAGAAGAAGAAGAAGAAAAAAGCATACAGAAGAAAAGGAGGAGAAGATCAGCATCTGCAACGACAACAACAAAACCGACGCCGTTGTTAGTGCATAAGATTTTAGAAGAACACCAACACCAACAAGAGCCGGCGTATTCTCGTTCCGGGCAATCAACAATCATAAGTTGGGTAGAGCCGCGAGAAAGCATAGACTTAGCTTTGAGTTTTCAAAGCATAGACGGGTGCGATTTCATTTGGGAGCAAATCAAAAACGCGCAAAGGAGGAATTCTATGTCCATCGATGCCGATAATAAAGAAGGCGACGCGATGATGATGAACAACAAAATTTTTAGTAAGAACGAGTTAAACAACAACAACAACAACAACATGAGATCGCCGTTCGATTTAGAGGATTTAGAGAACGATGATAATCACTTGAATCACGACGGTAGTGGTGGTCCAGAAGGTGACTTAGTCGATGGGTTCAATCACCAGAGAAACCAACACATCAGAGGGAACATCGACGAGTACGGCGAGTTCACCGGGAAATCGTTTTACTACGAAGGCGACGACTCGCAATCCGCGGGGCACCATCACCATCAGTTTCACCGCGCTGCGCCGGCAAAGTTACCTGAACCGACTTTGTCCGAACTCTCAAACATCACGAAAGTATTGAACGAGTGTTCTCCTTTCCAGCGAGAGTCCATCGCGTCGATGATATTAAACACGCCGGATTATTTGAAGCGTCTGTTGTCCATCTTCACCACGTGCGAGGATCTCGAAGACGAAGAAGGTTTGCACGAAATGTATCGCTGCGTCAAAGGAATGGTGATGTTAAACGAAGCGAATTTATTCGATTGCATGTTCTCCGAAGAGTTTGTTTGGGAAGTAGTGGGTAGCTTAGAGTATGATCCGGACGTTCCGGCGGAAAACCGCACGCACCATCGCGATTTCTTGAGAAATGTCGCCGTGTTCAAAGAAGTCGTTCCGATTACGAATGAAGTCACCAAGGCTAAAATTCATCAGACGTATAGAATTCAATATTTGAAAGACGTGATATTGCCGAGCGTGTTGGACGAGCAAGTATTTCAGACGTTGCACTCGATCATGTTATTCAACAACGCCGAAGTTGTGCGCGAGTTGGATGAAGATCCACTCTTTCTCGACGCGCTTTTTGAAAAGTTGAACGCGGCGACGACGTCTACCGCTACGGAAGAAAACGAAGAGTGGACGGATTTGATTTTTTTCTTACAAGAATTGTGTCAGCTGGCGACTGGTTTGCACATTCAACACCGCACGGAACTCTACCAAAAGCTTTACGAATTGGATTTGCTGAACGTGTTAACCTTAGCTTTGACGAAAGGAAACAGCGAGCAAGTGCAGGTAAAGGCAGCGGACGTCTTCATGTCCGCTTTGTTGCACGATCCGGTGATTCTGCGGGAAAAGCTCGTCAAGCAAGAAGAGTACGCCATGATGTCTGAATTAGTCAGACTCTTTTTAGACGGCGACGATGGGTTGCAAGGCACGGTTCTAGAAATACTAACCATATTAGCCGATCCAGATAACATGGATCAGGAAACAGAGAAGAACACGTACTTGGAAATGTTTTACGATCATTTCGTGGACAAGTTGACCGAGCGAATAAGTTTTGGATCCGTAAACGAGGAAGAGTGCAAGAAGAAAACTAGTAAAAATGGTGCCGACGAGAACGACGACGATGACAACGGTGGTGATGCCGCGGCAGAGAAGAAAGAACATTTGCAATACGTGCAGCCGTGGAGTTTAACAAAGATTGTCGATCTGTTGGTGTTCATGGCGCAGCACCACGGTTATCGAATAAAGTATTACATTTTGCGCAACAACGTTTTGGTGAAAGTTTTAGCGCTGACGAAACGCAAGGAAAAATTCGTCGTTTTAGCCGCTTTAAAACTCCTTCGAGCGTGCGTTGGATTGAAAGATGAATTCTACAACAGGTACTTGGTGAAATCGGATTTGTTTGAGCCAATCGTGCGATCGTTTCGCGCGAACGGGGAGAAGTACAATCTCTTAAACTCGGCTATTTTAGAGCTCGTCGATTTCGTGCGACGCGAAAACGTGCGGAACCTCGTCGCGCACTTGTTGGAAAAGTTTAAAGATTTTATCGATACCGTCGAGTATTGCGAAACGTTCAAACTTCTCAAAGAGCGTCACGAAATGAACATCAATCCGTCGAAAGAGACAACGACAGTGACGACGTCGAGCATACAACCGGCGCCGAGTTTGAATGGATCCGAAATTTCCAGCGGGTATCTCTCTCGAGAAACCATCGCCGCTCGCGCCGCGCACGACGCCGCACGACGACGACGAGACTCCTCCATGACTCAAGACGAGGAAGATTATTTCGATTCTGATGACTACCAAGACGGCAGCGAGGGTGATTCTGGCGGTTCTGGTGGAAGAAAATCGACGTCTACGGGAAGCGGATCGCCTCCGCCGCCAATATCGACGCACCGTCCTCCGGACTTTATGAATTCGCCAAAGAGACAACGTTCACTTTCACCCCCTCTGATTGATCCTTCCCACGGGCCAACGGCTCAAGTGCACTTGTTGCCAGGATTTCGAAACAGTCCGCAAAGGCCGATAAAACGAGAGTCGACGCCGACGACGAGTTTCGAAGGTCCAGAGAAGCAACCGACTTCAACTTCGCCGTCTTCGAAGAACAAGAACAACGAGGAGTTGGTAACATCGAAGAAAAGAAACTTGTCGCCTTCTCCTTCTCCCGAGAAGGAACAAAAAGAAGACTCGGGGAACAACAACGGCGACGACGATGGCAACAAAAAGAAGAAGAAAAAAGTTGGCGTTCTCGATTTGTTTGGCGATGACGACGAAGAGAAGTCCATGTCCGAGCGCAAGGCGTTCTTACCTCCTCCTCAAACGAGTATAGAAAATGGAGAAGAAGAAGAAGTAAAGAAAGAAAGAGAAGAAGAAAAGAAGTAGTACCAGTAGCTCTTGTAACACGAATAATATATAATACCATCGCGCGCACTTTAATCTTGAAAATCTAAACTAAAAGTATCTATTGATATTAAACATAGCACATTCAAACAACACGAGTTAAAACTCGTGCGTAGTGCTCGTCCCCGAGGAAGAAGACCCCCCCATCGCCGTCGCTTTCTCGTAGTCGGGAAGAAAATTACCGTGATTATATCTCCCTACTCTCCAATGTTTGTACGCCGTCAACATCTCTTCTCCATCCGCAACTGCGTCGCATCGCATTGAGGCCGAATTCAAATCGTCGTTCCCATTGTGGTGCGTGCTAAACCAAACGACCGCATCGCCTACTCTCGGCTCAACCGCGAGTGTATATTTCCCCGCGCACGCGCTAGGAGTGCTAGTGTAACTATCGTTGCTATCGTCGTAAAGTCTCTCCGTCCCTAACGGAAACACCAACTCACCTCCTTTCCCTTCTGAAATTGTGTTTAAAAACAACGCCGTCGTCGCAAATCTTTGCCCGCCATTCTTTAAATCTTCCTTGTCTTTCTCGTCGTCAAAGTTGAGAAGCTCCAGCCTTTTCGGGTATCCTTTCTTTATCTTTTCGATGAACATGTTTTCGCCGTGCGTCTCTGGCAACATGACGAACGCCGAGAGTCGCTGCTCGATGACGTTCACGATGGGATCTTGCCCTCTCTTAAACGTCGTCTTCATGCTTTCGTCATCCATCGCTTTTGATGCTTTTTTGTGCGCGTCGCGTAAATATTTCGCTTCTTTTTCCGAGAGAAAGTTGTGATAGACGAACACTCTCGGTTCCCAACTGACGTGTTCAATCCACGGGGTGTTCCCATCGCTCGCGTCGGTTCTGGACGCCACGTCTTCGTTTAAAACCGTAAAATGTTCGCGATAATCGTTCCAGTTTGGTATTTCTCTCGGGTCTCGCCCTACTTCTGGTTTCCCCGTCGAGTCCGCGTTGACGAATGTTTTCACCATCATCGTCGTGGGAGCATGCACACCAAGAACGAAAAGAAAGAAGAAAAAGAAGAGACGAATCGTCCTCCTCTTCAAAAAACTGGAGTTTCGAGAACGACGACGAGAAGATCTTCTCCTAGAAGTCGTCGTCGTCGTCGTCGTCATCTTCCACGCGTCATATACTTTGTCTTCTTTTTCTTCTACTTTTAATGCGGATTCATCTCTTTTGTTTGCCTCGAGAAAATACTCAAATCAAAGCAAAGACAAAAAAGAGCAAAGACAAAAGAGGGGAATAAAAACAACAAAAACTCTCTTCTTTAAAAAAGAGATCCTCATTGAAAACGCGCACAACACACACACACACGCATACTTAAAAAGACAACAACAAGGAAAACCATTTACGCTTTTGTCGAGAGGTATAATAATAATAATAATAATAATAATGTCTGGAATAGGAATGATGGACCCGGCGTTTTTCGTCGGACGAAACGAGCTCGTCTTGTGGGTGAACACTTTGTTGCGGATGAAAATTCAAAAAGTCGAACAGTGCGCCTCGGGGGCGATTTATTGTCAAATCATGGACGCCGCGCATCCAAACATCGTTCCGATGCACAAGGTTTCCTTCCAAGCCAGAGCAGAGCACGAGTACGTGCAAAATTATAAGGTGTTGCAAACCGTGTTCGATAAGCTGAAGATTGCGAAGAATATTGAAGTAGAAAAGTTGTGCAAAGCGAGGCCGTTGGATAACTTGGAGTTTTTGCAGTGGATGAAACGGTATTTCGACGTGACCGTGGGAGAGGCGACGGACGGGTACGACCCGGTGCAACGACGAATGGCGAGTAAAGGAGGAGGAGGGGGAGGACAAAATATGAACTCGATATCGTCGACGTCCTCTGGCTCGATTGCGGCGGGTTCTAAGAAACACCAAACGACGACGGCGAAACGCCAACCGCAAACGCGCGATATCGATAGCACTCTTTTCGCTTCAACGACGACGACGACAAAACACTCGAACCAAAATAACAACGACGCATTAGCACACACGAATAACAACAACAACAGAAAAAACAACAACGCCGAAGTCGCAGCAGCAGCAGCAACAGCAGCCATGCGAGAAGATTTAGCGTCTCTACGCCTGGAGGTTGAAAAAGCCGAACGCGAGCGAGAGTTTTATTTCGAAAAGTTGCAAGACATCGAGTTCATTTGCCAACGACCGGAGTTTGAAAACGAAGTTTTAGCCAAGTGCATAGAGAAAATTTTATACTTTACCGAAGGGAAACCGAGCGTGGAAGATATCATACTCGAGTGCGGAGGCAAACCAATCGTAAATCTGGCGGCGAAGAAGAGCGCGACGCCAAGGCGCCAAGGAGGATCGGTCGCGCGGGTCGGCGATGAAAACGCCGCACCAGTCACAGCAACAACAACAACGGCCAGTAAAGCAAAGACACTTCCAACCCCATCGCCAACATCTCTGACGTCGCCTTTGAGTGCGATGAACACGCCACCGCCGATGTTTGATGTCAACGTGGCGGCGAAACTTTCAGCGATGAAAATAAGCACCAGCAAGAGTAGTAAATAAATAAAGAGGAGAAGTTTAAGAAGAAGAAGAAACTGAAGAAGAAGAAGCAGAATAATAGATGAATAGAAAAAGGAAGAGAGAGAAGTAATCACACGCACATAAAACTAGTCTGCGACGCCGCTGAGGGAATCGATTTATTAGGAGTAAAGAGAGAGAGTACAGATATTAACATTTTTGAACAAAAATTTGATGCATCCATGAGCTTTTTTTTTCTCTTCTCTCTTTTCGAAAAAAAGTTCGCCACAAAATTAATACTCTACTACGCACACTCTTTATTATTCACTCTCTCTCTTACTAGTAAAAATAATAACAAAGAAGAAAGAAGAGAGATTATTAAAAGATGAGCTCTCAGGCACATCACTCTCTGTTGATGTTCGACTACCCTCGAGAGGACGGAGGAGAAGAGCAAGATTTGGATGCAGACAAAGACGAGCTGATGAAGAAGATGTTTGCAACGAACATTTCTCATCATCAAAATAAAGGAGAAAAAGAAGAAGACAAAGAAGAAGAAGAAGACGAAAGGAAACGAATGGAGGAGGAAAAGTTTGCCTGGGCGCTGGAAACGTCGCAAGGCTTGAGCGTGGGTGCGAGTGTTTCAAACGAGACGAAGAGGAAAGCGGCGACGTCGTCCATCTCGTCGTTATCTTTGAAGAGCAGTCATCAGCACCAGCGAGTGCAACCGGGAGTGTCGAAACAACAACATCATCATCATCATCATCACACTACCACCACCACTGGAGCGGCAGTAGCAACAGGAACATCCACGAAAGTCGACCAAGTGATTAAATCTATACTGAAATCGAACAATAACGATGAAAGCAACAAACCTCCTCCTTCGTCCACGCCGTCGATAAACGTGCGAGAGCAAGCGGCGAGGACGTTGCGAGACCGACGAAGCGCGTTGCAAGTGGTTGAAATGTTCATGACTTTAGATAAGTTTGACTCGGAAAGTCATTTAGCCGCGTCGACGGCGTCGGTATTAACCCAAAGTGAATTCAAAGACGCGTGCGAAGAGAGGAGTTTAATCGGAAAGTGTGGGTGGCCGTTGTGTTCGAACGAAATCAAACGCGTGTACAAATCGAAAGCGTCTCAAAAATTGTTTAGCGAAGAGACGTATTGTTGCGCGCAGCACAGAATACAATCGGAAGTTTTCGCGGAATCGAATTTGAAAGAAAAAGTGGACGATAAGAAAGCTCTTCCACCGCGTTCGGACAGACACACGAATTTCAGCGAAGCAACTATGAACTCTCTCGATATCGTCGAGCGAAAATTCGGAGAAGTCAATTTCAAAACTTCCGACGAGGGGCCTTCGATGCCCCCGACTTTACAAGCAGGAGCAGGAGCAGCAGTAGCAACAACAACGACGACGACAACGACTGAGAAAATAGGAAAGAAGAAAAGTAGCAATCAAAGGATAAAGTGGAACAAAGAAATAGACGACCGAGAAGAAAAAAAGACGACGAAGAAGGAGGAGGCGGGTATTTTTTACTTTGACATTCACGAAGAAGGCATGAGAACGACCAACCGAAGCTCGTCAAAGTTCATACCTTCCATTGGTGGTAGATTTGCAGAAGGCCAGTTATCGACCATACCCTTACGACCGGATTCACCGATGATTATAGGTACGAACGATACGGAAGATGTGAACGATATCGAACCAGATGAAAACGCGGAAGAGGCAAACGACGACACGAAGATGCAATCCGCAGGGTCGTCCATGATTTTTGAAGACACGGCGATTAACGAAGTAGACGAAATAGAAAGACAAGCTAACGCGCAACGAGAACTGATAAAGAAGACGCTCTTAGCCAAACCGATATATTCTCCCGAGGATGATGACGACGATGACGAGAACGACGAAAACGAAAGCGCAAAAGCGAATCGACGCGCTCGTCGCAGTCACCATAAAGAAGGAGAAGAAAGTGAAGAAGAAACCGAAGAAGAAGAGGAAGAAGGGGTTTCAGAAGAGGATTTGTCGTTGTTCGCGAAAACGTGGATGGTTTTAGATTCCTGGGTGACGAAAAGCACGTTTATGTTGGTTGAAAACGACCGAAACGGGTCGATCGAGCACTATCCGTATCGAGATTCCCGGAGCGCGCAGTTGGCGACGGGAACGTCCGAGGAGTTTTCCCAGAGCATAAATCGAATCTTGGGAGGAGAAGGAGGAGGAGGAGATAGGACGAGTAATAAAAAGCTGCACTGCGAGAGAGACATGGCGTTAATCGTTCGCACGTTTGATTTCGGCACGACTATGAGTTTGCCGAAGTGGCCTACGAAGCGTTGGGATTTCGTAACCGCTTTGATTTTAGATTTGGTTTGTGAAAGTTTCTCGTTTGACGAGGACTATTATTACGAGTTTAAAAGAAATTCGTTGGAAGAGAAACAAAAAACGAGTAAAAGTGTTACTACTAATAAGATGGAACTCGGCGAAGAGATTCGATTGTTGCGAGAGTTGTTTCGCGGTAAATGCGTTTAAAGAGGCTGATGATGAATTTTTGTTTCTTAACATAATATTTAGGGTGTGAACATAATATCTAAATGAAAGAAACCTGAGGACAAACACACGCCTATAAACGTGTGCGCCTATAATACATGTTCGTAATGCGTGCTCTAGCGTATCAGAGCTCTTCTTGAACCGTTTCCATCGCGTTTGAGCTCTTTAAACCGTTCCATTTACATTCAAACCCTAATTACATTCAAAAAATTAGTTATTCTTTAATTTGGCCGCATTTCCCTAAGTTTTATGACGGAAGTCATAAAAAAGTGTGTTATACACGTGCGATAGCTCAGTTGGTAGAGCAGTGGATTGTAATTGTAATGAATTACCATGACTATTCGTTTAGTTGCTAAACTCCACTTGTCCCGAGTTCGATCCTTGGTTGCGCGATTGTTTTTTTTTGCCCCCCGTTTCTGTTTCGTTTGCGCTTTTTTTGCCGTTTGCGTACGTACGCGCAACGCAATCGTGAGATTCCCGTAGCAAGATGCACAGTTTTTTTTAACGTAAAACGTCACAAATATACAAGTTTTTGATGATGACGACGACGACGATGAGCAGACTCGTCAGAGCAGCCTCGACTTCTCATACCACTACTACTACTACTAATAAGAACATCAGCAACAAGACGACTAAAATCAACATCGACAGAAGGAAAGTGCTCGGATTATTCGGCGTCGGTTTATCATCTATTTCCTCTTCTCCAAACAACAACAACAACAACAAAATCGCGTTTGCCGCGAAAGCCTCATCCGGTGAACAACAAAAGAACGCCATCTCGCAAGTGTTGAAAGATCCACAATGGCCTCCTATTTATCCATTCACGACGAAGGATATGGGGAGATACGACGAATCCGCCGACTCCTTCTTCTACGAGCAGCCTAGATTGGTGAAACACATCGACGACCAAGCCATCGATGCGCTGACGAAATACTACTCCGAAGTGTTCAAGACTGTGGAGAAACCGAAAGTGTTGGATATATGTTCGTCGTGGATTTCGCACTATCCCTCAGACGTGGAGTTCTCTCGATGCGCTGGCACGGGCATGAACGAAGACGAGTTGCTGAAAAACCCGCGGTTTACGGAGAAACCAACGGTTGTGGATTTGAACGAGACGCCAAAGTTGCCGTACGACGATAACTCTTTCGATTTCGTCACCAACGCCGTTTCGGTGGATTATCTCACGAAACCATTAGAAGTCATGCAAGAAGTTCGAAGAGTGCTGAAACCGGGGGGGAGAGCTATAATGTCGTTTTCGAACAGATGTTTCCCGACGAAAGCGGTTTCGATTTGGACAGCGACGGGGGATTTAGATCACATTTGGATCGTAGGCGCGTACTATCACTTCGCCAACGGGTTCGACCCGCCAGAAGGCATCGACATCTCACCAAACCCGGGGAGATCCGATCCAATGTACGTAGTGACAGCGGTGAAAAGCGTTTAAAATATGTTGTAGTTAATATATAGATATTAGTTTGAACTTTTGCATGCGTATACACACATCAATTTAATCAGTTGCTAGAGGAAACGAAATTTTCAAACCACTCGTCCGCGTTTTCCTTCTCGCTGGCGTCGTCGTCCTCTTTTTCTAAACTATCACTACTGCTGCTGCTACTACTACTACTACTACTACTACTACTACTACTACTACTACTCTTTTTCACACTACTGCTACTCTCACTGTCAGTACTAACGCTACTACTCCCACTCTTTCTGATTCGGTCTTGCACGACGCCGGGCATTCGCAAAACACCGTCTTTTGCCATCGCTTTCAGAATTTCAGCTTCAACGGTGAAATCGTGCACTTCGGAAGGTTTCACGCGCATCCGGAAATACTGGTACGGTTTCAACTGCTTCTTAAATCCGTACACAGACACAGTTTCCGAGCACATGTGCAAGGCAAAAATGACCGCCATAAATCCCGTCGAAGGCGTGTCTGGACCTTTGAATAATCTCTTAGCGTCGTCTTCGCCACATTTTTCAACGTACGCGGATTTATACGCTTTCATCACGCGCTTGACCGCACCCATCGAATTCGAAGGAGGTTGCGCGACGCTCAAGCGCTCTCGCTCTGGTTCGCTCATTTTCAGAACTTGAGCTTCCATCGCCGCTTTCCGCTTTTGACGCTGCGGATTTTCCTCTTCTTCTTCTCCTTCTCCCAAATCTAAACGCCTTCCTCGAACGATGCTCAAATGCGCGTTCGTGATGACTTTAGACGGAGCAAACGGCATTCCTCGCGTCGCGACGAGCGTCGATCCCTCATCGCACGGCATAGTTTTTGAGCACCCACCGACTAAATACGTTTTCGCCCTCGCGGCGTTCAAGAAGCGCAAAGTCGTCTTCCTCCCGACGCGTTGTCCGTACCTCCCGCTCGTCGGCGCCGCGTTCAATCGAATAACGACTTCGTGTTCGTCGATATCGTTATTCAATCGCGGCGGTCGCAATAAACTCCCCGAGTTTCCAACTACCGCGCACGTGGTAAAGTTATACCGTTTCGCCAAGTCGTCGCCGAACGCGTCCAGCCACACTTTACTCGTCGTCGTCTCGGAACTATCGTCTCCCTTGGGATTTTTCAACGCTTCAGCCGTAAACTCGCGAACGCGATTGGGCGTGCACCCAGACGGTCCTCGTCTGCTTCGCTTTTTCGTATTGCTACTCCCCTTCCCGTCTTCGTCTTCGTCCTCTGTTCCTGTCCTCGATTTTTTCGCATCATTGTCCTCTCCAACCTCCTCCTCTTCTTCCTCTTCTTCTTCCACACCATCGTTGTTTTGCGCAGCAGTTTTCGTCGTCGTCGTCGTCGTCGAAACATCCAACTCTTCCCCTCCTCTCTTCTTATTCATTATTCCAGACGACGACGAGAACACGAACCCGTCTCTCTCCTCTCCGTTTTTGTCATTCTTAGTATTCTTAGTATTCTCATCGTCTGAATCGTCGTCGTCATCATCATCATCATCACCAATCGTTTCCTCTTCTCTCATCACGTTGGTTTCCAATCGGTTTTTTCTCTGTTGTTTTTCCTCGCACAAAGACGCATCCGTCGTCAACACTCGGAAAGAGACAAAGACAAAACCGAGAAGGAAGAGGAAAGAGAGGACAAACAATCCGTGTTTTTTCTTTCTGGCAGATAGGAGAGGAGAGGAGGAAGAACCAGCTGCCGAAAGAGTTGCAGCCGATTGAGCAGCCATGATGACGATGGAAAGTTCTTGGAAAGTTTTGAGGACATTTCCTCCACTCGTGTTGTGTGTTGTTCAGTTGTTTTGGATAACAACACAACAAACCAATTCGCGCGCATATAAATACACTATTATAAATAAAAACGAGATGACTTTGATGACAGCATCCACGACCACAGCAGCTCGCAGTCACACCAGCACGACCACTGTCTCGTTGAGAAGACAGAGGAGGAAGAGGACGACGACGACGGTTTCTCGGGCGATGATGAATTTGCGTTTTGATGACGATGATGGAAAAAAGAACAGTAACGACGAAGAGAAAACGATGAGTAAACGCCAGTTTGCATTGTCCACGGCGGCGGCGGTGGCCTCCGTGGTACTCTCTCTGGGCCAGCCGATGGACGCGCAGGCGTTATCGCTGAAGAGCAGCAATAAGAACGGGGTGTATTGGATCGAACCAAAGGTATTTATTGTTTGAGATATAAAATTTCTCTCTTTCTCTTTTGCTCTCTCTTTTAAGAACAACAACAACAACAACAGTACGGTGCTCACCTCTTTTCGTCTTTGTCTTCTTTGTCTTCTTTCCAACAGAACAACGCGACGGTGACGTCTCCATTCACCGCAAAATTCGGCGTCAAAGGCTACGAGGTTGTCCCAGCCTCCGCGGAATTCGAAGAAGGCACCGGACATCATCACATCATCGTCGATGGCGAGTACATGGAGAAAGGAACCGTCGTCCCGTTTGACGCCACGCACTTGCACTACGGCAAGGCGCAAAAAGAAGGCGAGATTACTTTAGAACCTGGGACGCACACGTTGACGTTACAGTTTGCCAACGGGAAGCACGTGAGTTACGGGAAGAAGTTTGCGTCGACGATAACCGTGAACGTCGAGTAATCGATCGACTTTAGATGGTTGTTGTTTTAATATTATTATTATCTATGTAGAAAGAACAACGAGAGAAGAAGAGCATTTACAGATTTACCACACTTTAGTATTTTTCCCTTTTCGAAATTACACTCGTACATGTACAAGACAAGAAGAAAGAATAAGGACTGACGAAGCGTAGTACTCGGGAAAATGGTATCCGGCGCGCAGAAGAGAAAGAAGAAGAGGGAGAAAGAAAAGCTCGCCGCGGAAATGGAGCGGTTGAAACTCGGACCGACGAAGTTGTGGACGGGATTGGTGTTGCATCACAAGGATGTGTTTGTCTCGCATGTGATTTCGAAATTGAATTTGTTGGATCGGTGTTTCTTTTCAAAGGTGAATACAGAGAGTCGGGGTGTGCTTGAATACGCCGGGGTAAACGTATCGGGATTAGGTTTGATTGTTTACGA
>ENA-OWPI01000566-OWPI01000566.1-marine-metagenome-genome-assembly--contig:-NODE-566-length-50324-cov-13.687762_pt1 | contig 50324 bp, 50 predicted proteins | sample MGYA00238138_ERZ651775 | MGnify/ENA primary metagenome ERZ651775 (study PRJEB26906, sample SAMN06265043) | marine metagenome | isolation source: Helgoland LTER site | place: Germany:Helgoland, sampling...
ACTGAGCTATGCAGCAGATCGCCACTCAACGGTATCGTGTGTTTATTTACAGGATCAAATTCCTGCAAAAGATGCCGTTGGCCGTCCAACCAATTTACTCCGTCAGCAGCATCCTGCGTAAGTATTTCCGCACCCCTTATTACGATCGCATGAAGTTCATCTCCTGACTGCATCAAATGAAATACACGGTGCTTGGAATTATTAAATGCTATTAAGTTTGCGGCAAACTCATCCAAACATCCCTGCTTTGGTTTGAACTTAATAATCGACAATTTCTGCATTAGGCTCTCCAAGTTACGTTTGTTGGTTCAGTAACCGATAGAATGAAAATTCAGTCTAGTTTAAATAGTAGAGCAGTACACCAAAACCAAATCTTTACCTTGGATTCACACCTACAAAACGGGCCAACCCAATTCGTTTCCCTATGAATCTGAGGGTTCCCTAGAGATGTATGGAGAGTTTCACACAAAGCCTTCAAAAAACAATCCGCAGTCAGTTTGTACCTAAGTTAGTACCTATGAGCGTTATACTGTTGATCCAAAAATGTTTGGCTGAAATGATATTTCGTGTTAAGTTTTAACTGAAATTAGGGAGGTAAGAAATATGCCAAAGGGTTACTTAGTGGCCAATATTAGGGTCACTGATGCTGAAAAATTCCAAGCATTTGCAGGAATGGCTGCGCCAGCTATCAAAAAGTATGGTGGCAAAGTTCTAGCGAGAGGCCCTTTGGCAGATAGGCACGAAGGCAAACTCACTGGTACAGTTATGATGATTGAGTTTGACAGTAAGCAAGCTGCCGAAACATTCTATTTCAGTGACGAATATCAAGCTGCAAAAGCTGTGCGTGACACATGTTCAGATACAGACCTGATGATTATCGAGGGCGCCGAATAGTTCAGCTTTTATCCTACCCTGTCTCCTAAACAGCCGATCTAATATGAATCTAAGGGTTCTCTACAGCCTCACAGAGAGGCTCATACAGCGGGTTTAACGTCAGCATCATCGTGTGGGCAACCAAAGGCTATCACGCTTGTAAGGAGCTAATATGGGCGCTGAGAGGGTTGCCTTTGTAGTCTCATATCGGTCAAACGATCTGGTACGTGTTGTTACCCTTCACGCCACAGTTATGGCATCTGGCTCTCTGGCGTACCTCGTGGGCTGTGGTATGAAAGCAGACCACTCCCATATTTAGACTAGATTAAAAAGAGACTGTTTTTAGAATTGGACTAACGATGCTGCGTGTTAAAATGAGAGGATATGCGAAATGAAAACCCAAGTTATGACCTTCAATATAAGCAACACTTTTGAGGAGTGGGCTAACAATTTTGACTCGCACCGTGAGATTCAAGCAGCAGCAGGTATGACGCCTTTATTCCGAGGCCCTCATGAAAGCGATCCCCAGAAGGTATGTGTAGTACTCCAAATAGAGGACGAAGAGAAAGTTGGAGCATTTATGGCAGAAAATGAAGCAGCGATTTTGGACTCGGGTCACCTGCTCGAAACAACAGAGAGCAATACTTATTTGTAACCTTTCGGTTTAAATCTTTTCGTGAACGATCTGATACGTGTTGTTACCCTTCACGCCGCAGTTATGGCATCTAGTTCCCTGACGTAGTTCTTAGACTTATGGCACACTAATTCAAAATATAGACTAGTCAGCCTATGCAATTCTAATGGTAGTATAGCTTAAGCCTCATTTCTGTATTACTCGAAGCAAAAGGAAAGCTTAAATGTCATCTCTAGAGTTTTATACTAGTCTCTCTGCTATCTGGGTCGCCATAGCATGGGTTCCTTACATTTTGGATCGGATCATGGTTCACGGTATTGCTGGAACAATGGCAAATCCAACTCCAAGTTTGGCGCAGCAATCTGATTGGGCTATGCGAGCCAAAGCAGCCCATGGTGTGGCAATACAAGCCTTGTCTGCATACGCTCCATTAGCGATTCTTGCCATGATACGTATACCCGAGGATGGCTATCCAGGTATTCTGGCTATGACATTCTTTATTGGTATATTCGCCCATTACATTATCTACACCATCGGAATAACTGTTCTGCGCACTCTAAGTTTTGCGCTAGCATCATTATCTACACTCGCACTAGGTCTAAGGGTAATTGGTATCATTTAACTTTTAGTTACTGTGCTAGAGGAGTGAATAAACTATGGCGTTAGAAATGCAATCAAAGCGATTTTTCATTGCCCCAATTTGGATGGCAAGGCTTGCCATTATCGCTTGTGTCCTCATTATCGGCAATTGGTTCGTTTTTATCCCTTGGAAGCTTGATTTAATCATGTTGGCTAAAAAAGATTTTGGCTATGTCCTTTTCCTATTTGGCATTGGCTCGATTTGCTCAATGCAACTCACCAGCAAGGTGCTAATCCCACGTTTTGGGCCAAGAGCCTTACTGCCAATAGGTACTATATTTTTTGGTCTGGCCATCTATCTATGGGCAACCGCGACGAGCCTTGTAGTATTTGCCCTCATGGCTTTGCCTGTTGGTTTTGCTTTTGGGCTGATAAACCCTTGCTCTGTCTTTTTGACAGTCCAAGCAGAACAAGAGACTGGTAAGCGTTTATTGACGCTTCACCATGCCTGCTTTTCCATAGGCAGCTTACTAGGCGTTGTGATTGGCGGCCTTTATGCTTCAACCGGCCTTAGTCCAATCTATTTGTTTTTCTGCCTAATGATAGCCGGTATGAGTGTTGGAGTCAGCTTTTACGTCATTTCAGATACCGCAATCAAAAAAGCTGATAAAATACCAAAAGAAAAGACAACGCGTACCATCAAGTTACCAAGCGGTGATACCCTATTATTCGGCGCGATAGCCGCAGTATCAATGGGAACGGTTGGCATAATTCTTGACTGGTCAGCTTTGTGGCTCACGCGCGATATTGGTGTCACCTTAGCTCTGGGTGGCTTAGGCATTTTTGCCTATAATGGGGCAGAAATTTTTGCTCGCCTATTTGGCGCCGAGATAATTCAACGCTTTGGCGAGCGGTTTATCGGCAGTTCGGCGCTTATTTTCGGCTGTGTTATTATGATTTTCGCCACCGTAAGCGAAGAGCTTAGTTTCATTATCATCGCATTCTTTGCCTTTGGCTTTTCTGCCGCTAATTTTCTGCCGTTAGTGCAGGGAGTCGCGGCCGAGAGAAACCACGATAAAGCCTCTGAAATTGTGACAGATATTCAAACAATTTCTTTCATTGGGTTTTTATTTGGACCACCTATAGTCGGCCTGATAGCAGAATATGTCTCAATCGCGGCTTGTATGTATCTCTTATGCATCGTCTGGATAATCTCAGCACTCATCATGCGTAAATATTTCAGCGTGGCCTCTTAGCTCAGTCTTGGGAACACCAGCTCCTGAAACGAACATACCGCTGGATCAGAAGCCAACCATGCACCAACAATTGATATGGATCAGTCAGATGAGGCTGCTCACTGCTGGTGTTACCCTGATAGATGCCACTGTGATTATTTGGCTGAGTTAGCTAACGAAAGCGAGTGAGCAACGCATAGTCACCCTCTCTTATATCCAACAGCCAAGTTATGATCTGTATCACACGTATCCCCTGAGCAGCACTCAAAGATGTTAGACTTACAGATGACACACTGCTCATGCCCATGCACAACAACGGTGTTCAGAGGTGACTGGCATCTAGGGCAACGCTGCTGATGTGCGTTGGCTGGGTTCATAAGGTTATCCAATCAGTAAAACTCCAAACTCTTCACCGATACATCAGCAGTATAATCCTTACCGTATGCGACAATACCTATAGTTTTAATCTTGCTTTGGTTGAGTGTAGTTCTCAAAAGGGATGACGACTTTACAAAAGCCTCAAACGGAAGCCTTACCTCATTCCATGAGCCGTTTGTTTGAAAACTTTGCTGATAATAGTGCCAAGGTAAGCGAGTGTTGGTACTCCTGATGTGTAAATAATAAAGATCACCGTTACCTTTAACCATCAGTTTGATACCTGTTTTTCCCTTCGCTGCCTCCCATACCACTGGTGACCGAACCTGAATAAAACCACCATTATTGGCTGTAGAAACTTCACCGCTCAGCCGAATGACTTGGGATGTTCCTTGATCTTCAAACTGTGCAGTTCCCTCAGAAATACCACCCATAACTGTGTCTGCCAAATAAGCCCATTGTCCTGTTTTGATGAGGTTATCAGCCATTGCGCTACCATTTGTGAGGAGCAGTAACAGAGTAAACAAAGATGCCGTAATAGTCTTCATAGCTTTCTCCTTTTGCTCGTATTGACGACATATTGTGAGTTGCCCGTGAATTAAGACTTACTTAGTAAGCCGTTCCGTAATGTGATCCTAATAGTCGCTCTTCTTCTTGAACATATCTATCATCATCATAATTCTCATCACGAAGCCTTTGAAGGATTGTTTAGCGAACTCAGGCTTATCTGCATCAGGCATATCATATTTCCGATCTTCTCAGCTTAATAGATGTTTCTGTAAGCCTAACTCCGCACGCTGTAACAAGTAAATCTTTACCTAGGATTCCCACCTGCAAAACGGGCCAACCCAATTCGTTTGGTTGTGAATCTAAGGGTTCCACCAGACTAACGGAGAGCCTCGTACAAGCCCTTAAGCTGATCTCTTGATTATGTTGCTAACGGTTGTGGGATACCACTGGCCTCCTCTTGAGGTGAGTACACCAGACTTATTCAAAGTGTTGGCTAGTTGAGTTCAATTGCTTCCATTGCAGCTTCACTTTCGTAATTGAATATGGTCACTCCAGGGAAGCCACTAGATTTAAAAGTGAAGGTTTGTTTCATCTGTTCAAGTAATAAAGAAGCAAATTTTTCGAAATTTTGCATGTCACTATTATTTTCGAATTTACAAACAATAGATATGCTTGCACATTTTCCAATGGTTATGCTCAAGGAGTTGATATTAAACTTCTCAATTTTGTCACCAAGCTCCATAGATATGTGATTAGCTGCAATCTTAGCTTGATCTAAACTAGAGAATTTATATTCGAAGATACGAGCAAACATCTACAGTTCTCCCAATAGATCATCTAGGAACTGTGGTTGATCTTTAGAGCTTACGATCTTCTTCTTCATGACTTTGGGTTGCAGCTTCATCTGCTTCAATATTTCTTTACCCTTTTTAGTGAGTTCAAATTTCTTAGTTAACCCCATCTCTTCTAGGCTCTTCATCTCATCAGGTGGGAGCGTTTTACCTGCACATATTGATAGAAAATTATTAAACAAAGACAATTTATCAACAGAACATATTGAAGCGAAAGTTTTTAGGGCGCTCTGTACAGCATCAACTGTTGTCTCTCGTTGATTAGTCTGAATGTCAATTTGGTGTGCGATGCGTTCTGCAATGCCTTTAATTAACTTTACCTGATGCTCTGTTAATGCCGCAGGTTCTGAATCCAGCAAGCAGAAAGTACCCAATGCATAATTGTCTTTGTTAATTACTGGGAAACCTGCGTATCCAAGATAGCCCTCACCAGATAACACGGCAGGGTGGTGCATCCATCTTTCATGCTTAGATAAATCTGGGATCAAAGTGGGTTCAGAGCTTAATAATACATACGAGCAGACATTGAATTCAGTTCGTTCACTTTTTTCGTTATCAGTACCATTCGTAGTGGAGATTTTGCATTGGTGGTTTTCATCAAACAAACTGAAGGCAATGTAGTCGAAGTTGGTGATTTCCTTAGCCAGTTCACAGAACACTGAAAAGTTTTCAGACTGATCACTGTCGATGATTCCAGTTCTTTTTACTGCAACTAATCTTCTGTCTTCATTCTTTGGTCTGGGTGCTAGCTGGATTGACATTATAGTACCTCCAAATCAACAAGAGCATTAATTAATTAGCCTGTCTACAAATATAATTGATGGTAGTTTGTGATCAGATTGACGCTGCCAAGTAACAACCCCAACTGCAAACTAAATCTTTACCTTGAATTCCCATCTGCAAAATGGGCCAAGCCAATTCGTTCCCCTATGATCTGGAGGGTTCTCTTAGCCTTTAGACTTTCTTTCATCATCTCACGCTCAAACTGAACCAAAGTATAGGCAGAAGTCATGTTGTATCACGCCACGAGAACAGAACATCAGAGCGACAAAAGGGATCATCTGTTATGTTGTTAGCGCTAGTTCAGAATTATGTTGCTAGAGATTGCAACACCTTGGGCTACCTCGGTGTTGCAACAATTTATGTCGCATCATTGCTATCTGATTGAGTAATCACTCTTGACCAGGCGCAGCGTAACCAATTTTAGCTGCAGCAGAGATGGATTTGTCGATATTGAACTCGGGCATCATCATCAGGTCTTCAATCGCCCCAGAAAGCCTAACAGTAGCTGCAATCCCTGAAGCGGTTTCTACAGAGTCTAATTCCATTTCAACAAGTACATCAAAGTGGCCTTGAAGAAATGTAAGGTTATTGAGCTTACCACCAGCGCCCTCAGCCATCTTCGTCATGGCCTCTGTACGTGCGTATCGATGCATGGATAGAAAACAGGCATCGTCAATTTGACGTTCCTTCGTTTGGTCTTATCAGGTTCATTTTTGCATTTCTGCGTTAAATCTTTCAAATCATTATCATTAGCCAGATCAAACATGTCTTGAATGCTTACTTCGACGCAGTTTTCGTATTTTGCGGTAATAGATGTTCCCATTAATATATTCATAATAATATCCTTTAATCGTTCAAATTGCTCATAGCCCCAACCCAAACAAGTTCGATCAAAGTAAGATACTTTGCGGCTAATTAGGGCTAAGATTTAAGACACCAAAATCGTCCATCCTCCATTATATAACCTAGGGAGCGGTTGTTTTTGGTGTCATATCTACTGACAGTCCTCCAAACACTGGGAGCCTGCATCAGTATTTATAAGCTTTTTTCAGGTCGATCCTAAGATCAGCAAAAAAACTTCAAAAAAAGTAAAATAATTAAAGTTCATATTGGGAACTCAGGTTTAGAGGATGCTGAACATATAAAGTGTAAATCTGGAATTTATGTGCAAAAAGGACACCTCAAACAATTACTGACCAGATTACTGACCAATATGCGCCTTATTGCAGTGAACTAAGGAATGCTGTATTCAATGATTACAGGGTATTAACTGATTGTTGGTGGATGAGATAGGAACCGAACTCACTGTCTGTCCGCCACGTATATATAATTAATACATTAATAACAGTTCATTAATGCAAATCGTGCATTACGGCCCCCCAATTGGCCCCTCAATTGGATTTACAAAATGTTCTGAATTCATTGGTGACTGTTCTTGTCCTTTGATTCATGTAAGTTGGCTCTGAAACTTTAACCTGTATCCGGATTGCATAATGTTCAGAGCGTCGATGCTAAGAATAATAGGCTGGGTTCTTTTAACAGCATTAGTATTGGGGGCAGGGTACATGCTGTTAGAGCAATGGCTTTTTGAAATTGATCGTTGCTCACCGCTCATATGCACGGAAGGCTATCCATGCTTTGAACAGGGTAATTGCAGTCATTGGAAAGATCCTCCTGAGTGACACGCTCTCTTTTGGCTGCGTCACTGGACGTTAAGCTAACCGGTAGGAGCTTGTAGGTCCCTTAGGTTCGCAACCAAACGAATTAGGTTGATCCGTTTTGGGGGTGTAAATCCAAGGTAAAGATTTGGTTTGCCGCTGTCGTGATGTTCATGACTTTACCTACAACCTCTCTATGTTATTGATGTGCTGAGTATATGCAGAATTCTAGAGACTAATGCTATGACACGTTGCTCCCTGATATTGGCCACCTTATTATCTTTGGTTTTCACGCCATCGGTTGCACAGAGAACTGACTGCGATGGTTGGGCTTTATCTGATGGCCAAGTGATAAAAAAGTTTTGGGAGGCGGCAACTGTGAAAACGGTCTCTGATTGCCTCGCCACTGGTGCAGGCATAAATATTGTTTTAGAAGAGTCACTTACACCACTTCACAACGCTGCTTTCTATAATGAAAACTCTAAAGTCTTCACAACTTTGCTAGACGCTGGCGCAAACGTGAATGCTAGGGGTAAAGATGGACTTACACCGCTCCACTTGGCGGCTCTCGCTAAAGGGAAGCCTGAAGTCATTACAACTTTGCTAGACGCTGGCGCAAACGTAAATGCTAGGACAGAAAATGGATCAACAGCGCTTCACGGAGCTGCTTCCAATAACGAAAATTTGGAAGTAATCATAACTCTGATAGATGTTGGTGCAAACGTTAGTGCTAGGGCTGAAAATGGCTGGACACCGCTTCATCAGGCTGCGTTTTTAAATGGAAACCCAGAAGTAATCACAGCCTTAGTAGCTGCTGGTGCGGACGTAAATACCAGAACGGTAGACGGAACCAGACCGCTGCACTTGGCTGTGGCAAGAAACTTAAACCCAAAAGTAACAACAACTTTGATAGGTTTTGGTGCAGACGTAAATGCTAGGACCGAAGATGGAGACACAGCGCTTCTCTTGGTTGCTAAGTACGGAACCAATGCGGAAATCATTACAATTCTGATAGATTCTGGCGCTGACGGAGTAGCTGTTGACCAAGACGGAAAGACTCCTTTCGATCTTGCAAAAGAGAATAAGGCGCTTGTAGGTACCGACGCTTACTGGGCATTGAATGAGCTAAGATTCAAATAGGCAATCGTCCTCAAGGGCGCTTTAGGCGTTGCTACGGACGGCGCTGGTATGCCCTAGGTACCCTCAAAATTCTATAATTCCACGACCCGCACAGTACTGAAGTAGTGCAAAATTGGATCAGGCTGAAACTCGTAATTCAAACAACGGTTCCTTTCGGGAGTCTTGAAATGTGCTCTGCGATACCGCTAGGTGTAGTGAGCCACAAATCCTCCCGGTTTTTCAGGACATGTTCGAGAGCACGCCTCAGAGCGGCTAATCGAAACGGCTGGCCAACAATGAAAGGGTGCAAAGCTATGTTAAACACTAGTGGATATTTGTTAGACTGTCGGAGCATTTCGTCGAAGTGGTCGATAATCATTTCTTCAAATTCGCGCCCCGTGTGATGCCGGAAGACCTGTGCTGGGCTATCATTGAGTTCAATTGAATATGGTATCGACAAAAGTGGGCCGGAACGAGTGTTCATCCAGAAAGGCTGATCGTCGGCGGGCCAATCAAGCACGTAGGAATATCCGGCTTCTTTTAGCAGATCTAGTGTAACATTAGATTGTACAATGTAAGGCCCCAACCAACCTTTGGGCGATGTGCCAAAATGCTTTTTTATACTATCAGTGGTTTGAGTAATCATTGTGTGTTCGGCTTCTTCATCCATAATGTCTTGACGCTCTGAATTAGTGATGCCATGGCCAATAACTTCATCACCTCGAAGCTGAATGCGTTTTATGATCTGAGGGCAATATTCCAGCACTTTTGCGTTAATATTGTGTGAGGCGGGTATTCTAAGTTCGTCGAGCAAATCAAACAAATACCATAAACCCACCCTGTTCCCGTAATCACGCCAGGCATAGTTGCGCGTGGTCTGTGGCGCGCTTGAAAGTGTGTGGTCGCTGCCAAGACCAGTCATAAACGAAAACCATTCGATATTATTGCATATGCAGATTGCTAAACGTTTGCCTTCTGGCCAATCATAAACTGGACGTTCGCTCAGCGCAGAAAAAGGGTATCGATTATGATAACGGATTTCCAAATTGTCTCTCCAGCGCTAGAATTCGATGAGGATGACAGGCTCAGACGCTTTTCGTCAACCATTGTTCTTAATTTTTGAAGTTACTCAATATATACAATCTTATTTTGTGAATTCTTTAGCCTCTCTCCCCCTTCTGCTGTGGGGTAAGTTTGCCGGTCCGAGCAGTGCAATAATTGTTCTTGTGCGATCGTTTTACGACATCCTAAGTTACGGTGGTGCGTACAACCAAGGTCGTTTTGTGGCATCCTCTTTTTCAAACGCCTCAATGATATTGCGATTTTCCATTGTTAGGTCGATTGGAGACAGCCCATGTTCCAGCATGCGCCGAGCAAGTCCTCGAATTTCAAATAGGAAGCTGTCTCGCTCTACCTTTACCGTGCTTTGGGCCAAGTCTACTTCTATTTGATTTAACTGAGGATCTGACCGCACCGCATTTGAAATACGGTTGAGATTGTCCTGAGGTAAAACAACGGGCAAGATGCCGTTGGCCACGCAATTATCAAAAAAAATCGACGCGAAACTTTCAGCAATGACAACGCGAAATCCGTAATCCCAAAGGGCCCAAACTGCATGTTCACGTGACGACCCGCAGCCTGCATTGCGCCCCAAAAGCAAGATGGACGCATTCGAATAGTCAGTTTGGTTGAGAAGAAAGTTAGTGTCAGGTTGCCGTTTGCCGTTCGTATAACGGATGTTGGCGAATAACCCATCAGCAAGCCCGGCCTTTGAGACGCGCTGCATCTCTCTTGAGGGGATGATCACGTCAGTGTTGATGTTTTCGGTCATAAGCGGCAATGCCACGCCACGGTGCTGGGTAAATGCTCTCATGACAGCGCCTTTCTGACATCACTGATGCAGCCGTTGATCGCGCTCCATGCGACGGTTTCAGGGCTTGCAATGTGAGTTCTGACGCCGGGGCCCTGGCGGCCCTCGAAGTTGCGGTTCGTGGACGACAAGACACGTGCGCCGGGCGCAAAGGTTTCCCCACCCGCATAAAAGCAGAAGGCGCAGCCCGCTTCATGCCATTCAAATCCTGCGGCCCGAAACACCTTATCAAGGCCCTCGGCCTCTGCGGCGCGTTTGACAGCCATAGACCCTGGCGCGCAGATAGCGCGCACACCTTTCGCCACGTGCTGCCTGCGCAACAGGTCGGCAGCGCGGCGCAGATCGCTGAGGCGACTGTTCGTACAAGAGCCGATGAAAGCGCCGTCGATGGGTTGGCCCAACATCGGCTTGCCTGCGTTCAGATCAACATAGCGGTACACCTCATCCAGCGATGGGTCGGCTTGCGGTAGGTCACCGTCGATAGCGACAGCGTGTTCGGGACTTGTGCCCCACGTGATTGTGGGTGCGATGCGCGAGATATCGACCTTGATGTCAGTGTCAAACGTAGCGTCCACGTCGCTGACAAGGGCGGCCCATTGTGCTTCGGCGTCGGCGGTGTACTCGGGCTTTGGGGAGAACGGGCGGCCACGGACATATTCAAACGTTTTGGCGTCAGGCGCGATGAGGGCGGTAAAGGCCGCGAACTCAACACCCATGTTGCAGAGGGTTAGCCGCTCCTCGACCTCCATTGACTTAATGGCGGGTCCTGCAAATTCGATGACATGACCTGCCCCGAAACCGGCACCAAAGCGCCCTATCAGGTGAATAATGATATCTTTTGCCGTCAGCCATTTGGGGCGGTCCCCCTCAAGTGTGATGCGCATCTGCTTGTGTGCGGTGATGCGCAAGGTCCGGGTGGCCAGCGCATGTTCGCAATCAGTCGATCCGATGCCCCATGCCAGCGCACCAAGCCCCCCCAGCGTGCAGGTGTGGCTGTCGGGGCAGACCATAGTGATGCCGGGCAGGGCGATGCCCTGTTCGGGGGCGATGACGTGCACAATACCTTGATGCGCATCCGTGGTGTCAAACAAGCGCAAGCCTAGTTCACGGGTCGTGCGCCGCATTTCGTCAATAAACACTTGCCCGCCGGGCATGCGGGTGCCGTTTGGGCGGCCCGGTTGTGTATCAACGATGTGGTCGATAGTGGAGAATACCATATCCGGAGCCATAATCTTGCGACCCTCGTCGATCATATTGGACAATGCGATTGATCCGGTCCGCTCATGAAGCATAATCCGGTCGATATAGATCAGTGATGAACCGTCATCGAAACTGCGCACGTTATGTGCCGCCCGCAGTTTCTGGTAGAGCGTCTGTCCCATATCAGTGCCTACGTCGGTTTGGCCGTATCAAGTCCCAGCCATGACAGAACCTCATCGGTGTCCGCACCTATTTTCGGGGGAGAGCGGCGCAGTTCAGGGCGGGCGCCGTCAATCTCAAGCGGCAGGGCGGGCAGACGCACGCGTTGGCCATCGGGCAGCTCCATTTCGTGCAGGCCATGGGCGGACAGATGCGGATCATCCAGCAGATCCTCAGGTTTGCGGATCGGGGCATAGGGCAGGCCGATCTTGCCAACACGCGTGGTAAGGCTTTCGGTGCTTATCTTGTTGAAGACAGACCGTAAGTGCGGGATAATAGTGTGGCGCTGTGCCACGCGGCCGGGGTTATTGGTCATGTCTTCATCCGCCCCCCAATCGGTCAGGCCGAATTCCTCACACAGGGATTTCCATTGTCCGTCACTAACGACGCCAACAAAAATCTGCCCATCGGATGTGTCAAACACGTCATAAACGGCCCAGGCCGAAATGCGTTCTGGCATAGGCGGGGCAGGGGTGCCGGTAACGGCTCCTTGCGCTATATGCTGGCCAACCAGAAAGGCAGTTGTTTCATAAAGAGAGGCCCGCACATTCGCGCCCTTGCCAGTATCCTTGCGCGACAGCAGGGCAGACAGAATGCCGATCACGCCAAACAACGCGCCCGATACATCGATCACCGAAGCGCCTGCGCGCAACGGGCGGCCACTTGGGCCCGTCATATAGGCAAGGCCCCCCATCATCTGTGCGACCTCATCGAGCGCGGTGCGGTTTTCGTAGGGGCCAGAGAGAAATCCCTTGCAGGACTGATAAATAATGTTTGGCTTAATTTTGCGGACGGTTTCATATCCAAGGCCCAGTTTGTCAAGCGCCCCATCGCGGAAATTTTCAATCATTACATCTGAATTTGCTAGTAGCCCCCGGATAACTTCGATGCCTTCGGCAGACTTCAAATCGACGGTTATACTTCGCTTGTTGCGGTTGTACATGGCAAAGTATCCGGCACCCGACCCCGGCAAATTGCGGGTCTTGTCGCCACCCAAGGGTTCGACCTTGATCACCTCGGCGCCAAGATCAGCGAGGATCATGCCAACTGTGGGGCCCATGACCATATGCGAAAATTCCAGAACGCGGACGCCCTCAAGATGTGCCATTCGATATTGCTCCGGTTGCAGACGCTGTTTAAATGATCTAAGAATATATCATTACATCATCGATAAGGGGAAGTCAAAATGATCATGATCAGCGAGGTTGGCCCGCGCGATGGCGTACAAAGCCTTGATTTCCTTGTCGACCTCGACATCAAAAAACGTTGGATCGCCGCAGAGGCCGCCGCAGGTGTGCATGAGATCGAAGTCGGTTCTTTCGTGAATTTCAAACGTCTGCCGCAAATGCAGGACACGGCGGCCTTGGTTGAATTCGCGCTTACAATTCCGGGGCTGGACGTGGCCGTTTTGGTGCCTAACTTGCGCGGGGCGCAGGCGGCTGTCGAAGCTGGCGCGCACAAGCTTTCCATTCCGGTGTCCGCCAGTGAAACCCACTCCGTGCGCAACGTGAACCGCACTCACGATCAAATGGTCGAAGAGGTCCGCAGCATCCGCGCGTTTGTTGACGCGCAACCCGCAGATGCGCGCACCAGCATCGAAGTGGGAATCGCGACAGCCTTCGGGTGCACCATCGAAGGTCACGTGCCCGAGAAAACGATTGTTGATCTGGCAGAACGATTGATGGCGGCCGGCGCAAGCGAGGTGGGGCTGTCCGATACGACGGGCTATGCCGATCCGGCAATGATCCGCAACCGCATCAAGGCGGTGCAGGCAGCGGTGGGTGCAGACAACATCACGGGCGTTCACCTCCACAATACCCGCGGGCTTGGTTTGACCAACGCCTTGGCTGCGCTTGAATGTGGGCTGACAACGCTTGACGCCTCGCTTGGCGGTTTGGGTGGCTGTCCTTTTGCGCCGGGTGCCAGCGGCAATATTGTCACGGAGGATCTGGTGTTCATGCTCGACGCCATGGGGATTGAGACTGGCATTGACCTGGCTGCATTGATTGAGGTGCGCAAGAAGTTGGCCTCCGATATGCCGGGGTCCCCTATCTATGGATTTGTCGCCGATGCGGGTGTGCCTTTGGATTTTTCGCAATTGGTAAAACCCGATCCAGCGACAGGGACATACGCATGAGTGGAGCGGGCAGCGCCGCGCTAAACACCAGCGATCCGACGCCGCTGTATCACCAGATATATCTTGATCTGCGCCATCGTATTTTATCGGGCATCCTTAAAAACGGTGAACGCTTGCCGAGTGAGGCGGCCCTTGCCGACGACCTGTCGGTTTCGCGTATCACGGTCAAGCGGGCGATGAACGAACTTGCAGATGAAGGCTTGGTAACACGCACGCGCGGGCGCGGTACGATCGTATCGTTTCGTATGCCGGATCAGCCACAAGCCGGTGGTTTTGCCAGCTTGATGGAAAACCTGCAAAACATCGCGGCTACAACGACCGTTGATGTGGTGTCGTTCGATTACGTCACTCCACCAGCAGAGGTTGTGGCGTGGCTGGGCTTGGCCGGCGATGCGCTGACGCAGCGGGTGGAACGGCGACGTAACCGCGACGGCGAACCGTTTTCCTACATCGTGACCTACGTGCCTGAGGCGATTGGTCGATCATGGGATGAGGCGACGATGATGACCCGCCCCATTTTGCAATTGATCGAAGAAGCGGGTCACCCGATCGCGTCGGCACGCCAGCATGTGACAGCCGAGCCCGCCAGCGCGCTTGTCGCACAAATGCTCAAGCTGCCGGTGGGTGCGCCCTTGCTTCGGGTCAGTCGACTTGTCAGTGACGAAAACGGGCATCCGGTCGAATATATCGAAGTCGTCTACCGTCCCGACATGTATCAGATGGAAATGGAGTTGCATCGCCGCGAGGATGATGACGGTCACCGCGTCTGGCAGGCCACCCAATGACAGAGTTTCACATCTCACAAATCGCCCATTTTCATAAGCTAGGCTGCTAGGAGACGTTCAGTGCCAGTTCTCAAAATACATCTGTTGGAAGGCTACTCTGACGCCGACAAAATCCGCCTTTGCGAAGGTTTGACCGATGCGGTCCGTCTTGTGGTGCCGGCACCACCAGAGGCCGTGACCGTGATGATCCATGAAATGCGCGCAGCCGATTATATGCGAGGGCGGCAAATGCGCACGCCGGCACCTGCACGGCCTGATCCAAGCGGGATTGTCAAACAATTCCTGAACGATATGCAAACGCGCGATCTGGATGCGGCGCGCGCACATCTTGCGCCTGATTTCACTATGCATTTCCCCGGTTCAGGCGCGATGAGCGACCTTGACGCGCTGATCCGCTGGGCCGCCCCGCGATACCAGTCCGTCACGAAAGCATACGCAGGCTTTGATACGATGCAGACAAGCGGTGACGCCTCTGTCGTTTATTGCCGTGGCACGCTGTCAGGGGTTTGGCTCGATGGCACAGCCTTTGATGGCATCCGCTTCATTGACCGATTTGAGATAACAGATGGCCTCCTGACCCGTCAGGATGTCTGGAATGACATTGCAGAAATAAGGGCAACACCATGAGCGCAGAGATAGATCCGATCACTTTGGCCGTCTTGGCTGGACGCATGGAACAGATCGCCGATGAAATGGATGCGATCCTGTTTCGCGCCGCTTTCAACCCGATCATCGCAGAGGCGCATGATGCCTCCCACGGGCTGTATCACGCCACATCCGGCGACACGCTGGTGCAGGGCAAATCGGGTCTGCCGATTTTTGTCGGGGTGATGTCATTTGCGGTGAAAGCTGTAATCGACAAAGCCGCTGAAAGTGGGGATTTGAAAGACGGGGATATCTACATATTCAATGACGCGCATTTGGGTGGAACCCACCTGAGCGATATGCGCCTTGTGCGGCCTTATTTTCGCGATGGCAAATTGTTCTGCTACCTTGCCTCGGTGGGCCATTGGCACGATGTCGGCGGCGCGGTGCCCGGCAATTATAACCCCGAAGCGACGGATGCCTTTCAGGAGGCGTTCGTGTTGCCGCCCGTGCGGCTAGCCCGCGAAGGTGTAATTCAAAGCGATATCATTGACATCGTCATGCGCAACACCCGACTGCCGCAATCAGCGCAGGGCGATTTGAACGGTCAATTGGGCGCGCTCGACCTTGGTGTTAAACGCATGGACGAACTTTTGGGCGAATATGGCGCGGAAACCGTGCACGCCGCTCTCGATGCCTTGCAGGACCGTGCGGACGCGCTGATGCGCGCTGAATTGCAAGAGCTGCCGGACGGCCGATGGGAGGCGACGGATTACCTTGACAATGATGGAATCACCGACGAACCCCTACCAATCGCAGTCGCGCTGGAGATTAGGGGCGATACGATGACCCTTGATTTTGAAGGTACTGCGCCGCGGTGTGCGGGGCCCGTCAACATCGCATTGCCGACAGCGGTGGCAACGGCCTATGTTGCGATCAAACATATCTTTCCTAACCTGCCGGCCAACTCTGGCGTGATGCGCCCGATCAACGTCATGATCCCCGAAGGGTCGCTATTGTCCGCGCCGTTTCCTGCCCCTGTTGGTGGTTACACCGAAACGATTCTGCGGATGATTGACGTGATCTTTAGCGCTGCGGCGGGTGCCGCCCCTGATCGTGTTGTCGCCAACGCCTATGGCACAATTAACGCACTGTCGATTTCGGGAAAACGTGAAAATGGCCAGCCTTGGGTCATGTTCAGCTTTTATGGCGGCGGGCACGGTGGTTCCGTAGAAAGTGACGGGTTGAACCACGGCAATGCCCCTATTTCCACGGCGACCATCCCACCAATGGAGATCCTTGAAGCGGCTTATCCGGTAATGTTCAAGCAATGGGCGCTGCGCCCCGACAGCGCCGGTGCGGGGATGCATCGCGGCGGCATGGGCGCCACTTATGAAATTGAAGTGCTGGAAGGTGGTGGTGCCAAAGCCTTCTTGTTTGGTGAACGTGGACGCCACGCGCCGAGAGGTGTTGTGGGAGGCCAAAGCGCCGCATTAAACGTCTTTAGCTATGAACAGGAAGATGGTTGGCATCACCCGCCGATGGCTTCGAAAATGGTGGGCATTAAACTGAAGCAGGGGCAATCGGTGCGTTTGGACACACCGGGTGGCGGCGGCTACGGCGCGCCATCAGAACGGGAGCCAGAAGCTGTCGCGCGCGACGTCGCCGCAGGCTTTATTTCCGCAGAACAGGCAACAAAAGACTATGGCCCCGCGTGGCAGGAGATACGCACATGAGCAATCGTACGATCGGCGTCGATGTTGGCGGCACATTCACGGATATTTTCGTTCTCGACGAAACAAGCGGCGTAGCGGAAGTAGCCAAGGTTCCCACAACGCGGCCTGATCAATCAGGTGGCTTCCTAAGCGGGATCGGGTCACGAGTCGATGATTTGTCATCTGTGTCGGTTGTAGTGCATGGCACAACGGCCGGAACCAACGCGCTGCTGGAGCGTAAGGGTGCGAAGATTGGTGTGATCACCACGCAAGGTCTGCGCGATGTGCTGGAAATGCGGCGCCGCGACCGTCCACGTACCTGGGGTTTGCGGGGCGATTTTGAACCTGTCGTTGATCGCGCCCACCGCCTTGAAGTGCCCGAGCGCACCTTGGCAGACGGCACAATCCGCACCCCCGTTGATCTGGATGCCGTGCGCGTTGCCGCCCGCCAATTGATCGATGCGGATTGTCTTGCCGTGGCGGTTCTGTTCGCCAATGCCTATGCCAACGATGAAAACGAGGCCAAGGCCGTCGCCGCGGTGCGTGAGATTTGGCCGAACGCGCACGTGTCGTCTTCGTCTGAGATCCTGCCCGAAATCCGCGAGTTTGAACGGTTTTCGACGGCAGCGCTCAATGCCTATTTGCAGCCCGAGGTTTCGGGTTACCTGAACCGACTTGAAACAGCATTGAAAGACGGCGGGTTTGCGGGCGAGTTCATGATCGTGCAATCCAACGGCGGTGTGATGGGCGTTGATACGGCTGCGCGCCTGCCGGTGCGCACAGCGCTATCCGGTCCTGCGGCGGGAGTGATTGCAGCGGGTTATATCGCGAAGGCCGCTGGTTTTCCTGATGTCATTACAGGTGACATGGGTGGGACGTCTTTTGATGTTGCGCTGATTGCCAAGGGTGAGAGCACGCTGTCACCGCAGACATCCATTGATTTCGGGATGGTCGTGCGCTCGCCCATGATCGAGATTACGACGATTGGCGCGGGCGGCGGGTCGATTGCTTGGGTTGATAAGGGTGGATTGCTCAACATTGGCCCCGAAAGCGCGGGGTCCACGCCAGGGCCTGTCGCCTACGGCCTCGGCAATACGCACCCAACGGTCACTGATGCGAACGTGGTATTGGGCCGGATTGATCCGGATAATCCGATTGGCGGAAAGCTTGAGCGCCTTGATGTCAAAGCGGCCAAGGCGGCTATTCTTGAGCATGTCGGAGATCCGCTGGGTCTTGATGCACTGGCAGCGGCCGAGGCGATTTTGCGGGTGGCCAACAGTCGCATGGCGGGCGCTTTGCGGCTTGTGTCAATCGAACGCGGGTTTGACCCAAAACGATTTGCGTTCATGCCATTTGGTGGCGGTGGCGCACTGCATTCTGGTGCAATGCTTGCGGATGTCGGCCTCGCGCGCGCGATTGTGCCGCGCTATCCGGGTGTCACGTCGGCGATGGGATGCGTTATCGCGGATATGCGTCAGGATTTCGTGCAGACGATCAATGCGGGACTGGACGGGATTGATGCGGCGTTGCTCGGCGCACATATGCAACGCCACGTCAGCGATGGTTTGGCGATGCTGGATGCTGCGCGCACCAGCTTTGAAGCCCGCGAAACCGCCTTTATACTGGACATGGCGTACCTGGGTCAGACCCATACCGTGAGCGTCGATGTCCCCGTTGAGGTGGAAAACGGGACAGTCACCCCCCCCAGCGAGGCGCAAATCGGTGCTGCGTTCGATGCGGCCTATATGGCGACCTACGGGCGACTTTTGGAAAATGGTGTGCGCTGGGTGATGAACCTGCGCTCTGCGGTTACGGGCAAACGCCCGCGTTTCGATCTATCCACACTTGCGCCACGCGGCGGGTCGCTTGATGGCGCCCTCAAAGGGACGCGTCCTGTTCATTTCGGCGACACGTGGCATGAAACGAAGCTCTATGACCGGCTTGCTTTGCCAATCGGAGCTGAAATACCGGGACCCGCCATTCTGGAACAACCAGACACCACCGTTCTGATTGAGCCAGATCTGATTGGACGTATAGACGCATTTGGCAACACGATCATTGAAAGGAACACCCCATGAACCCGACACGCACCGCCCTTTTAACGATTGATCTGCAAAACGACTTTTTACATCCTGAGGGTGCATATGGCCGGGCTGGCCAGTCGGCCGATGCGATTGCGCAATTGCCCGACCGTATCAAACCCCTGCGTGACGCCCTGATTGCGGCTGGGGGATATTTCATTTCAGCGCAGTTTACGCTTGTTCCTGGCCGCAATGATGAACCCTTGATCGCTGCGCACCTTCGGGAGCTGCGCCCGTTCCTTGGCAAGGGTGATTTTGCACCAGGCGGTTTTGGTCATTCTGTTGTCGACACCCTCGCACCGGCAGATTTCACAATCGAAAAGGTGGCCTATTCGGCCTTTTACCAGACGCGTTTGGACTATGTTTTACGCAAGGCGGGGATTGATACGTTGATTGTGGGTGGCATTGTTACCAACGGCGGCGTCGCAAGCACGGTCCGCGACGCCCATGTGCGCGACATCCACACCTATTTGCTAACTGATGGCACTGCCGCTTTTAACGGTGATGTGCACGATGCGACCGTCAAGTCCTTGGGTTCCATCACGAAAACCGCCACATGTGCTGAAATGTTTGAGATGATCGAGGGCGAATGATGACGCTGAGGGAGCGCCTCAAACAGCCGAATATCCTAGTTGCACCAGGCGTTTATGACGGCCTGACAGCAAACCTTGCGACACAATCAGGGTTTGAAGCGCTGTATCTGTCCGGTGCGGCGGTGGCCTATACCCGTCTGGGCCTGCCCGATATCGGGTTGAGCACGGCCAGCGAGATGGCCGATACCATGGCTCTGATCGCAGAACGCACAGATTTGCCCGTAATTATGGATGCTGACACTGGTTTTGGGAATGCTCTGAATGCGCGGCGTACGATGCAGACCTATGAAAGGGCAGGGGCCGCTGCCATTCAGATCGAAGATCAGACATTCCCCAAGCGGTGCGGCCACTTGACCGATAAATCACTGATTTCTAGCCGAGAAATGGCGGACAAGATTGCGGCAGTGGCGGATGCACGGCGCCGCGACACGCTGATTATCGCGCGCACAGATGCGATTGCGGTTGAGGGATTTGATGCCGCCACGTGCCGCGCAGAAGCCTATATCGCTGCGGGTGCAGATGCCTTGTTCATCGAAGCACCGCGCAGCGCCGTTGAATTGCAAAAGATTGGCGATCAATTTGCGGGCCGCGTCCCGCTTATGGCGAATATGGTTGAAGGGGGCGCTACGCCTGTGCTCGATGCACAATCCCTCGAGGCTATGGGTTTTGATATTGTGATCTTTCCGGGGGGTATTGTGCGCGCGCTCACAAAAACGGCACAAGATTACTACGACAGCCTGCACAAGTCGGGTTCTAACGCGCCCTTTGCAGATCGTATGTTCGATTTTGACGGATTGAACGAGGCGATTGGTACAGCTGAATTCTTATCACTTGGGGAGAAGTTTGATGGCAGGTCCTGAAATTAAAGCGCCGTTAGATGAATATGATCTCGACGTTGAAACACTCATCATTGGTGCCGGCGCTTGCGGTATGATCGCGGCCCTTGCGGCGCATGAGGCAGGGCAAGAGGTGCTGGTTATCGAGGCTGATGCCTTGCCATCAGGGTCTACCGCCCTTAGCGCGGGGCTGATCCCTGCAGCGGGCACGCGCTTTCAGCGTGAGGCGGGGATTGATGATACACCCGGCCTCTTTGCGGGGGATATTCACAACAAAGCCCACGGAGAAAATGACCCCGACCTTGAAACTGCGCTGGCTGTACAAGCCGCGCATGTAATCGAATGGCTGTCTGATGTGCATCAGCTGCCGTTTTCTTTGGTGAGTGATTTTGACTACCCCGGCCATTCGCGCCGCAGGATGCACGGCTTGCCCACGCGGTCAGGATCAGAGTTGGTAGATGCATTGCGCACAAGGCTTGAGGCGCTGGATATTCCATTGATTTGCGACAGACGCGCAGATTGGCTTTATGCGGACGATGCCCGCGTGCACGGCGCGCGCTTGCACCTGCCTGACGGGTCGCATGAAACGGTGTCAGCGGGTCGTATTATTTTGGCGTGCAACGGGTTTGGCGGCAATCGGGCCATGGTCACGCAGCATATGCCAGATATCGATAACGGCGTATGGTTTGGCCATGACGGCAATCAGGGGGAAGCCGTGATCTGGGGCGAGGAACTGGGTGCCGCCACGCGTAATCTGTCCGCCTATCAAGGTCACGGCAATGTCGCGCATCCTCATGGCATTCTTATTACATGGGCCGTGATCACGGGCGGTGGTGTGCAAGTGAACACCGACGGCGCGCGCTTCTGGAACGAGGCGCAAGGCTATTCGGAAGCGGCCCGCGCTGTGCTATCACAACCCGGTGGCGTGGCTTGGTCCATTTTTGATGAGCGCATCGCACAACCCGCGCGCCAGTTTGCAGATTTCAAAAACGCCGAGGGACAAGGCGCTATTTTGACGGCGCAAACAATGTCCGAATTGGAGAAATTGTGCCAAATTCCCAACGGCAGTTTGGCGGCGACTTTAGATGCGATCCCGACCGCAGGCGAAGATGCCTTCGGGCGCGTTTGGAATGGCGAAACCCTCAAGCCGCCGTATCATGCCGTCAAAGTGACGGGCGCGTTGTTTCACACGCAAGGCGGGCTTGAGGTTGATCCCTTGACGGCACAAGTGCGCCGCAAGAACGGAGGCTATTTTGACAGCCTTTACGCGGCAGGTGGTGCGGCCTGCGGGGTGTCTGGTGCAGGCGACAGCGGATACCTTTCCGGCAATGGGCTGTTGGCCGCTTCGGTTCTGGGGTGCATCGCTGGCAAGGGAGTAGCGGCCGATTAAAGGCGCTAATGGGCGACGTGGCGCGCCCCGCCATCTACATGAATGACCTGTCCGGTGATATACCGCGCCCGCGGCGAGCATATAAAGGCAACCAGAACCGCAAGGTCGTCAGGTTCGCCTATATATCCAACAGGACAGTTTGCCGCGACCCACGCCTCCTGTGCCTCTTTGCTAGGCAACAGGCGTTCATCAATCTGTTCGGAATGAATACGCCCAGGCGGGATGCTGTTCACGGTGATCCCATCCGACCCCACAACGCGCGACAGGGCCTTGGCCCAAATGTGCACAGCGCCATTGGGTGGCACGCCAGCGTTCAGCGCGACAGGTTCATCGCTGCCGGTGATGTTCACGATACGCCCGAAACCTGCGGTTTGCATCGCGGGCAAAAAAGCATGGGTCAACTGGCGCGCGAAACCGAAATTTAGGTGCATTGCCTCGTCCCATTCTGCATCGCTACCAAAGCCCGTCATGGGCCGTGAATTACCGACATTGTTGATCAGAATATCAATCCTTTGATGTGACTCCCTGGTGGCGCTGTGGATGGCATCAGCGGCCCCTTTTGCCATAATGTCTTGCACGATGATGCTCGGTCGGATGTATCCCCTCTGCTCAATCTCATCAGCTAGTGAATCCAGCCGGTCTTTTCGCCGTGCGGTCAGAACCAGAGTGCAGCCCTCGTGGGCGAGCATCCATGCAATCCCAACACCAAGGCCTGCAGAGGCCCCAGTAACGAGGGCGGTTTTGCCGTTGAGATTAAGATCCATGATTTCTATTCCTTTTGTTGGGGTCCACCCGTTGAGGCGTGAGATTACGTGTCTTGTAGCCTTAACATCGGCTAAATGAGGAGGCATATTGGACTGATTCATGTTCTAGAGGTGGATAAACAAGGAAATACTGCATCTTGCGCGTTGATTTGATCATTATTTTGCGGGTGTGTTGCTTGTTATTGGCCAACGAGAAATGTAATCGATCGTTTAATGAAATTCTTACCTCCGTTGGAGAACTACTGCACCTTAAAGAACCAAGCTGATGGCAATGACGCCTGTATCTAAGGCCCTTTTAAACAAGTTAGATTGCGACACTGACACGAATATTTCCTGCGTATAGTAACGTGTTAATGCATTAAATCAGGCAGGAATGTTACAATGGTTGGGAATGCGATCAAGAGGCAAAGGGCCACTAAATTTATCACTAAGAAGGGCATCACGCTCGCGAAAAGCTGTCCCAGTGTCAATAGCTTCGTGGTGCGGACTTCGAAATTTGAAAGGTCTGGCCGGTTAGTTTTCTTAACCCAAGGATGGACAGCCTGGGACAGATTTTATCGCTATCGTGCTATGGCCCCTGGCGTAGCGCGAAGTGCAAGCAGCACCAGCAACAACGTCACGCTGACGACTGTGATCGATGCGAGTGGCAGAACAAAATTGCCGCTGAAGTCCGAGAGAATGCCAAACGAAAGTGGGCCAAGCACACCGCCAACCTCGGCCACGGTAAAGAATAATCCACCGGCAAGTCCAAGGCGCTCCTTGGGCACGCTCGGCGCTTCCATCAGGATCAGGATCGCCACTGTCATCATTGATCCGCGCGCTATCCCTTGCAGGATCAAGCCCAAGAACATGACCGGGCCCGGGGTTCCCTGCAACATGAGACTGGCCAAAAGGGTGGCAACGAACAGGGCGGCCATCACCAGCAAGCGATGTTCAGGGATAGCAAGCCGCGGCACGACCAGTGCGCCAACGATACCGACGATGGCCGGTATTGAGGCCCAATACCCGGCTGCAACGGCATCCAGCCCGCGGTTGATCAGAATTTCAGGAAGCCAGTTGTTCAAAGCATGGTTGATAAAGAAAATACCGATCGCCATAGCCAATATCAGACGGACAGTGCGTAGTCTGACAAGGTCGGCAAAAGCGGCGAGATTGAATTTCTTGCCGCCTGTCTCGGTATCCGCTTTTATGTCACCGATTGTCGATAATAAGAGCCATATTAGCCCGCCCAAAAACGTAAAGCCGGAAAAAACCAGCATTACCCCACGCCAGTTTCCGTCTACCAGACCCATAAGAACGCTATTGGTCAGGGACAGTGCAATTAGTCCGCCGATGTAGGGCCCTGTGACATAGACACCCATGGCGGTCGCGCGGGCCAGACCTTCAAACAGCCCCGCGATGACTTTGGGTGCGCCGACCGATATCAACGGTCCGCCAAAGCCGAACATCGCTACGGCAAGCAGCATCTGTTCGGGTGTCGTCGCCAAACTGCGCGCCAATGCCGACATTGCTATGATAAATGCGGCAAGGAACAACATGCTACGCGCACCGAAGCGGTCTAGCAGTATGCCCGCGGGGAGGGCGGCGACAATATATGTTAGCGGCCAAGCGCCGAGGATAAGACCCATGGTCGAATTGCTGATTTCAAGGTCTTTGCTGATCGGAGTTACAAGCGGCGCCATTGAAACCATGACGATCCCGAAACAGAAATAGACCAGCCAGACCCCTGCCAATATGAACCATCTCTCATGGGAGGGTGGCGAAATGGCGTCATTTGGCGATCGAGATATCATCTTTGCGATACGGTCATAAAGTCTGTGAACAGCTTTCGCTGCGGCTCCGGTCTAAATGCAGGCTTGTTTCAATAAATGACTTCTGTATTGTCAACTGTAAACAGTTTAAAGGCAGATTTCAGATGTTGCCAGACTTTGATTTTGATCCAGCAGATCGCGCGCCGTTTTCTCCGATGCCCACACGACCCTTGCTGCGTTGGCCAAATGAGGCACGGATTGCTGTTTATGTCGTGCCCAATGTCGAGCACTACGAATATCTGCCGCGCCCCTCCAACCGTCGGGACCCTTGGCCGCGCATGCCGCACCCTGATGTAATCGGATATGGCTTGCGCGATTATGGCAACCGCGTCGGCATTTGGCGGATGTTTGATCTATTCGACAGTTTGGACATTCGTGCGACGGTATCGCTGTCGATGGCCAATTGGGTGCACTATCCAGAGATATTTAAAGCTATGGAAGAGCGACGCTGGTCGATCCTATGCCACGGCATGTACAACACCCGCTATCATTGGGACATGCCCGAGGGTGAAGAACGTACAGCCATTGCCGAATGCACACAGCTTTATGGCGACCTGACGGGTCGTCAGCTGCGCGGTTGGTTCTCTCCGGCTGCGTCTTACACGATGAACACGCCCGATTTGATCGCCGAGGCGGGCATTACCTATTATTCCGATTGGCACCATGACGGCCAGCCAGTGCCGTTACGGGTGCGCAGCGGCAGCTTGATCACATTGCCCTATTCCATGGATTACAACGACTCGATCCTGCATCGCCAACAGTATGAGGCGGCCGATTACGCGACGGTGTCACGGGACGCGTTCGATACGCTTTACGAAGAGGGCGGTCAGGTTCTGTGCCTTGCGCTGCACCCTTACATAATGGGCCAACCGCACCGGATCCTGCACCTTAAGGGTCTGCTGGATTACATCATGGGCCATGACGGTGTCTGGATGGCCACGGGAGAGGAGATCGCCGATTGGTATCTGGCCGAATGTCAGGATCACGTTGCATGGCACCGCGCGAGGGAGCGTTGATGACTATTCCAAGCAAAGGCATGGATCACGACCTGTATGATTTTTTTGCGATGCCGACACGCGGGTCAATGTCGTGGCCGGACGGGGCGCGCATGGCAATGACTGTCCTGTTGCACTTGGAATATTGGGAGTTGCAGCCCCCCGAAGGATCCGTGCGCGATAACCGCTTTACCGGAGAATACGGGTTCTACTACCCCGAATACCGCCCCTTTACACAGCGTGAATATGGCAACCGTGTTGGCATATTTCGGGTGCTTAAGACGTTGGATGCTTTTGACTTTAACATCACCGTTGCTGCGAATGCAGCGGCTTTGGTGCGCTATCCAGAGTTGGTCCAAGCGTTACAAGGCCGCGGTTGTGAATTTATCGCCCATGGTGAAAAGCAAACCCAGATGCTTTCGTCTGCGATGAGCGAAGATGAAGAACGCGCGGTCATTTCCCGCACGACCGATACGTTTAAATTGGCACTGGGCTACCAGCCCGACGGCTGGCTTGGCCCGGACAGCGGAGAAAGCCCCAGAACGCCCCAGTTGTTGGCAGAGGCGGGCTATCGATACGTTCTGGATTGGCCGAATGATGACCAACCTTACCCAATGAAAACAACTCCGCCGCTTGTGTCGATCCCCAACCAGATGGAATGGGACGATGTGACTGCGCTGTGGCTGCGCAAAGTGCCCAATGAACGCTATCCTGATCTCGTCGGCGAGGCAGCAGAGGTGCTTGCAGCGGAAGGCGGGCGGTCTTTCATCCTGTCCTTGCACCCGTGGGTCATCGGACAGCCGCACCGAGTTAAATATTTGCGTGCTGCATTGGATCGGCTGAATTCTGTTGACGGAATTTGGAAAACCACCGCTGGAGGGATCGCTGCCCACGCGCGAGACACTTGGGAAGGGTGACGATGGATCCTTTGAAAGATGTTGCGCGTGTCATTCGTTCCAAGAATGCAGGTCCCACAAAATTGACCCTTGATGTCTTGTTTGATAATGAGGCGGGGTTCAGACGGGGTGTTGCAGCTTTGGATGCAAACGAGGTTGCGCGTGCTTTTGGGCGTGACATAGGTGCAGTCACCGTCACGGCCTATTTACCTGCATTCGCGCTGAAAATCGTGATGGATAGACCGCAGGTGGCGGGGGCACCGGGGGATCGCGACATTTACGGCGCGCAACAACACGGGCCATTGCTGGACGTGATGGTATGAGCGCATTTAAACGTTTGCGACAAAGTTGGAGCGGCACGGATCATGAATTGCGCGTTCTTTCGGCATCCGGCCAACTTGGGTTTGGCATTCCGCAAGAGAGTTTTGTGCGTGGCCTTAAACGCAAACCGCATGTCATCGCTGCCGATATGGGGTCTGTTGATCCGGGCCCTGTCTATCTCGGGTCTGGCAAGATTGCAGCACCCGAAACGCTTGTGCGGTCTGATCTGCGGCTTGTCTTGCGTGCGGCACTTGCGTTGGATGTGCCGTTGCTGATTGGAAGTGCGGGGACAGCCGGTGCGAACGCGCATCTTGATCGTGTCCTTGATATATTGCGCGAGATCGCTCGCGAAGACGCGTTGTCCTTCCAACTTGGCGTGCTTCGGTCCGAGGTGCCGAAAGGGGATGTTGGGGCGGCCTTGACGGGGGGGCGGCTGCGACCGATTGGTGCGCTTGATCTTGATGCGGACGGGCTTTCGCAGACGGGCGCGATTGTCGGGCAGGCAGGGATGGAACCGTTTCGCCGCGCCCTTGAAGGTGGCGCCGATGTGATCGTGGCGGGGCGGGCATGTGACACTGCACCTTTTGCAGTTGTGCCTGCGATGCTTGGCTATCCGATTGGCCCTGCAATTCACATGAGCAAGATTTTGGAATGCACATCGCTGTGCTGCGATCCGGGAGGGCGCGATGCGATGTTGGCCACCTTGCAGGGGGATGGTTTCATTCTTGAAAGCATGAATCTGGCGCGTGCCGCAACGCCCGTGTCGGTCGCCGCCCATGCGCTTTACGAACAAGCCGATCCTTTTGTGATACACGAACCCGAAGGCGCCGTGCATCTGGATGCCGCACAATATGTCGCGGTGGACGACCGCCGCGTAAAAGTGACGGGTGCACGCTGGCAGCCCGCCAAGCAGCCGTCCGTCAAAATTGAAGGCTCACGTCGCCTGGGCGCACGTGCTGTTTTGCTGGCCGGTGTCGCCGATCCTGGGTTCATTGCCGCCAGCGCCGATATCCTGCGGGACGTCGAAGATGTCGTGCGCGGCTTGCTGGCTCAGCAGGATTGGACGCTGCACGCACGCCGATACGGGATCGATGGTGTGACCGATTGGGCCGACATGCCCGACCCGCTTCCACGTGAGGTTTTCCTGCTTTGTGAATGCGTAGCACCCGATGCCGATACCGCGAAACTGGTCTTAGCCGCCTTACGTCAGCAACTGCTGCATTTCGGTTTTGAGGGTCGTCGGGCGACAGGAGGCAACCTTGCCTTTCCGATCACGCCTGCCGAACTCGATGCGGGTGATGCCTATGCCTTTTCCGTCTACCACATTCTTGAAATCGACAGCTGGAGCGCGTTGAGCACGTTGTTCCCTGTGTCCATTGAAACCATCGGAGATCATACATGACCAATCTTCCCGAAACCGCCGATTACGTGCAGGCCTACAACAAGGACCGTCCGACAGATCCAAAACGTTCGGCGCTGATCATCGTCGATATGCAATACGCAACAGGCCACCGTGACGGCCCCCTTGCCAAACGTATGAAGGAACAGGGTTTGACTACAACCGACTGGCGCTTTGCCCGCATCCACGGTTCTGTGATTCCAAACACCCGAAGACTGATTGATGCAATGCGCGCCGCCGGGGGTCAGATCGTCTATGTGACCGTTGGGGCAGGGCAGGAGAATTGCTGCGACGCGCCCCCCCACATGCGCGAGATGTTTCGCGACATGGACAATTACGAGGGTACTATGGCGCATGAGATCATTGAGGAGTTGAAGCCGCAAAAGGTTGATCACATCGTGCGCAAAACCTCAATAGGGGCGTTTGCATCGACAGGAATTGATCATCTGCTGCGTATGCTGGACTGCGAGTCGCTTTTTATGACCGGCGTGTCCACCAACATGTGTGTCGAAACCACAGCGCGGGAAGCCGCCGATCGCGGCTATGCCGTGACCATGGTCGAAGATGCCTGTGCCACCACCCACGAAGACCTGCACCACAACACGATGCGCAATTTCCAACGTTTGTTCGGAAAAGTGCGCAGCACCGACGAGGTTTTGGAACGGTTGGCGTAAAACTTGTGTCAGGCGCGGACGGTGTTTCGCCTTACATATAGACCTGGATTTTTGCGATGCGGTCTTAGCGCAAGCTGAACACATTGGCGTTTGATTTCGCCTCTGGTGCGTTTGGGCCAGAATAGCGCGCGTTAAAGGTGCTGGCGACGCTGTATGTCTGCTTGTCCGCCACATGGGCAAAACTGTCGTGTTTTGACGTAGCAACCGGATTTTTCCAGCGGGCGGTAAACAGGCCAACGATTGCATCACGTCCGTTATAGGTAATGCCATGGCTTTCGATGATGAAAACACAATTTGGCGTCAACAGATCGCGCAGCGACTGCACGTCCATCGCATCGACTGCCGCAAAATAGGTCGTAGACATCGCAACGATCTGCTCGCGGGTCATGTGACCGCATCAAGTGTGTTTAAGCCTGTCATATAAACCGCAACAGCTGAAAAGCGGTCCCCCGAAATTTCAAAGAAATTACAGTTGGATTTATATGTATGAGAGCCATCGTGTTCGGTATTATCGACCGTGAACCGTGCGGCGATGCGGTTTCCATCCGAATCAGGCACAAAGGTGAATTTGTGATGGAGCACGGCGGCATGGCTGTCCCAGAGCCTGCGGAACATGCCCGTGATTTCGCCGAGCCCCTCAAGGCGGACACCGTGGGTTTCGACGGTAAACACACAGTCATGCGTCAGCGTGGACAGCAGCGCATCAATGTCTTCGCCGTCCACCGCTGCAAAGTATCGTGTCACAAGATCAATCTGGCCCTGTTTGTTCATTTTGCGGATCTCCTGTGTGGTGTTTGTGTTGGCGCGCAAAGCTTATTTTCGTACCCGTGGCCCGTCCATTTCTCAAGTGGCAACTTGACATCAAAGCGTGAGTTTCGTCAACTGTTGACAGTTTGGATGATCCGCGACTGAAGGAACCTGCGATATGGCAAGCTGGGATGGAGTGATAGGTGAGGAAGAAATTGATCGCTACGCAAAAGCCGGATTTGGCGGCGAAGGCGGCATCGGCGCACGTCCCGCATTGTTAATCATCGACGTTCAATACCGGACGGTCGGCACCACGCCAAAGCCCTATTGGGACGCAATAAAAGAATATCCGACATCCTGCGGTGATGTCGGGTGGGATGCGGTTGGCAATATAGCAAAGCTTGTTGCGCTGTTCCGCCAGAAGGGTTTTCCGATCCTTTATCCGCATGTCGCCCCGAAGAATTCTGCGACAGATGGTGGGCGCCTTGCAGCAAAGATTCCGTCTATCATGGGGATCGATGCGAAAGGCTATGACTTCGTCGAAGAAATAGCCCCCGTTAAGGGCGATGTGCTTTTGCCCAAGAAACATCCCAGCGCGTTTTTTGGCACGCCCTTGGTCAGCCATCTGGTCGATCTGGGTGTGGATACTCTGATCGTTACCGGATGCACTACCAGTGGGTGCGTGCGCAGTTCAGTGACGGATGCCTTCGCGTACAACTTCAAGGTTCTGGTGCCCGATGACGCGGTCTATGACCGTTCGCCCACGTCTCACGCGGTCAACCTGTGGGACATGAACGCAAAATACGCCGATGTGTATCCATCGACGCGTATTCTAAAATTGGTAGAAGACTTGGAGGATCACTAATGACTGCGCAAAATGTTGGGGCAGCACTGGAAAAGCTGGTCGCGTTTACGTCCAAAATCGAATGGGATGATATCCCGCAAGCCGTGAAAACACGCGCCGCCTTTGTGCTGGCGGATGACATCGGTGCAATGGTCGCCGCCCGCGCTGAGCCAGAGTTGATCGCCCTGCAAAACGGTGTGGCCGCAAGTGCAGGCACGCCCGAGGCGACGTTGTTTAACGCAATGGGCACGCGGCTGGATAGGTATTCAGCGGCTCTGGCAAATGGCTGTGCATCGGACTGGGCTGAACTGGACGAAGGCTATCGTCGGGTGATTTGCCACGCTGGTATCTATTGCCTGCCCGCCCTTCTGGCTGAAGCTGAGGCCGAGGATCACACAACTGCTGATCTGCTGCGCGCGCTAGTACTTGGCTACGAAACCGTGGCCCGCGTGGCGCGGTGTTTCACCTTTCCCAACCTTGTGTTGCACCCGCATGGGTCACTTGCTGCGGTTGGCGGTGCGGCGGCGCTTTGCGCGTTGCGGCGTTTGCCTGAGGACGTCACCATCGGCGCAATTTCCAGTGCCGCCACAATGGTGTTGCCCGGCCCCTACACGCATCCGATCAAAGGATCGCTGTGCCGCAACATCTGGCCCGGCATTTCGGCGCAAACGGCCATGCGTGCTGTCGATTGGGTCGGACATGGCATCAAAGGCCTGCCTTCGGCCTTGCATGACGTATATGCAGACGCCTTTGGTGCTGCACCAGATGCTGCGGAATTGGGCGAAGGATTGGGCGAAGCTTGGGCCATTTCAGACGGCTATCACAAGGTTTTTGCCTGCTGCCAATACGGCCACGCCACCATCGAAGCCAATTTGAAACTGGCCCAGCAGGCCGACCCAAATGAGATCGAAAGCATCCATCTGGTTACCCATGAAAAGGCACGCATCATGGACAATCCCGATCCAGATACGACGATTTCGGGAAAGTTTTCCATGCAGCACATAGCGGCAACCTCAGCGCTGAACCGCTCCGGCGGGTTTGAGGCGTTTTCGGCCCAAGTTTTGTCTGACCCAAAGGTTGCGGCCTTGCGCCAGAAGGTCACAATGTCCGCCTATGATCCGGTGCCTGGCTGGCCCAATGATCGCCCCACGCGGGTAGAGTGGACGATGAAAGACGGTCGTCAGCTTATGCAAGAAGTGATGAGCGCTCGTGGCGGGCCTGATTTGCCGTTTTCGCCCGACGAAATTCGCACCAAAATCGAAGGGATCGTTGCACCTGCTTATCCTGCAATGTTCGGGATCCTCGATATTATCCTCGCGCTTGATACTGAAGCCCTGAACGCCAGCTGGCGCGAGACCGTTGCGGGGATGACGTCCGGATGAGCGAGACGCTTGACCTTTTGGTAATTGGGGCCGGGGCCTGCGGGATGGCGGCTGCCATCACGGCCCATGACGCGGGCGGCGTGGTGGCAATCGTTGAAAAGCGCGCAACACCGGGGGGCAATTCGTCCCTTTCCACTGGATCAATCCCAGGAGCAGGTTCGCGATTTCAGGTCGCGGCAGGGATCAGCGACAGCCCCGAGCGTATGATCGCCGATCTCGAAAACACCGCAGGCAAACATGATGCCGACCACCTGACGGCTCTGATTGCTCGCGAGTGCGGGCCGCTGTGTGAATGGCTAATCGACGATCTGGGCGCGCGGATGGAATTGATTACGGACTACCGCCATATCGGCCATTCGGTCGAAAGGCTGCACGCCCCAAAATCGCGGCGTGGGCAAGATTTGGTCGATGATTTGCTTCGGTTTGTGGCTGATCGCGATATTCCGCTGGCGGTGGGTAACGGGGCCGAACGGTTGCTGATTGATGAGGGAGGTTCCGTTGTCGGCGCTGTCGTCGAAGGTGTAGAAATTCATGCCCGCAAAGTGGTTTTGGCGACAAATGGGTTCGCTGCCAACAGTGCACTGGTCGCACAGTTCTGCCCCGAGATTGCAGACGTTGAATATTTCGGCGCGCTCGGAAGCACAGGAGAAGCGATTGAATGGGGCCAGTCCCTTGGTGCGGCCTTAGGTAACATGGCCGCCTATCAAGGCTATGCCGCCGTCGCATATCCGCAAGGCCAATTACTAAGCTGGACAACGATTGAAAAGGGCGGGGTTCTGGTCGGTGCTGACGGCAGACGCTTTGGCAATGAAGACGATGGGTATTCCGGCTTTGCCGCCAAAGTCCACGGGCAGGGTGAGTTTGCATGGGCCGTCTACGACAGGCGCATCCATGACGTTGCCTTGGCTGAGGAAGAATATGCTGAGATGGCGCGTATGGGCGCGATGAAATGGGCTAATACGGCCGAGGAACTGGCCAAAGCCGCTGGACTGTCTGCCACCGCCCTTGCCGACACGATTGTCGACTACAACACCGTTGCGCAAGCAGGTGAGGGTGATGCACAAAATCGTCGGAAATTTGCGATGGCCCCCTTGCAGGCTCCTTTTGCCATCGCACGGGTCAAGCCAGGGCTGTTCCACACTCAGGGAGGGTTGATGGTGGACGAGGACGCGCGGGTGTTGCGTGAAGGTGGTGGCATCATCGACAACCTTTTTGCGGGTGGTGGTGCGGCTGTGGGGATCAGTGGACACGCGGGTGCCATGGGCTATGCGTCAGGTAATGGGCTGATCACGGCACTGGTGCTGGGGCGTCGCGCGAGCCTGCGTGCAATGCAAGACATTAAGGCGGCGGCGTGACTGCGGCGCGCGTCATAGCAGGGTTTGCGGCGGATTTGCGTTTGGACGACGTACCGCTGGCCGTTCGTGAGGCTGCCTGTTTGCATTTGATAGATGCAATTGGCGTGGGCCTTGCGTCCTCAGTGGGTGAGGGGCAACGCGGTTGGCCTGCTGCCATGAGAGCGGGTGGTGGGATCGCTACCTGTCTGTCTGGTGGCCAAGCCGGCCCAAATGAAGCAGCGATGCTGAACGGTGCTTTGATCCATGCGCTGGAATATGACGACACCCACACGGCGTCCGTCATTCATGGCAGCGCCGTTGCGGCCCCCGTCGCTCTTGCTGCGGCAGAGGCGGAACAGGCCAGCGGTGCCGACTTACTGTTGAACTATGTCATTGCATGGGAGGTCATGATCCGCATTGGCCTTGCCGCACCCGGCATCTTTCAGGCGCGCGGGTTTCAGGTGACGGCGATCGCGGGCGCCATTGGTGCCGCCGCGGCCGCCGCGCGCCAACGTGGCCTACCGGCAGAAAGCATCGCGCATGCTATTGGCATCGCAGGTTCGCAGGCGTCAGGGCTTTTGGCCTTTCTGGAGGACGGATCAAGCGTGAAGGCGCTGAACCCTGGATGGGCAGCGCAGACGGGTATTATGGCGGCATCCCTCGCGGCATCTGGCATGACGGGGCCTGCGGGTGTTTTGGATGGGCCAATGGGTGTAATGCAGGTTTTCGCGGGACAGGTCGGTGATCTTTCAGAACAGACCGCCAAATTGGGCCACAGGTGGCATCTGCCCGATGCTGCGTTTAAGCTTTACCCGTGCTGCCATTACATCCATCCGTTTCTTGAGGCGACAGAACAGCTGATGGCGCAGGGACTGCGGGCCCATCAGGTCGACAGCATTACAGTTGACGTCGCAGCAGGGCAGGTTCCTTTGATTTGTGAACCTTGGACGCGACGACAGGCTCCGTCTTCTGGCTATGATGGAAAATGGGGCTTGGCCTATTGCATCGCTCTTATGCTGCAGACTGGTAAAGTCGATGTCGCGTCCTTTGAAACGACCCCTACCGATGCGGTCATTGCACTGGCACGACGGATCGACTGGCGCGTGATGAAAAATGCGAAATTTCCGCAGGTCTTTCCGGCGCATATGGCGGTCAAGACGGCCCAAGGCGCGTCACTTAGCGCCACAATCGAGGATGTACGCGGCACGTCTAAGCGGCCAGTCGGCACCGATAGCATTGAGACCAAGTTCATGCAAAATGCACTGCGGCGGTTGCCTGAGAGTACCTGTCGCCCCCTTTTGGCCATGCTCACAAACATCTGCGACGCGCCGGATTTGTCTGCGCTGTCCAAGCTTTTGCGCATGCCGATTGAGCAAAAACCTCTAGCGTTCAGTCACGCGAATTGATGATGAAAAAGGAACCACCTGTGGCGTCTGGTCTTGATATACCAAATCCCAAGCCAACGACACCTAATGCGCAAGTGCGCAGTATCCTTGACCAGTTGGCAGAGCGATTTTCGTGTCGTGATTTTGACGGAACGCTGATTGATCCCGCCGAGCTGGAGCAGATTGTCACCGATGGGGTCGAGGCACCCTCGTCATGCAACCAACAAAACTGGCATTTTATCATCGTGACTGGCTCCGAGCGCAAACGACAGGCACGCGAGATTTCGGGCGGCAACCACCATTTCGAATTCTGCTCTGCGCTGATTTATCTGTGTTTCCAGAAAGGCTGGACGCATGGCAATTTCTCGATCGTGCAGTCGGTCGCGGGGGCCTGTTACCACATGATGCTGTCGGCGCATCTGCGTGGCTATCAATGTATCTGGAATGCTGGCATCGGGGATCACCATGCGCTGCGCGACATGCTGGCGCTACCGCCAAATTTTGAAGTGCAAGGCGCATTGGCGATTGGGCGTGCAAAACCAAGCGCCCCTGCGATGAAGGCCCCCCGCCGCCCCGTGAACGAGGTTTTTTCGTGGGAACTTTTTGACCGCGCTGAGGCTAGCATATATCCGGTCAAACCTGCACCCGCCTATCCCTATTTTGACATTCGCAATGATCACAATCCCTTTGCGCAGTGGGATCCGCGCGCATGGAGTTGGGGCCAGATCGCAGATTTTCGGGGCTATTCCGTTTGGGCGAAATCTCCGCTGGCCGGGGTTTATGTGTCGCGCCGTCAGGGTGATGCGCAGGAGGTGGAACACAGTCTTTTGCCCGATCAGTTGGATGGACAGATTGTTGAAGTTATGCCATGGGGCGGCACCTCGACGGTCCTATTGATGCAGGCCTTGTCCAAGAGCGCGCGCTTATCGGTGGCCGAATTGTCTGCCCATAACCTGACCTTCATAAAAGAAAGGCTCAGCCAAGAGCGGTTTGCCGCAGATCAGGTGGGCTTTGATCTGATGGTGGGTGGTATTTTGCCCTATGCGGACGCTTCGGTTGATACGGTTGTACTGCCGCAGATACTTGAACATGTGCCGGACCCACAAGCGATGCTGGATGAATGCGCCCGTGTCTTGAAACGAGCCGGTCATCTTGTTGTCAGCACGCGCAATATGGCTTCGGCTTATGGCACACTTTGGCGAGATGTGGAATCAAAGGCACAAATCCCCAATCAGGGCCCATTCATACCGCTGCCCGCCGCGGATGTGCAGGCATGGCTGGCGGATCGTTTTGTTATCGAAGAACAGATTGGTATTGGCCAAAGCGCAACGGGCGACGCCACGATTCTGACCAACGAAGAATGCTTCACGGGGCGGTTGTTTGCGGCGAGGGCACGCCGTGAATAATTTATTCAACTTGCCCCAGTGTGCGGGCCACATAGCGCCCCTGGCCGATGCTAGTGTCGGTCAACGCACCATCGCGCAGCACGAAATTCCCGCGCGACATGGTATGCACAGTTTTGGCCGTCATGGTTTGTCCGTGCAGCGTGGAATAACCCGCATCCGTGGCAAGATCGGCATTGTCGACCGTGAAAGACGCGTTCAGATCGAGTACCGCGATATCCGCGTCCATGCCAGCCGCAAGGTGGCCTTTGTTGGTAAATCCCATCCGGCGCGCGGGATTACGGCTGACCAACGGCAGGACCTTTTCCAGTCCAATGTCACGCTTGCGGGCTTCCGTCAGCAAGGCGGGCAGGAATGTATCAAGGCCCGGAAACCCTGGCTGCGCAGCCCAGATGCCGCCGTCCTTGGAGCTGCGCGGGCGGTGGATGTGATCGGTTGCGATGGTGTCTATTTGGCCCGAGTCGATCCCTGCCCAAAGCGCATCACGGTCTGTCGGCGCACGCAGGGGCGGATTGACCTTGCCCATCGCGCCGATGTCGCTGTCGGTGTCCTGTGTCAAGTACTGGATGCAGGTTTCGATCGACACGTCCGAACCGGCGGCGCGTTGCTGAACGGCCGCCGCCAGCGCTTCACCCGACGAGGTGTGCACGCCATGCACCGGCGTGCCTGTGACGCGTCCGAAATAGGCCGCGCGCGACAGTGCCTCGGCCTCGACGAAAGGCGGGCGCGTGGCGTTCCAGGCGGCCAGAGTGTCGCGCTCCGCTTCGGGCTGCGCCATGACGCGGTCACGCAGCACCCAGGCCACCTCGATGTTTTCAGGGTGCGGGCAGAGCATACCGCCATTTTGGGCCAGTCGTTCAAGCAGCCGGAACAGAAAGCCGTCGTTGGTGCCCGGCAGGCCCAGACGTTTGCCTTCGTCGCCACGGATGTTCATGAACAATTTGGCAGTGGGCGATCCCTTTTGGCACAGCATAGCAACTTCGGCCAATTGCGCCTCTGTGGCGATGACGAAATGAAACCCGAAATCAATGCGCGCGCCCGATTCGGTGACGGCTACTATCTCTTCAAAAACATCTGTATATGGTTCAGCACTGAGGATGTAAGGGATCAAACTGGTCACACCGCCACGCGCAGCAGCACCGGTTTCGGTGATTGCATCAATTGGCACGCGCGGGCGCGAAATGTCGGTGCCGTGGCCCAGATGGATATGCGCATCAATCGCGCCGGGCAAAACGGTCAAGCCAGTCACATCGACGATGTTTGCGGCCTGTCCCGTGCCAGAGGACGCGATTTCAGTGATGCGGCCATCCGCGATCACAACGTCCGCATTCACCATGCCACGCTCGTCCTGCCAAACTGTGCCGCCCCGCAATACCGTGTCGTTCATGGCTTTGTCTCCTTACGTTCGAGTCGGGGTAAAACATGATCCAAGAACGCCTGAAATACCAGCCCATTAACGATCGTCCGCGCCTCACATGGCCAAATGGCGCACGCGTGGCTGTCTGGATAGTATCCAATGTGGAACATTACGAATTTCTGCCCCCCAAGGACCAGCCCCGCGATGCGTGGCCCCGCACACCGCACCCAGATGTCTTGGGATACGGACTGCGGGATTATGGAAACCGCGTCGGGTTGTGGCGTCTGACTGAACTCACCGATGAACTGAATTTGCCGGTGACACTGTCCCTAAACTTGGGCAACTGGCTACATTATCCCAAAATTTTTGAGGCCAGCATGAAACGTTGCTGGGATGTTATGGCCCACGGTATCTATAACACACGATATCACTGGGACATGGACGAAGACGCCGAACGCGAGGCTATTCAAGAGTGTGTGGAGATTTATCGCAATCTGACGGGCGCGCCTTTGCGCGGATGGTTTTCCCCAGCAGCAACTTGGACGGAAAACACGCCAGATTTAGTCGCAGAGGCCGGGATTACCTATTCGGGCGATTGGTATCATGATGATCAGCCAACCGACTTAGCCACGCGCACGGGTCGGTTGATCACACTGCCCTATCAGATGGACATCAACGATGCGATGGTCTGGCGCCATCACTTCGAGGGCGAGGATTTCGCGCAGATGATCATTGATCATTTTGATACGTTGTGGCGCGAAGGTACGGATCAAGGCAGGGTCGTATGCATTGCCCTGCATCCTTATATTTCCGGTCAGCCGCATCGTATCCGCCCGCTAGAACGCGCGCTGCGCCATATTGTGGATCATGATGATGTCTGGTTGGCGACGGGCGCCGAGATTGCCGATTGGTACCTTAAACAAAACCCGCAGGTGCGCCCATGATCATGCCAGGTATGGATCATGATCTTTATCCGTTCAGCGCATTGCCTCGGCGTGCGCCTTTGGGCCTGCCTGAGGGTGCGCCCGTCGCGGTTTGCCCGGTAGTTTACCTTGAAGATTGGGCACTGGACCCGCCCCAGGGTGCGCATAGTGATCCGCGGTTTGGCGATGCTTATGGCACGTTCAAGCCGGATTACCGCACGCACACCTGGCGCGAATACGGGCTGCGCATCGGTATGTTCCGCTTATTTCAGGTGTTCGACCGTAACGACATCACTGCAACTCTTGCGGTTAATGCAAACGTCGCTCGACGTTGCCCGAACCTAATCACGGAGGCGGTCCAACGCGGCTGGGATGTTGCGGGTCATGGCAATTATGCAAATGAAATGATCACCAGCGAGATGACAGATGACACGATCCGCGCCCATATCCGCACCTGCACGCAAACGCTGCACAAGTCCACTGGCGACAGACCGACAGGTTGGATCGGGCAGGATTTCGGCGAAAGCGCGAACACGCCGCAGATCCTTGCAGAGGAAGGGTATCGCTGGCTGGCAGACTGGCCGAATGATGAACAACCCTACTGGATCCGTTCCGATCCGCCAATCTTGTCAGTGCCGGTCATGTCTGAACTTGATGATGTTCAAATGCTGTGGCACCGACGTGTCGCAACGCCGCGTTACCCGCAGATTGTTCAAGAAGCATATGATGTGATGGCGCGTGACAGTGCAAAAACCGCGCGGGTGTTGCTGCTTGGGATACATGCATGGCTTTTCGGCATGCCGCACCGTATCCGGTATCTTGACGAGACGATTGAATACCTAGTGAAACAAAAGACGGCATGGCACACCCCAGTCGGCGCGCTTGCTGATTGGTGCCACCTAAATACATCGCCGAACGAAACGGAGTAACCGATATGGACGAGTCTGAACGCCTTGTCGCCCCAAGCCTATCCACCTTGGCTTTTGAAAGACTGGAAAATGCGATCATGCAGGGTGAAATCAAACCTGGCGAACGCCTCAGTGAAAGTGGTCTGGCGAGTCGCTTTGGCATCAGCCGTGGACCGCTGCGCGAAGCGATTGGCCAGCTTGAAGGTCGCCGTCTGGTTGAACGCAAATACAACCTTGGTGCTCGGGTTGTTTCGCTGTCAAATTCAGATTTGATCGACCTGCTCGTGATCCGTGAAAGCCTGGAGGGGATGGCATGCCGAATGGCCGCAGCACGTTTAAGTACCGCGCAGCTCGGCCAACTTGAAAACATGCTGGTCGGTCATGCCAAAAGTGAAGAAGTCCAGTCGGGCAGGGGATACTTTCAAGGGCGTGACGATGCTGATTTTCATCAAGTCATTTTGCGCGAATGTGGCAACCCGCGCTTGATCGGCCTGTTGGATATCGAACTCTATTCCCTTTTGCGGCTCTACCGCCATCAGGCATCGATGCGCCCCGGTCGACCAGCCGCCGCCCTTCAGGAGCACCGCGCAATCGTCAAGGCGCTTAAACAGCGTGATGGGGATCGCGCAGAAGACGCAATGCGCTCGCACATTCGGAACAGTCGAACAGCTTTTGAACAATCGCTTGCGGTTGAGACAACTAAAAATCAATGCGGATGTAATCCATGGCAAAGGTGAAACAGCTGCAGAGTTTGGCAGAGCGACGCAAAGCGTTTCGTCAGATGTGCAAACAGCGCAATGCAGTGATCGTGCCGGGTGCTGGGAATGCGCTGACGGCGCGGATCATTGAGGATGCAGGTTTTGATGTGATCTATATCACGGGTGCTGGGCTCGCGAATACGCTGCTTGGGGTTCCTGATCTGGGGCTGGTGACCCTCACCGAGTTGGCCTCAACAGTGTCTGCGATTTCGGAAATCACAGACAAGCCGTTGATCGTTGATATCGATACTGGCTTTGGCAATGCCTTAAACGCACAGCGCACGATGCGCGTCATTGAACGCGCCGGTGCCTTTGCCGTTCAAATCGAAGATCAGGTTTTTCCAAAGAAATGTGGCCACTTCGCGGGCAAGGCTGTCATCCCGCTTGACGAGGCCGTGAGCAAAATTGAAGCGGTCGTCGATGCCCGCGAAGACCATAACACCTTGGTTATTGCGCGCACAGATGCGCGCGCCATTGAAGGGTTCGAGAGCGCGATGGAACGGGCCGAGGCCTTTATTAAAGCCGGCGCAGATATGACCTTTGTCGAAGCACCCCAATCAGAAGAAGAACTCAGGACTATCGCCTCACGATTGTCAGTGCCACAAGTGGCCAACATGGTTGTCGGGGGCAAAACCCCGTTGACCACTAAAGCCAGTTTGCATGAAATGGGCTTTTCTCTGGTGCTCTATGCGAATACGCCCCTTCAGGCTGCAATGCGGGCGATGAGCGATGTGCTGAAGGTGCTTCACGACGACGGGGATGTTGGCCGTATCACCGACAAATTGGCCGACTTTGAAGAACGTCAACGGCTGGTTTCGAAAGACGAATATGATGCTGCTGATGCGCGCTACTCAGTAAAGTGATTATAACCTGTTCTATGCTGCTTTGAGCGTCTCGAATAATGTCTTCAAATTTGATGCGTTATTGAGGTCCATGATTGCGCCCCAAGTCAAGTTAGCCTGACTTTGCGTCCAACGGCGGCGCGTCAATGATTGATACTTGGCTCTGATTTCATGACTGCTATAGGGATCGGCGTAATCGCCACGATTGGTTCGTGTCTCGGCTCGCAAAATGGTGCCGTCGCACATATGCAAGGTGACGCGTGCGGGCCGCATATCAGGCAATTGCGCAGACATCGAGGGATCTTCGGTGACGCCAATACGCGCAGCTAGGTCAAGTGTCTTTCTGTCCTCAACTTTGTCTTGGGTGAAGCTACTGACGCCACTTGAACCCTGCACCAAGGCGGTCGCCAGCGCGAAGGGCACCGAAAATTTGGCGGCCAGCACATTGCGTGGGGCAGGATCGTCCAGTTCTACCGCGAGACCATAGGTTTCAACGTCGACTTTGGCCACGGCATCTGCCGTTAGCCCCGGAGTGTCGTGACGCAATTGTTCGAGTGCGTCCAGAGCGGCATGATTGTAACGACAGCAAGAATGCATTTTGAAATAATTGCGCATAACTTCCCAACGCCGCCCGAGTTGGTCTACTAGCTTGTCCGCATCAAAACTGTCTGATGCAACCGTACCGAAAACATGGCTCACGCCATATGTATCGCCCGAATAGCCTGACGCGACCAAATCTGCTGCCAGCAGACCCATTTGGTTGCTGACACCCGCAAAAACATTGCGCACTGTGCCGCCCTCAAGCATTGTGCGTCGCGACGTTGTTAGCCCTAGATTGGCTGCGATGTTCATACCGTTGCGGATTTCTTCGCCCGATGCGCCGCGTAGACGCAAGACGGCGGCAACAGCACCGATCGCGCCCCATGTGCCATGCGGATGCATTGATGGTCGCAGCGCCGTGGCAATACCAACCCGGGCCGCTGCCTCGTATCCCACGGCAATCGCACTCAAGAGTTCACGTCCTGACGCGCTACCGTGCGCGGCTTCGGCAAGGGCTGCGGGGATGACGTGCATGGCAGGGTGGCCTTTGCAGAACTGGTTGCCCTCATCCATTTCCAATGTTGTGCCTGCGGTTCCGTTAACAAATGCCGCAGTCCCCGCCGCCGCAAACGCCCCTGTCCCAATGATTGCGGCTGGCCCGCGAGACCCTGACTGTTGCTGTGCGGACAGCGCCGCAACTTCGGGTTCTGCCGCACCACCAACAATGGCTCCTACGCTGTCCGCAAGGATCAATGCAGTCTTATCAATTACGTTTTTGGAAGGCGCAGCGGTCGCTACAAATTCAGCGAGCGTGGATAAGTGGTTCATGCTTGTAAACTCCTCGATTTTAAGTTCAATATAGTACGAGATTTCAATCTAAACCACCCTAACGACGTGACTTTCTGGAGCCATAAATGAAGCAAGTTCTTGTGATAGTCCCCTTTCCCATGACAGAGAAAAACCGCGAACAGCGTCGTGAACAACTCAACGCTGTTACGCTTGGGCCAGATATCTCATTTACGTTTGAATCTGTGCGTGTAGCGCCTCGCAATTATGTAAGCGCGTCGGACATGGCCATTGCGGACTTTGGTATCCTTGAAGCGGGGCTAAAGGCGGAAAAGCGGGGTTTTGATGCGGTCTGTGTCGACACGATGAGCGACAGTGGCGTCGCAGCTCTGCGATCAGAGCTGGGCATTCCGGTTATTGGGCCCGGTCGTACATCGATGTTGATGGCGATGATGCTGGGTAAACGGTTCTCGATTGTTGCACTTTGGCCGCATTGGAAACACATATACGACAAGACGCTGAGCGATTTGGGTATCGAACACGCTTGCGCGTCGATTCGCGGCTTGGACTTGACCCCTAACAACCAGAGCCTGTTAGCGGGTAAAGAAGAAGATGTTTTTCCAGCCCTTGAAACACTGGCGCGAGTTTGTATCGAAGAAGACGGTGCTGAGGTAATTCTGCTGGGGTCAACGACGATGCATCAGGCGCATGGTTATCTGGCAGAAGTCTTACCAGTGCCGGTGATCAACCCCGGTCCGTTGACTTACACATTAGCGGAATCCATGCTAGCAGTTGGCCTGTCACACAGCAGGGTGGGCTATCCTGCATCTCCTGCACCTAAATCTGATATGCTACATGCGATGCTGGATACAGCAGAGAAGTTCGATCACTAAACCGGTTTTTTTGAGATCAAACAAACTAAGGGACACTGTCAAAATCTGGCGAAGTGTTAGAAGCGGCGACTGAAACAAACAGAGGAGACTGGGCAGACCCCCTAGTCAGAAGTCGATGTCAGAAACAAATATTTGTCTCTAACTGAACGTTTGTGGAATAAGGATGCCGCATTGCGCGTATGGGATAAGATAATGGCTCTTGGATCGGCTAAAAGTTTAGACGAAGTGTTTAACGAAATGGCGCGAGCGGCCCGATAAATTGGAGAAAGGAACACATATATGCGAGAGATAGTTATTGGAGCTGCGCAAATGGGCCCAATCCAGCGGTATGACAGCCGTGAAGTAGTGGTGGCGAGGATGATCGTACTCTTGGAAGAGGCTATAGCTGCAGGTTGCATGCTTGTTATTTTTCCAGAGCTCTGTTTAACGACTTTTTTTCCTAGGTGGTATATGGAAGATGAGAGGGAAGTTGCTACTTGGTTTGAGGCAAAAATGCCAAATGCTGCCACTCAACCGTTGTTCGACCGCGCCCGTACAGCAGGTGTTGCGATCTCCTTTGGTTATGCAGAACAGACCCCAGAAGGACAAGCCTTCAACACTCAACTACTTACGGATCCTGACCTAAATATCATTGGAAAGTACCGTAAGGTTCACCTACCGGGCCATGCTGAGTTTGATCCAGATCGCGCTTTTCAGCATCTAGAAAAGCGTTATTTTCAACCAGGAGACCTTGGGTTTCCCGTGTTTCGTAATATGAACGCTTGGATGGGTATGCTGATCTGTAATGATCGTCGCTGGCCTGAGGCGTATCGCGAACTTGGGTTGCAAGGCGCTGAATTGATCATGTTGGGTTACAATACACCAACCACAAATTCGCAAAATTCAGGAGAGACGCCTGAGACGCGGGTCTTCCATTCCGACCTCTGCTGCCAGGCGGGGGCTTATCAAAATTCAGCTTGGGTGGTGGCTGTTGCTAAAGCGGGGGATGAAGATGGCCATCCACTATTTGCCGGTAGTATCATTGTTGCTCCAGATGGGACCATTGTAGAAAAAGCCACGACTGATGGGGATGAATTACTAGTTCATTCTTGTGATATGGACGAAACAAAATTTGGCAAAAAAACAATTTTTGATTTTAAACGCCATCGCCAAATTAAGCATTATAGTCGAATTACAAGTCAGACGGGCGTGATATACCCAGATGGCACAAAGGGTTGAAGTATGGCGCATGATCTGGCTATTCGTGGCGGTACTCTTGCTACCGCAACCGAGACGTTTAAGGCTGATATCGGCATCCGCAATGGACGTATTGCAACAATTTCTGAAGCCATAACTGATGCTACAGAAGTGATCGACGCAAACAACCAAATAGTAATGCCCGGTGGAATTGAGGCGCATTGTCATATAGCGCAGGAAAGTGGTATGGGCGTTATGACATCAGACGATTATGAGACAGGGTCTATATCTGCAGCATTTGGTGGTAACTCTTCCTTTGTGCCATTTGCTGCCCAAAAAGTCGGTCAAAGTTTGGCTGAGACCATGCAGACGTATAATCAACGCGCAGCACCAAAATCAGTGCTTGATTGGTCTTATCACTTAATATTGACGGATCCGACACCGGATGTATTGGCTGAATTACCAGTTATTTTTGCCAAAGGTATTACATCGTTTAAGGTATTTATGACCTATGCAACGCGGGTGTCAGACGGTCAGTTCCTTGATATATTATCGGTCGCAGGGCGCCACGGCGCTTTGACTATGGTACATGCGGAAAATCACGACATGCTGGATTGGATGGGGCGCCGGTTGGTTGAGGGTGGAAATGTTGCCCCACGCTATCATGCTCCGTCGCGTCCAGGTTTGGCAGAAACCGAGGCTATAAATCGAGCCATTTCATTAGCCCGTTTGGCACAAGCGCCACTTTTTATCGTGCATGTTTCAACTTTGGGCGGAGCCGAGCTAGTTGCCAATGCTCGCTTAAGGGGTGGGCAGGTCTGGGCTGAAACCTGCCCCCAATATTTATTTCTGACCCGCGATGAATTAAACAAACCGGGCATGGAGGGTTCAAAGTTTATTTGCTCACCGCCCTTGCGAGACGCGCCTACTCAGAAAGTGCTTTGGCAACATGTGCAGGCAGGGTCACTATCTTTGGTCTCCTCTGACCATGCGCCTTATCGTTACGATAATACGGGTAAATTTAATGCTGGATACGATGTCAATTTCCGCCAAATTGCCAATGGCATGCCAGGTATTGAAATGCGCTTACCTCTCCTTTTCTCGGAAGGTGTGAATAAAGGCAGGATTAGTTTAAACAAATTTGTCGCTCTTTCATCAACTAATGCGGCGCGCATCTACGGAATGTTGCCACGTAAAGGGACCCTTTCTATTGGTGCTGATGCAGATATCGCAATTTGGGATCCTGACGAGAAACGCGTTGCTGGAGAAATGCACGATGCTATGGACTACAATCCGTTTGCAGGAATTGAAGTTACCGGCTGGCCAGTTACCGTTTTAGGTCGAGGCCAACGCATCGTCGAAAAAGGAAAATTGATCGCAAAACCCGGGGCGGGCCAATTTATTAAAAGGTCAAAAACTGATTTGACTGGACGTCCGGGACAGTCCATCCCAGAGCTAGAACCAGATCAGAATTTTGGAGCAAATTTAGGATGATTGGTCCAATTCTTGTCATTAATCCTAATTCAAATCCAACTGTGACTCAAGGTCTTGATGCCGCAATGATGTCTTTTCGGATTAATGGGTTCCCCCCTATCGAATGCTTAACCGTATCGGAGGGACCCTATGGAATCGAAAGTCAGGCTGATAGCGATGCGGCGGTGGCACCATTGATAAATTTGATTCGGGCCCGCACCGATGCGTCTGCTGTCATCATAGCTTGCTATTCTGATCCTGGAATTGATGCGGCGCGCGAGGCAACTAAAATACCCGTTTTCGGCATGCAAGAGAGTGGTTTTTTGACTGCTATGGCGCGTGGTGATCGGATCGGGGTGGTTGCCATATCCGAAGGTTCAATCCTGCGTCATCGCAAATACCTGCGCCGCATCGGTGTACTTGACCGTATGGTAGCCGAACGGCCATTGAACATGTCCGTAGCACAAACCGCTTCTGGCAAAGATACATTTGAAAGACTTGAGGCAGTTTCAAATACCTTAGTACAGCAAGATAGTGCAGATGTGATCGTTTTGGGCTGTGCAGGGCTTTCAGTTTACCGATCACGCTTGGAGACGATATTGGACTGTCCAGTGGTGGATCCCACTCAATCCGCTGTTGCAATGGCACTTGGAGCTGTACTGGCTTAACCCATTAATTAATGCACGCTTAATGCGTCATAATTTTGCTTATTAACAAAGATTTGGCGTTAATTTCGGGCAGTTAAAATCTTTTTATTACGCGAGCCTGATAGACTCTAGCTACCCAATAGCACGAGCAACGGTACCAGCAATAACCAAGTCGTTAACAGCAACCAAAATAAACTGCCTTTTCTTCTGATAGCAAGATGAGAGGAACGCAATCCTATTGCTTATCTTTAAAATAGTGCATTACGTTGGGGCATCATTTCATTAAGCAATGTTCTAATTATCTGATGGAAAACTTTAAATAGGTAGACTTGGTTTTCACTCGCGATCTAATCTTCACTCTCCTACTGACCACTGCGGCACGTAGACAGCGGCGCTCCGGATTTTTCGGCCCAGTACGGGGCCACATGAGAAACGCCGAAAAACGGCACAAATTTGACGCGCATGCGCTGATGCAACTAACCCAAATTATGTCGACAAAAAAACATGATGAAAATTATTTTTGCATGCATTTTTTGTGTTATATTAAAAACGTTTAGTCTTTTAAGCCCTTCTAAACTAGATTTAACACAGAATTGCCTAAAATTTGGCTTTATGTGTTTACAAAATTGGTCGATTTCGGCGGAAGCTTACGGATTTTGTATGCGAAATGCGAGAATTTAGACCATTTAAAAGATGCTGCCGTTGACAACCGTTCACCAAGCGCTACCGTATGATGATTGGAATGTTTTGCAACTTTTTCTATGGAGACACCGCTATTATACATCGTGGTAGTGCAACGATTCCAATAAATAACACTCGCCAAAAAGCGAGCTGCATAACACACATTCCACTGCCTCCAAGGGGTAATTGGAAACAATAAACCAAACGCTCGGATGGGCGGCAATTCAATCAGGAGATGTAAATGTTCAATCGTATTTCCAGCATCGTCTTAGCAGCGGTTTTCGCAGCTGGCGCTGCGAGCGCAGACAACGTGACACTTCGTTGGGGCCACTACCTAGGTGATTCACCCTTCGTTCAACCAGAAAAAGACTTTGCGTCTTCAGTAACAGAACGCACAGAAGGCCGAGTTAACGTTGAAATAACTTTTGCTGGCGGTCTTGGTGGTGGAGGCGAAGTAATGACCCTTGCAGGCCGAGGAGCTATTGACATGGCTTCCGTTGTCCCCGGCTATTACACAGATCAATTATTGTTCTGGCGAGCCTATCAAATCCCTTTCGTGTTTGACTCGCCACGGCAGGCTATGGATATTTCTGGTGCGGCTTTTAAGGATATCCCATATTTTCGTGACGAATTGTCCAAATTTGGCCTTAAATTTTTGTTCCACCAACCGCTTGGGTCCTACTACATGACGGGTAAGGATGACTCTTGCCTCACAGTTGAAGGTCTATCAGGCAAGAAAATCCGCTCTTTCGGCGCAGATATTCCAAAAGCCCATGAAGCTGTTGGCGCAGTGCCCGTGTCGGTTGGTGTAGGTGACGTCTATGAGGCTCTGCAACGTGGATCATTAGATTATTCTTTCCTTAACCGTGGCAACATTCTCTCTAATCGGTTGTATGAGCCGGGTCCCGTTAGCTGTGGTCCAGTCATGTCTATTTCAGGCCACTTAGTTGTTATTAACGAAGAAGTTTGGAATAGTATTTCGACAGGAGACCAAGCGATCATGTTAGAGGAAGCTGCGATAGCGGGCAAAAACTACATGGATAACATCGAGAAAGCGGAAGAAGCTGCCGGCGAAGCGATCATCAAAGCAGGTGGTCAGATCCTAGAGTTTCCAGCGGCTGAATTAGCTAAATGGAAAGCTGCAGCGCCTGACCTTTTGGGTGATTGGGTTGCGAACATGGATGGACGTGGCATGGGCGATCAAGCTAAAGAGGTTCAGGCCTATTGGTTAAATATTATCAACAACTAAACCGTGGAGGCGCGCGGATGTCGCGCGCCTCACTTTTACTGCCTTAAGGTGCACATTGAAACTGCTCTCTCACATTTTAGAACGTCTCGCACTAGCTGTACTTCTCGTTGGCGGCTTAGGCATGTTGATGTCGATGTTCTTAGGCGTTGCGGATATTGTTGGTACCCAAATATTACTAATCCCTGTACCGGGCCCGCGAGAACTTACAGAAAGCACAATGGTTTTGATCGTATTTGGTGCCCTCGCTTATGCACAGATTAGGCGTGCTCACATTCGTGTTGAATTGTTCTACTTTCAGATGCCGCCACGAATACGCGCAACAATGGATGTCATTACTGATCTAGCAGCCATAGCTTTCTTTGGCTTAATTTTGAGTGAAGCATTTTCTGAAGCGCGATATTCTTTACAAATCGGTGAGGCTACCGATGGCCTTATTCGTTTTCCCCTCTGGCCCGCACGTTTTGTGCTTGCAGCGGGGTGCGCCCTCGTTATCGTACAACTGCTGTTGCACCTTTTTCAAGATTTTATACGCATCAAAACTGGTGAAGGTCTTAAAAATGACCCGCTAGGCGTTTTGCAGAAAGTTGAGTAGAGCGCCATGTTTGATCCAGCCATCTCCGGTGTCATTGTGGCAGGGCTTCTTGTCTTTTTTCTTACCACCGGCGTTCACATTGGTGTCGCATTAGGCCTAAGTGGTTTTCTAGGTATTTTTATTACGATTGGTGAACGGGCAGCCGTAGCACAGCTTGCCACAGTGCCTTTTTCAACAACAAACTCGTTTACTCTGGCAGTTATCCCTCTCTTTATTCTTATGGGATCGCTTGCAACCCAAGCAGGGCTTACGAAAGATTTATATAAAGCAGCCTACAATTGGTTGGGTCAGATAGCCGGTGGACTGGCAATGGCCACTACTCTGGCGTCCGCAGCCTTTGGTGCCGCCTGCGGCTCCACCATTGTGAATGCCGCTGTCTTTACGAAAATGGCCATGCCGGAGATGACTAAATTTGGGTATGATAAACGACTGTCAGCAGGGTGCATTGCCGCGTCTGGAACCTTAGCCTCGTTGATTCCGCCTTCGATTCTGATGATTATTTATGCAGTTATAACAGAGCAATCTGTGGCACGTCTTTTGGTGGCTGGGCTGATACCTGGGCTGATGTCAGCTGCGATTTATATGGGCGGCATATATCTCGTTGCTAAGGCGCGGCCAGACTTAGCGCCCATACCAGACGTCGTCATTACGCGGCGAGAAAAATGGGAATCGCTCAAGGGCGTCTGGGGTATCACTTTTCTATTTATCCTCGTGATTGGTGGAATATACTTGGGCTTTTTTGTTCCAACCTATGCTGGAGCAGTCGGCGCTTTTGGCGCATTTTTGATAGTGGCAGCTAAGCGCAAGATGAATGCGAAAGTTTTAATTGATACCTTCAAAGATGCTGGGATAACGACTTCAACAGTCTTCATAATTGTTATCGGGGGGATTATTTTTGCGCGTTTTCTTACTTACACAGGGCTTGTTGGAGATATTTCTGACTGGATGCTAGCACTTGAACTATCGCCTATCGCCTATCTACTCGGTTTTGCGTTACTGTATTTGATACTGGGAATGCTCATCGATCCTATAGCTATTATGGTAATGACCTTGCCTGTGATGTTCCCGATAATGACTAGCGTTGGTTATGATCCTATTTGGTTGGGCGTTATCGCAATTAAACTAGCTGAGATTTCTTTGATTACTCCACCTGTCGGTCTTAATGTATATGTAGTACGATCGGCTTCGCCTGTTCCGTTACGTCTGGAAGAGGTGTTTGCCGGAGTTACGCCATTCCTGATAATGGATTTTCTTACGCTTAGTATGCTGATTGCGTTCCCTTCAATCGTGCTGTTTCTGCCAAACCTAATGAACTAGAACGACAAGAGGTACTGTCAGACAAAACTAACTTGAGACGGGGCGTGCTGTTTCGTAGCCTGGCCTGATGACAAAACACTCCCCATTTAGGTACTTTAAAACGAGCCCAGAGGTCATCCGGCTGGCTGTGATGCTTTATGTTCGGTTTCCGCTCTCACTCCGTAACGTGGAAGATCTTCTGCACGAACGAGGCATTGAG
>ENA-OWPI01000567-OWPI01000567.1-marine-metagenome-genome-assembly--contig:-NODE-567-length-50262-cov-21.287217_pt1 | contig 50262 bp, 43 predicted proteins | sample MGYA00238138_ERZ651775 | MGnify/ENA primary metagenome ERZ651775 (study PRJEB26906, sample SAMN06265043) | marine metagenome | isolation source: Helgoland LTER site | place: Germany:Helgoland, sampling...
AAAAACACACAATCAAAATTGATGAATACGTTTTTACCAATTTGGGTGTTTTTGCCATAATTGATATGAAATGGGGTGAAAATAGTGACGCTCTTATCAATTTCTGAATCAATAATTTGACTCAAAAATTGTCTGATTTTTTGAGGTTCAGATGTGTTGTTCATTTGTAGTAATAACCTCTTGGTATCATATGACGCCTCCTTTAGTTTATAACTTTCTGGATCTTCAGGTGAGATTATTTCTCCTTTTAATAATCTTTTAAAAATGGTATTCTTATCCATTTCTTAGCCTTTTAATTAACCTTACAAAGAAAAATAAGAGATTCATTACATTTGTTACACTTATTACCCTTATAATGTCAAATATCTCCTATATTAGATTATGACTAAAAAAAATCAAAAATTAGATAACCTACCTCGCATTGTTATGTTAGAGGTTTTTGAAAAAAGAGATTTTCCTAGAGACTTTCTAGCTAATTACCACACACATTTAATTTGTCATAGAGGTAAAATTGATTTTATATTTAATGAGGTGAAAATGAGTTGCAAAAGCAATGAATTTTTGTTTTGGTTTGCTAAAAGTAATTTGAAAAGCTTATCGTTTTCAAAAGGTTTTAGTGCAACCATTTTACTAGTTGAAAATAAGTTTCTAATGAATAATATTCCAGACCAGAGTTGGGGTATTGATGCGGAACTGCATTCTAGACAATATCCAGTTAAACAACTAGAGAATAGGGAGGATCAGAGACGTATTTTATCTAATTTCCGATTACTGAATACTAAATTCCTAGACGTAGATCATCATTTTTATGAAGAAGCTTTAAAACTTCAAATGAAACTTTTTATTCTGGAAATGTGGCATACATTCGTCAATGAGTACAAACGCAGAAAAAGAAGTCTGCAGTCAGGAACTTTATATGAAAGGTTTAGACAATTGGTACAGGATTCCTGTATGAAAGAGCGGGAAGTTAAGTTTTATGCGAATCAATTAAATATTTCTGATAAGTATTTAAATGTTATTTCTAAGCAAAACTCTGGTGCCACCGCATCTGAATTTATTCAGCGATTCACCAAAGAGCGTATTGTACTACTCTTGCAGAATAAAAATTTCAATATTTCTGAGGTTTCTGACGAAATGGGTTTTTCAAGTCGATCATTTTTCACACGATATGTAAAAAAAGTATTGGGTTGTACTCCTAGTGATTACCGCAATCGTTTAGGATAAGAAAAATGTATGTTTTTTGACTTAATAATTCGAAAACAGCGCCATAGCGTGTACAAAGCAAAACCTCACTGATCCTTAGCTCACTGCACTTTATTTAAGCTTTCTAATAATTTTCACAATACGGTTAATTGTAATTTCCGATAAATTCCATTCATAACCTTCAAAGTCCGTAGTGTTAATAAATTGAACAACTACCGCATCAATATCTTTATGGTATTCTGAGAGACTTTGATAACCAACAACCAAACCCCCATGGTTATACTCATATGGATAGATTTCCTTTTCTCCGGCGTCAAATACTGAACCATCATTTAAGGCTCGCAAAAATAGACCCACATCTTCTGCTGTAGCCATCATACCATATTCACGAGCTTTAAAATCTTCCTCGTATCCCACATAATACCCACTCATGACATTGTCTAGATCAACTTCAGTAATCGAAAAAAAGGTGTTTTTTAGCTCCAGGGGAATCAATATTTTCTCTTTGATATACAGATTGTGGCTATAACCTAGAATATTATCCATTATCCTACGAAGCAATAAATAATTTGTGTTGGAATATTTATATCCTCCATTAGGTTTAAAAGTAGCTGGCAGGTCGAGAGCAAAATCTAAGGCATTTTTACCATTTTCCTGTTCGTTTTCCCAGTACGCTGGATTATCTGTGAAATTCGGAATACCAGAACGGTGCTGAATCATCATCCTCAAGGTAATTTCTTCAGCATTTTCAATTCTATTTCTAAGTTCTGGAAGATAATCAGCGAGTGTTTTATTAAAAGACAAACGCTTTTCTTTGACCAATTTAGTAGCTGCTACAGCGGTATATAACTTGCTAATACTGCCAATTTTGAACAATGATTTGTGGTGGGCTGGTAATTTATTCTCTCTATCTTTCCAACCAGCTGTGTAAAATTCTGGAGGTTTTCCTGCTTGGTCCACATAAACAATCATACCGTCAAAACCGTGACCAATAGCTTCATCTACTTGTTCTTGAACAGTATCCGGTAGCGGTAAAATCCAAGCTTTTACCAAAATCCATGGCACGAAAAACATTGAAATTGCCGTTCCAATGAACAAAATGATTCTGATTATTAGGATCTTTTTCTTGCGCATTATTCTTTCATTTTTTTAATGTATGCAATGTATAAAAGATATATGGCAAATTCCTTTTAGTTACCAATTGGTTCAAAAAAAATACCTCTTTTAACTACTGTTTTATAATACCTTTACGGCCATGCATGCAGAAAATCCGTACCAAGCGCCATATGATTTCACCAAATACACAAAGGTATATGCACCTCTTAAAAATTATATAGTATTAAATACCTCTGGCCAAGAAACCATCGATTTTAGTGATTCAAATGCAGTTTATGCACTAAATAAAGCCATATTACTGGCAGATTATAAGCTCCAAGATTATATTTTACCCAAAGGATACTTAATTCCTCCGGTACCTGGACGCTTAGATTACCTACTTTACTTAAAAGATTTTCTTTCAGAAAGGTTTAATTTAAATATAGACAAGCCTTTAAAAGGACTAGATATTGGCTCAGGAGCAAATAGCATCTATTGCATACTTGGCTCAGAACATTTTGGTTGGTCCATGGTGGGTGCAGAGAGCGATGTAAAAGCGGTTGAAATAGCCAAAGAAAATATTGCGCGAACCCCAGCATTAAAAAACACCATTGAAATTCGTTTGCAGGAGAACAAGCAGTTTCTTTTCAAGAACATTGTGCAACCAAATGAACCCTTTGATTTTTCTATCTGTAACCCTCCTTTTCACAGTTCTCAAGCAGAGGCACTGAAAGGCTCATATAGAAAGCAGCGAAATCTGGGCAATAGAACAGACCACAACACCACATTGTTAAACTTTGAAGGGCAAGCCAATGAACTTTGGTGTAAGGGCGGAGAGGCCCTATTTATTAAGCGATTGATCAAAGAAAGTGTAGGGTATAAATCTCAAGTGAAGTTGTTCTCTTCTCTTGTCTCAAAAGAAGAAAGTCTTCCATCCATTGAAAAACAACTTAAAAAAGCAAAGGCAATATTTACTGTTCTTCCTATGGAAATAGGCCATAAAGTGAGTAGAATAGTACTGTGGTGGTTTGAATAGGTTTTATACCAGCGTAACCCTCACTTTTTTCTTTTTGAGCTTAGCATTATTCAATTTCACAACCAAGGCATCTGCAATAGATTTAGGCACTGCAACAAAGGCACAGTCTTGTTTTAACTCAATTACTCCCAATTGGTCTTTATTAATTTTACCTTGTTTAAAAAAGAGTCCAGCAATATCGCCTTTGGATATTTTATCTTTTCTCCCCCCAGAAATAAATAAGGTTTCCCAAAACTGAGGTTTACTAAGTCCTTTTTTTGAAATGTTTGCTATTTGGTCATTTTTATAGTAATCGGGTAAGTCTTCTTTTTCTCCTTTTATAACATAGGCTGTTCCCTTGGCGTCTACCCTAGCAGTACGACCGTTTCGGTGGGTAAAGGCTGCTTCATCCCGCGGCATTTCATAATGAACAATAAACTTTAATTCTGGAATATCCAGCCCTCTAGAAGCTAAATCTGTGGCAATTAAAATGGGATTAGTACCGTTCCTGAATTTTATTAAAGCGCGTTCTCTGTCTTTTTGTTCCATCCCTCCAGAAAAACAACTGTGGCTTAAATTATTTTCATTGAGAAAACGACTTATTTGATCAATACTTTCTCTTAGGTTACAGAAAATTATTCCGTTTTCATTGCCTAGATATTGAATTAGATTTAAAAGTGCTGGCAGTTTTTGCTCATTGTGAGAAAGGACTGTTTTAACTACTAGTTTGGTACTGGTCTTTTCTTGTAAATAATTTACTGTTTTGGGTTTATCTAAACGAACAAAGTCTGGAATTTTAACAGCCTGAGTAGCAGAGGTTAAAATTCGCTTATTAATATGAGGCAACCCACCAATAATGTCTTGCATCTCCAATTCAAAACCGTCTTCGAGCGATTTATCAAACTCGTCTAAAACAAGGGTTTTAATTCTGTCTTTAGAAAATCGATTTGAATTAAAATGATCTAAAATACGGCCTGGAGTTCCAATTAAAATTGCTGGAACATGCTTAATTTCAATCTTGTCCTTTGACATAGGACGGCCACCATATACGGCATTCACTTTAAAACCGGATCCCATGCTGCGAAACACTTGTTCTATTTGAATAGCCAATTCCCGAGTAGGCACAATAATTAAAGCTTGTACTTCTTTAGAATCTGCTTCTAATGTTTTGAGTAGAGATAATAAAAAAGCCAATGTTTTTCCAGTACCGGTTGGAGACAACAATATAGTGTTCGCTGTAGATTCTATCACTGCAAGGGCCTCCTCTTGCATTGGATTTAATTTGTAGATATTTAATTTAGTTAGAATATCATCCTGCGCTTTTATACTATTTGCCATAATAACTATCGCTTCTTGAGCCTTTTTACGGGCGCCTCTTTAGTGCGTAAAGTCTTTGTAGTATTTACATAGTCTGCTAGCAATTTGTCTATGAGTTCTTCCTTGGTCAGATGATGAAAGACAGTCCCAATTTGTTCTCTAAAAGAGGGAGATATTTCGTGATTCGGTTTGGTTTTAAATATTTTTTTAGCCCACAACAAACCATTATTTTCTTCAATACTTTGGGCATCTCCTTTTTTGAATTCATTGAATTTAATACCCAATTCTTTTTCAAATTCAGGAATATCTTTAAGCTCTTCTTCTTGCAGTATAGACAGTGAAAATCCTTTGGCTCCTGCCCTAGCCGTTCTCCCACTCCTGTGCACATAAGTATCATAAGTATCTGGCAAATGATAATGCACTACATAAGAGATTTCCTGAACATCTATACCTCTTGCCGCCAAATCAGTGGCCACCAAAATATCTATATGCCCCTCTCTAAACTGCCCCATAATTCTATCTCGAATCCCTTGGGTTAAACTCCCATGAATTAAACCGGAAGAAAATTTATTGATCGCTAAATTTTTCCCAAGTTTATTGACAGCTGCTTTAGTTTTGCAAAAAATTAAACCGCGCTGACCAGTCCTAGCACTCAAAAAATGCATTAAAACATCTAGTTTTTCTATAGGGGTCACCACTGTATAATGGTGGTCTATACCAAGGTTCACTGATCCATTTGTATGGTCTTCTATCTGAACTACATGCTTAGACATATAATTTTGAACCAACTGTTTTACGGCACCAGAAAGTGTTGCAGTAAACAAAAGTGTTCTGCGTTTTTTTGGAATCTCTTTGATAATACTTTCCAACTCTTGCTGGAAATTATTGACCATCTCATCTGCCTCATCTAAAACCAAATAAGAGAGTTTGTTTAATTGTATGGCCTCACGACCTACTAAGTCTAATAATCTACCCGGGGTAGCCACTACAATTTGAGTAGGTGTTTTTAAACGTTCTATTTGAGGTTTAATAGGTATTCCCCCACATACTGAAGCTATAGAAACTAATGGAAGGTGCTTGGCATACCCCTCCAAGTTATTGTGAATTTGCTGCCCCAGCTCACGAGTAGGCGCTAAAATAACTACTTGAATATGCTTGCTTTCAACATCAATTAAGTCCAACAAAGGCAGGCCAAAAGCAGCTGTTTTACCTGTCCCTGTTTTTGCCAAAGCCACCACATCTTCAGACTGTTTAAGTAATATTGGTATAGCCTTTTGTTGAATGTATGTAGGCTCAGTAATATTTAAATCTGAAAGCCCTTGTTGCAAAGCAAGGGAAATTCCTAAATCAGAAAACTGTTTTGACATAAAATGGTTTTGAATAAAGATAAGCCTACTGCTTACGAGAAGTGTAAAAATTGAACTATAAATTCAATTTATACGAATAAAATCAATGACAATAGGGTTTACGCCTCTTTTAAAGTGCGCTTAGATTTTCTATAAAGGCGATTGGGGTAAATATTTCGCTTGGCGAATCTATTTAACTTATCAGACTGTATCATTTTATGGTAAACGGCTTTACTCACCCCAAAATATTCATAGGTAGTGCCGTCTAAAAAAGTGATTTCTAAAAGCATCCCTTTGTGGTAATAATCCGCAATACCTGAATTTGTGATGGTTTCTGTATAAGCGTCTAAATTGGCCGCTATGGTCTCAGGGGCAATACTCACTAAAAAATGGTAGCCATCTATAATGAGCCTACTCTGTAATTCTGCTTCTTCTCTCTTGGGGTCTCCTTCTTGAAACTTGTCAGGATGCCATTCTTTGACTAAATTTCGGTAGGCAGTTTTAAGGGTTTTAAGCTCTAATTCCCCTGCTACACCAAATAACTTCTTATACTGATTTATTCGTTTCATTTTCAGATTTTAACAATCGGCAAAATTACATGTTTATTCTGGACTAAGGAAGTAAATAGATCCTTTTCGTTCTGATATTACTTTTTATATTTGTTCCTCAGGCTGTATTAAATTAATCAGGAGTGAAAAAAGAACCCATTAACAGAGATTATTGGTGTATTTGTGAAAAATGCAAGGGAATGGGGCAGCTCAATAAAAGACTTCGTAAAAAAATTCGGCTTGCTTATAAAAATGCCTTAGCTGCATACTTAAAAAATCCCCAAATAGGTATTGAACCTATAAAACCAAAATCGATTTTTGAAAAATGTAAGCCATGTGAGGGATCTGGTTTAATAAAAACACAAACCGCTCCTGTAGCAGACACAGAAAATTATCCTCATATTTCCATTATTGGTGCAGGTATTGGGGGCGTAGCATTAGGTGTAGCTTGTCTTCACAGGGGAATTCCTTTTACTATTTATGAAAAAGACCTCCATTTCAGCTCCCGTTCTCAGGGCTATGGTCTCACCTTACAACAAGCGAGTAAGGCATTAAAATCCTTTGGGATCCTTAGTTTAGAAGAAAGTGTGGTCTCTACAAGGCACCTTGTACATAATACCGTTGGAAAAGTCATAGCAGAGTGGGGAATGAGGAAATGGCAGGAAGAGCGCTTAAAAAAGCCATTGAGACACACCAATATTCACATATCCAGACAATCGCTACGCAAGGCTCTGTTAGAGGAGCTCCATGGAGAAAACAGGCTGCTATGGGACCATGAACTTATTGATATAAAAGAAGATGAAGCACAAAAAATGGCCCTCCATTTTATGGTTCAAGGGAAAATTAAAAAATACCATACAGACCTTATTGTTGGTGCAGACGGAATAAGAAGTGCCGTAAGAAATTGGAGTCTTGGAGCACAAAAAACACCCTTGAATTATTTAGACTGTATGGTGATTCTTGGAATATGTTCCTTAGATCACATCCAGGGGGTGACACCAGATTTATTAGATGGTGAAACAGTTTTTCAGACAGCAAATGGAAAAGAAAGAATTTATGTCATGCCATATGACAAAACCTCCATCATGTGGCAATTGAGTTTTCCTATCCATGAAGACGCCGCAAAAATACTCCGAGATTTAGGTCCCGAAAAACTAAAGGAAACCGCCTGTAAACGTACGAAATGGCACAGTCCTATTCCTGAAATCATTGCTGCAACACAAAAAGAATGCATTTCTGGATACCCAGTATATGACAGGGCATTACTCAAAGCTGAAATGCTCAAAAAACACCAAAGTGTGACCCTGATAGGAGATGCGGCCCATCCCATGAGTCCTTTCAAAGGGCAAGGGGCTAATCAGGCCTTATTAGACGCTTTATCTCTGGCTAGAAGCATCACAAAAGGGTGTATGCCAGGCACTGAGTGGAGAGAAAATGGTATTAGAAAAAATGTCTTGAACCACTTTGAAGCAGCAATGCTAGAAAGAAGTGCTGTTAAGGTAAAAGATTCTGCAACGGCAGCCCAATTTCTTCATAGCGAGCATGTATTGCATGAAACCAATGCACCAAGGGGGGCTCATTTAAAGGAAAATAGCTAATTCATTAGTGACAAACTATCAGAATTTATTAGTGACAAACTATCACAATTGACCTATTTCAATTCTTCAATTAACAATTGTTTCTGGTCAGATTCAGATATCAAGAAATAACCCAAGGGATAATTGTCAGGTTGCGTCACATTTAAAATATTACCTCTGGAACTTGCAGGAAGGCTTTGAAAAGGGCCTCCATTAGAATCTGTAAGTGTAAGTATCAAATTAAAATAGTTGTAATACTGTTCTTCTACACCATGCGCTTTAATAGTAATAATGTCCCCTACTTTCACCTCGCCTGAGCTGTAAAAGTGCGAAAAGACAAATTCCTCTCCTTGAAAAAAACGGTCTTCTATTGGCCGGTATATCTCTTGTCCAAAGTCATACAAGTAAAAATCCTCTCGCTCTGAAAAATCCTGGAAAGACAAAATAATTTCAGTTTCGTCCCCACTGAATAGGGTTTTAGTCCCTTGTACTGCTTTTAGAATAGGAGGCACAGGCACAAATACCGTACTACCAGTATATGCTTGTCCCTGGTGAAGTACGCTTAATTCATACTTAGAATTAAAATCCGTTAAGAAATCTATTTTATCAGGAACAAACATTCCTATAGATTCGTCAAAAAGCAAAGGGTATTCAAGTCCCGAATTCAAATGGGTAATAGTTACTAAAGCATCTTTTACAACAGGCAGCTCCTCATCAAAATAATTGGCAGAAAATGACAGCCTAACACCTCCTTCTAATCGAAGTTGCTGCTCCTTAGTATACATATTAAACTGAGCGTCTATGACCAGTCTTGGGGTGGTATTTTGAACCTCCACCTCAATGACATCCTCGCAAGAGAACAGACTAATGGTAAGTGCAAATAAAAGTAGGGCGCTAAAGTATTTCATTTACCTAGAATTTAAAGTTATACGTTACTGAGGGTACGATCCCAAAAATTGATGTTCTCAAAGCCTCATTATTACCACTGTCTGTATTTTGACGGAAATTAATTGAAGCTGCATTTCTTCTATTGTACAGGTTGTATATTCCGAAAGACCATTCAGACTGAAACTTCCTGCCTTTGTTTTTGTCTGGAATTAAAGTCGCAGAAATATCCAATCTGTGGTAGGTGGGTAGTCGCTCTTGATTTCTCAATCCAAAAATGGGAACGTTAAGACCCCTGAGTTCATACTGTCCCACTGGATAGTTAGTGGGTTGTCCTGTCTGAAACAAAAAATTGGCATTGAATTGCCACTTACTATTGAGCTCATAACTACTGTTTATAGAAAGATCGTGGGTCTTGTCAAAGGGAGTAAAATACCAATTCCCGTTATTAATACCGGTCTCCAACGAATTTCTTCCAGGAGTTCTCTGCTCAGATCTAGACCAAGTATAGGCCAACCAACCTGTAAAAGCACCCGTGTTTTTTCTAAGTAAAAATTCTAAGCCATAAGCACGGGCTTCTCCATTGAGTATAACGCGTTCAATAGCATCATTGGCAATGAGGTTCGCGCCGTCTATATAATCTATTCGGTTGGCAATTTCTTTGTAAAACACTTCGGTTTCTATGCTGTAATTGTCTAAGTTTTTAAAATAACCTAGCGCAAATTGATCTAGTAATTGGGGCTTTACAAAAGGGCCACTGGGCGTCCATACATCTAGAGGCGTTGGAGAACTTGTATTAGACAACAAATGAAGGTATTGGGCCATATGATTGTAACTCGCCTTAATACTTGTTCTGTCATTTAGTACATAAGACAATCCAAATCTGGGTTCAAAATTTGTAAATGTAGCTATGGTACTGCTCCTGTTTTGTTGTACTTGTCCATTAGGCGTTCCCTCTGAATACAAATCAAATGCTGGATCATAGGCCACAGGATTATTATTTTCATAGCTGTAAAACACCTCTTGCCCCAAGCGGTCAAACCTACTCCATCTCATGCCGTATTGAATAGAAAACGCAGTAGACACATTTTGTTCAACATCTATATAAGCAGCAAATTCATTGGCATACTTATCTGTTAATTTATCTTTGACAATACCAGAATCTTCCCTATTGGGCTTAATTTCGCCTGGATTAAAACGGTAATAAATATTGTTTACTCCATAATTGAGTTTTGTGTTGGCAGACAAATAATGTTTAAAGTCATATTTCAAATTAAAATTTTGAATGCCTGAATCCCACTGAAACCCAACTAAATCTAATTCTAATCCGTAGTAGTAATCAGAGTATATGACAGATAAATTTGAGAATAATTTATCCGAAAAAAGGTGGTTCCATCGAAAATTAGCGACCGAATTGCCGTAGACATTTATAAAACTATCCGAAATACCAAAGAGGTCTCTACCAAAGTAACCAGACAAATAAATGCTGTTATTTTCATTGATTTTATAGTTTAGCTTGGTATTTAAATCATAGAAATAAGCTTTGTTCTCATTGCCTGTTAGCGCGAGAAATAAATGGGCATAAGAAGCCCTTCCGCCAACTAAAAAAGCTCCCCTATCCTTTTCCAATGGGCCCTCTAATAAAAGCCTGCTAGAAACCAGTCCAATACCACCACTCGCTTTAAAATCTTTGCTATTCCCCTCTTTCTGATAGATGTCTAGAACAGAAGAAATTCTTCCACCGTATTTGGCAGGAATTCCCCCTTTGTATAGCTTTACATCCTTAATAGCGTCTGGATTAAACACGGAAAAGAAGCCAAATAAATGCGAGGAATTAAAGACAATGGCCTCATCTAAAAGAATCAAATTTTGGTCTGCAGCACCACCCCTAACATTAAAACCAGAAGCCCCCTCTCCAGCACTTGTAACACCGGGAAGTAATAACAGCGATTTTAAAACGTCTGCTTCGCCTAAGATTACAGGAATTTTTTTTATGCTCGCAGCGGTAAGACCATTGACGCTCATCTGAGGTTTTCTAATGCTATTGCGCTCTATGCTTTCTACTAAAATAACTTCTTCTAAAGCAGCCGCTATTTCTTCTAACTGCACGTCTAATCGCAGGTTTTCAGAAAGAGTAATCTGTCTAGAAAAGGTTTCAAATCCCAAGTAACTTAACTGTATTTCATAAGTACCTAAGGGAAGTGATAGAGAATAGAAACCATATTCATTGGTTATGACTCCCCTGCCTAAAGACGGCACAGCTATGGTCACTCCTATGAGAGTCTCGTTACTACTGGCTTCTGAAACCACACCACTAATGGTGGCTTCTTGGGCCACTAAAAAGGCTTGAAAAGAAAAAAAACAGCAAAAAATAAAGCAGCGAAAGCGCAAATTTTTAATCAATAGGGATGTAAACATGCTACAAAAATAAAACAATTTAGTGGGGTAAAAATATTTTTCCACCCCATAGTACATCCTGCACAAATAGTCAAAATATGACAAGAAAAAATGATTTTAAAGCCCCCTAACTAAAGTGTTTTAGTTAAAAATATTACATTAGAGGAATATAGTTTTGTGCTATATGTTAAAGGGAACAAGTATGGAAACAACTGAAGAAAAGCGTGTAGATTGCAAAAATTGTAAGACCACATTTGAGGGTAAATTTTGTCCAAACTGCGGTCAATCTGTATTTGAATACCAAAGGCCGTTTCGCTTTTTATTAGCAGATTTTACTGGGAATCTCTTTGCATTTGACACCAGGTTTTGGAAATCTTTAAAAGCCTTAACTATAAAACCAGGACGCCTTACCAAAGATTTTATCCAAGGAAAAAGGGCGCGATATATGCCGCCTTTCCGGTTTTATATCTTTGTGAGTTTCCTGTTTTTCTTTATTTTTTCAAGGTTTTTAGGCCACGAAGTAAGTGTTTCAGATGAAAACAAGCAAGATGTGTACAAGGTACTAGATGAAGCAAAAAAAAGTACAGTTACCAGAGACGCAACTGAATTAGACACGATAAAAACCACAGAAAACACTTTTAATTTCGAATTCGGAAACGACACATCCGAACTCTCTGAGGAAGAAAAGGATGAGAAATTATCCAAAGTTAAAGATGGTGTTGTAAAAGTCATGGAAAATCCCAAAATCTATATGAATAGTTTTTTGAAGTTTCTGTCCTGGGCGCTATTCCTACTCATGCCTGTTTACGCCGGTATTCTTTGGATATTCAACAGAAAAACAGCTCCTTATTATTACAGCCACTTAATATTAGCCGTAAACCAACACAGCTTTTGGTTTTTAATACTCTCTTTGTATTTCAGCATACAATACTTTTTACCCAATAAAACATCCGACCCAGAGTTTTTCCTACTCCTATTACTTCCCATCCACACATTCTTAGGATTCAAACAACTGTTTGAAAGGAGTTGGCTAAGAACGCTTAGCAAAAGCATTGGCATCTTTTTAATGTATGGTTTTGTACTCACCATTTCTATTGGAGTGATCTTTGCCATTTGGATACAATTTGAATTTTTATAAATGGAATCAAATGAAATTTTAAGTCTTTTAGCGGAGCATTATAAACTGAAAGGAAGTTTAATACCGCTTGCTGGTGAGTTAGACCTCAACTACAAATTAACCATTGACAATGAGACCGCCTTTATTGTCAAAATTTCAAGAGACCCAGAAACAATCGCATCCATAGCTTTTCAAGAAGCCCTTTTATGCCATTTAAAAGAAAAAGAAATTGAAGGAGAAGTACCACAGCTCATTCAAAACTTAAGCGGAACCTACCAAAAAGAAGTCTTCCTAAATGGAAAAAAAGCAATCCTTAGGGTGTTACAATGGGTGGAAGGAAGGCTTTGGTCTCAAACCAATCCAATTCTTTCAGATCTAAGATATGGACTGGGAAATCATTTGGGGAATATTGCTCAAAATCTACAAGATTTTAAACACCCTTTTGCGCAAAGAAGTTTTGAATGGAACTTAAGTGAGTGTTTGTGGGTAGAGCAACACCTGGGGCTGTTTACAGCCACTGAACTTGAATTAGTAACACCATTCATAACCGCCTTTAAAACCCACCAAAAAACTTACAACCAACTACCCAAATCTATTATTCACAACGACGCCAACGACCATAATATTGTAGTGAGTCAAGCGCTTATTCAACCAAAAATAATAGGAATTATAGATTACGGAGACGCCTGTTATAGCCAAACCATTAATGACTTAGCTGTTGCGTGCACCTATGGTATTATGGATACAGAAGATCCCTTAGCAGCCAGTTTGCCTATTGTAAAAGGCTACCACCAAGCCAATGAGCTGTCTGAAACAGCAGTCAGTCATTTATACCACCTGATAGGCATGCGATTGGTCATTTCATTGACTAAAGCAGCCATAAATAAAAAATCCCATCCGGAAAATAAGTATTTACTCGTCAGTGAAAAGCCCGCATGGGCACTTTTACACAAATGGTGGAAAATCAATTCCAAACGAGCCTATTATTCTTTTAGAAAGGCCTGTGGTTTCAAAGCACACCCAAATTTAGCAAAATTTGAACAGTGGGGAAAGGCAAATACTTTTAGCCTAAAAACACTTTTTCCATCCCAAAAAAAGCAAGATACTTTGCACTTGGATTTAAGTGTCAGTAGCCTTTGGATAGAAAATGAAGCCGCTTTTAACGACCTGACTTATTTTCAATATAAGATTGAACGCCTACAAGAGGCAAATCCCCATAAAATTATTGCAGGCGGATACCTTGAACCTAGGCCACTATACACGTCTGAAGATTACGACATACAAAGCAACGAGGGTCCCATTAGCAGGTGTGTTCATTTAGGGGTAGACTTTTGGCTGCCCTCAAAAACCCCTGTGCATGCGCTATTAGATGGCAGGGTAGTGATGGCGCTAGACCGAAAAGGAGAAAAGGAATACGGAGGTTTTGTTGTTTTGGAACACCAAATAGACGCCATGCACTTTTATACTTTATATGGCCACTTGGACCCAGAATCTATCGCTGCCCACAAAGTGGGCGATGCCCTAAAAAAAGATAGCCTCATAGGACTTCTTGGCAACAAAGAAAACAACGGAAATTGGGCCCCACACCTACACTTTCAAATTTTGTTAGACCTGCTGGACTACACTGAAGATTTTCCAGGAGTACAAACCTATCAAGAGCAAGACCTCTGGGCTGACCTTTGCCCAGACCCAAATCTATTGTTTAAATCCGAGGAATTAAAGCCTAAATTAAAACCCACTACCGAAGATATTATGCCCTTTCGTAAAAAACATTTGGGCAAAAGTTTAAGTATTCAATACCAAGAGCCCCTTCAGGTGGTCAGGGGGCATGGCGCTTACCTCATTGATCAAAACGGTCAAAAATACTTAGATACAGTCAATAATGTAGCCCATGTAGGGCACGAACACCCCAGTGTAGTGAAAGCCGGCCAACAGCAAATGGCGGTGCTCAATACAAATACAAGGTATTTGCATCCAAACCTCAACAAGGCTGCTAAAGCTATAATAGACACCTTACCTAAGGGATTAGAGGTAGTGCATTTTGTAAATTCAGGCTCAGAAGCCAATGAATTGGCTCTAAGAATGGCTTATACCGTCACTGGTGGTAAGGAGGTTATAGCCAGTGAACACGGCTATCATGGAAACACCAATGGAACCATAGGCGTTTCATCTTATAAATTCAATGGCAAAGGAGGGCAAGGAAAGCCAAAAGACACCCATTTAATTCCTATGCCTGACGCATTTAGAGGCAAATACCGAGGAGAAAATACTGGCAGCCTGTATGCTCAGGAAGTACACAAAACCATAGCATCTATTCAAGAGCAGCAAAAAACTTTGGCGGGCTTTATTATAGAACCTATTATTAGTTGTGGTGGTCAAGTACCCTTACCTAACAACTTTTTAGCTTTAGCCTATAAAGCAGTTCGGGCGGCAGGAGGTCTCTGTATTTCAGATGAAGTACAAACAGGATGTGGGAGAATGGGTACGCATTTTTGGGGCTTTGAATTATATGGAGTGTCTCCAGATATAGTGACTATAGGAAAACCATTAGGCAATGGTCACCCAGTAGCTGCAGTAGTTTGTACCCAAGAAGTGGCCCAAAAATTTGCCAATGGAATGGAGTTCTTTAACACCTTTGGAGGAAATCCGGTCTCTTGCGCTATTGCTTCAGAAACCTTAACTGTAGTTAAGAAAGAAAAGTTGCAGGAAAATGCAAACCAGGTGGGAAGCTATTTAATTCAGGAACTTAAAACGCTCCAAAAAGACTTTCCCATCTTAAAAGATATACGGGGTCACGGACTTTTTATTGGTTTAGAACTGCTATCCGACCAACAAAACCCTTTAGCGCTAGAAACAAGCTACTTGGCCAACCGAATGAAAGATTTGGGTATTTTAATGAGTACGGACGGTCCCGACCACAATGTGCTAAAAATAAAACCTCCAATGGTATTCTCTTTTAGCCAGGCAGATAGATTATTACATGGGCTTAGAAGAGTATTGAAAGAAGATTTTTTGAGCGTACCTAAAACACTTTAATTAATGCTTAAAAAAAGTAGGGTCAATGGTGTATAAAGTCACCCTATGATCATTTTTGTCTTTTACTTCTTTAATGACTGGAGTAGAAATATTTAAGATGGTTTTAAGCACCACATTTAAATTTTCAATGAGCTGATTTTTAATCTTCATATTTTGAGAATACGAGATATTTGGATTTTCCAAAAGTAACATGAGGTCTTGGGTCGTTAAAAAATCACGAGAGAGCAGAAGTTTAATCACCTCAACTTCATTAGAAGCCATAGGATGTAACACTCCTGCGTATTTAAATCCTCTTTTATCTAATTGAATTTTATCTTTAATCAGAAGGCTTCTAATTGGTCTATACACAGCCGCTATAAACAGTATTATGATAAGTACGTATTCGTAAGGATAAGGGTTAGCAGGAGGGTCGTAAAAAGCATCTACAGATTCTACCCCCTTTAAAAAATCATTTTTAGGAATTTTTCTAATAATAATTCCATCTGGATTATCTATAAATACATAGAATATTCCTTTTGAGTATAAAGCGTCTAACTGATCGTTTTTATGGAGGTATTGATGGGTTAAATTGCGGTAGTATAAAGTGTTTTTATTGGTAAAGGGATTGACATGAAACATGCTTTTGTCGTTGTAAAACAACAACTCATCTCCCATGGCTATACTCTTTGAGAAATTTTTATAATCTGCCCTTACATGCCCCAGCTCTCTCCACTCTTTAAGATTCCAATCATAGCGTACAATATGGTCGTCTAAATATTCATCGGAGAGATTTCTTCTATTGACCCTTGCACCTCTTACAAATATTATTTGTTCTCCAGCACTCACATAGCAGTTGTTAAATGTACCGTTGGGTGTATAATCACTTTTAAAAGTAGGATATGGACCCCAAGATTTTTGGGCTTCATTTAAAAAAGACCAATAATCAATATTCATCAATCCTCTTTTACCGCCATACCTAAAAATAGTGTCATTTCTCACTAAATATGTGGCTCCAATTGAGGGCTTAACCTCAGGAGAAATCCATAAAATCAGGGAATCATTTTTTAAACCATACACAGCATTGTCCCTAGAATTCACAAAAATATAATCCTTGCCTTTAAACAGCAATGAAAGAGATTTGATTGATATTGAATCTGGCACTTGAGGATAATAGGCCTTAAAGTCATTGGGCGTTTCTACCGAACTTTTTAAAATATAATCATCTCCCAGTATAACAATACTGTCATTACCCATATAGGCTTTATCTTGAGACATTGGCTTTTGAGCAAATACAACTGTTCCAAGAAAGAAATACAAAAAACTTAAGCGTATGGACATGAATCGGGGTTATTCCGGACAGTAAATATACTTTATTCCTTCGAAATCTCTTTTAAGTAATTTCTCTTTTGCCTTGATAAAATCATTCATTGTAATGTCGCTTCTACTAACTGAAGGATACATAATGTCAGTTGGAAGACTTGAATGTTCATATTTATAAACATCATGCCCAAACTCATGATACATTAGCCATAGTTTTTGAATTTCTGTATAATCCTCCCAATAATCTTTTATAACGCCAATATTTACAACATCAGAATTACAGTATCCATAAAAAGTAGAATATCCTGCATGATCTGGTGTAATACCAGAAGCAAACTCTTCAGCAGAAGGTGTAATAAAACTAATATTTACAATGGTATTTAACGCTCCATAATCTGGACCACCTCTTGAGCATTTAACGTCTGCTACAAACAAATTCCAATAGGTTAAAAGATTATCCTCATCTGCCAGAGAATAATCAACGCAACTAGATAAAATAGCTTCTTCAGGTATGAGCTCTTTTTCGGTTTCGAATTCTTTAGAGCAACTCATGAGAAGAACAAAAAACAATAATAAAGTTTTTATATATTTCATAAATTAAAAAACGTTTTATAAAATTGATACTTAAAAAAATTACATTAGAGCAATAATAAATAAATTTCAAGTGAAAAAAATCATGTTTCCCTTAAAAATAATTAAAACCAATCCTTCAGACCCGCATTTTAGGTCACTTATAAAGCAACTAGATCAGGATTTGGCCGTGACTGACGGAGAGGAACACAGTTTTTACAACCAATTTAATGGCACAGATCAAATAAAGCACGTGTTGTTAGGTTATCTAGGAGACAAAGCAGTGAGCTGTGGGGCATTCAAAATAATCAATACCCAAGAAATTGAGATTAAAAGAATGTATACAGTGACGCATTACAGGGGAAAAGGACATGCAGTCATGATACTTAGTGAACTTGAAAAATGGGGCGCAGAGGAGGGTTTTAAATCATGTATTTTAGAAACTGGAACGAGACAAAAAGCAGCCATAGCATTGTACCATAAGTGCGGGTACAAAATAATTTCAAATTACGGCCCATATGTAGGCGTGAAAAACAGCCTTTGCTTCAAGAAAACAATTTAATATTCTCTTTGAACCCATATTTCGTGTATTGGCACCCCTTTAGAACTTTTCCCTTTATGGTGCCATTCTCCGCTAATTAACTCGTAATCAAAAGGCAATATAGCCCCGACTCTTGAATCATCTCTTGAAAAAAATTTGATTTCTTCTTTGTAAATCCCATCAACTGAGGAATAGTTTCCTCCACCTGTTCCCATAAAAGCAAAAGTATCTGTATTAAAGGCTATCCACTGAAAACGTCCATTGAACAATACTTTTAATGTTTTTCTAGGGCCAGAAGTGTCCCGGTAAGAAATTTCACCATTACGCATCCTACCCCCCATTAACCACTGACCATCAAGGGCTTGAGGCTTATTTGCAACAGCAACAAAATTATCTAAAACTGGTATTGAAATAACACGCAGAGAATCATTTTTGAACAAACTATTATACTCTAAATTCACTACTGAACCGCTAGTAGTATTAGAGACAAAACCACCTCTGGCACTAATAAATCTTGGTGGATTTTCCTCATACACTACTTCTGTATAGTAGTTGTTTATAAATTGTATTAAAGTGGTCCTGTCTTTAAAGCTTTGCTCGTATTGCTGTGCCATTAAAGCTACCGTTTGAGTCAGGAAAAGGAGGAGAAGGATTCGTTTAAATAAAGGTTTCATGTTTTTTTAAATAAACTTACAAAAATATTGCCCTATTTGTATCTTGCAAAAAAAATACATTTAAAGATGAAATACTTTTACCTATGCGTACTGAGCGTATTATTAATAGGCTGTTCAAAAGACAAAGAATCTTCCAACAGTCTCTACGCTTCAAACGATCTGGAAATTCAAGCTTATTTAGAAGCCAATAATATTAGTGCCACAAAAACAGGAACAGGTTTATATTATTTTATGTCTAAAGCGGGAAACGGCATTAAACCAAATACCAATAGTGCTGTAAGAGTGGCTTATAAAGGATATTTTACCAGTGGAAAAGTTTTTGATCAAAGCAGTTCATCAGGAATTTCTTTTTCTTTAAATCAGGTCATTCCAGGTTGGACAGAGGGCCTCACTTACTTCAAAGAAGGTGGGGAAGGGAAACTATTTATTCCATCAAATCTTGGCTATGGAGATTACGGCTATGGTAGTATTCCAGGGGGCTCAGTACTTATATTTGACATTAAACTCATTGAGGTAAAAGACTAGTCGCAGGGTAATGAAGTACTGAATCACAGGCACTTGACATGTGGCAATGGGTAAATTGGTTTAAGTATTAAACCTTTCGTATAGCATTAACAAGCGTTCGTCTAAATTAAGAATTTTCTTAAATTTTTATTTATAAATTGCCTGAACATTATAATATTTAGGCACATGAAACACCTATATTTTTCTCTTTTTTTTACTGTATTTTTTTTTACTTCTTGTGAAAACAAATCAAATATAGCAGCTATTTTCACTGAAGAAGCTTTATTCACTAACGGTGTTGGAGGTTATGCATGTTATAGAATACCTGCTATTGTAAGCAATAAAAAAGGAGTGCTATTTGCTTTTGCAGAGGGAAGGGTGAATAATTGTGGAGACTATGGAAATGTAGATATACTGTTGAGAATTTCTACAGATAATGGGAGTCATTGGAGTCCAGCACAAAAAATCATTGACAAAGACCAGTTTCAAGCAGGAAATTCTGCTCCTGTATTTGATTTTACAGACCCTAGATATCCAGAAGGAAGGCTATTCCTTTTTTTTAATACTGGTAATGCTAATGAATATGATATAAGAAGTGGTATAGGAGAAAGAAAAGTTTGGTATACAACATCTCCTAATATGGGTTTGGATTGGAATGCACCTATAGAAATTTCCTCTCAAGTACACTTTAGTAAACAAAACGCCATCCTAAACAAAGATTGGAGGGCACACGCTAACACCCCTGGTCATGGTATTCAATTAACAAAAGGAAAATATAAAGGTCGCTTGTATATTGCAGCCAATCATTCTACGGGTGAATTTAAAAGCGATGCCTCTGATTATCAAACTTATGGTTTCTATTCAGACAATCACGGAGAAACATGGGAGGTAAGTCCGGACATTAATTGGCCTTCTTCCAATGAAGCCATCGCTACTGAATTACCCAACGGGAAGCTAATGCTTAATATCAGAGAACAAAACGGCCAATCAAGAAGAAGAATAGTGGCCTTAAGTGACCAAGGAGGTGAAATTTGGAATGAAGTATATATAGACAGTGCTTTAGTCAGTCCTGTATGCCAGTCAAGTATTATTAGCTACAGCAATAACAAAGAAACAGCATTGCTTTTTTCTGGGCCAAACAGCACTGAAAAAAGACAGAAAATGAGTATTTTTTTGTCTAGAGACAATGGCAAGACTTGGCCTGTAGTAAAAGAAGTGTATACAGGAGCATCTGCATACTCAGACTTAACCATTTTAGATAATAACCAAATTGGATTATTATATGAAAGAGATGAAAATGGTATATACTTTGCCCATTTTAATGAAACATGGCTTTTAGAAAAAGACTTGGTAAAAACACCTCCCCTTCCTTCAAAAAGACAAATGGACTGGCAAAAAATGGAATTCTATGCGTTTATCCATTTTAATATGAACACTTTTACAGACCAAGAGTGGGGCTATGGGGACACAGCTGCTTCAGTATTCAACCCTAAAGAATTGGACACGGACCAATGGGTTAAAACCATTAAATCTGTTGGAATGAAGGGAGTAATAATTACTGCCAAACACCATGATGGGTTTTGTTTGTGGCCAAGTAAATACACTGAGTACTCTGTAAAAAATAGCCCTTGGAAAAATGGAAAAGGAGACCTCATTAAAGAATTGGCAGACTCCTGCGAGAAATACGGCTTAAAACTCGGTATCTATCTTTCTCCTTGGGACAGGAACCATTTAAGTTACGGTCAAGAAGAATATTTAGAGTACTTCAGGAATCAGCTTGGTGAATTATTGACCAATTACGGTCCTATATTCGAAGTTTGGTTTGACGGAGCAAACGGTGGAGACGGATATTATGGCGGCGCAAAAGACATTAGAAAAGTAGATAAAAAAACCTATTATGAATGGGATAAAACTACTTCAATAGTAAGAACACTCCAACCTAAGGCAGTTATTTTTTCAGATGCGGGACCAGATATTAGATGGGTTGGAAATGAAACAGGACAAGCAAAATTAACTTCTTGGGCACCTATCTTTAAAGATAGTTTATACCCCGGAATGGTAGATTTCAATAAATTTTCTTCGGGACAAGAAAATGGCACCCATTGGATTCCAACAGAAACAGATGTATCCATAAGGCCAGGGTGGTATTATCATGAAGACCAAGATAGCTTGGTGAAATCTCCAAAGAAACTTAGGGAAATTTATTTTGAATCTATTGGAAGAAATTCTTCTCTGCTGCTTAATATTCCAGTAGACAGAAGAGGCAAAATTCATCAAAATGATTCTCTAGCACTCGTCGGTCTTTCAAAACTGATAAAGGCAGATTTTAAAGAAAATATAGCGGCCAATGCAACCTTTATAAACCAAGACCCTTACACACAAGAAATCTTATTACCTACACCAAAATACATTAATATTATTTCGCTTCAAGAAGACATTAGCCTGGGGCAAAAAGTAAGTTCATTTGAAGTCATGGCAAATACGGCTCAGGGATGGAAAATTATTTCTAAGGGAACCACTATAGGAAACAAGCGTCTTTTGAGGTTTAAAAGTATGAAGAGTGCCCACATTAAAATAAGAATTTTAGATGCAAAAAATAATCCTTCACTTCTAAAATCAAAGCTCTTTTACAGCGAAAACGAAGTGCAGTCTAATAGTTATTAATGGTTTGATCCATCCATTGAAGCCTATTTTCTAGATAGTTTTTCAAAATAGAAATCTCTCCGTCATAATCTACAGCTATCCCAGTCCATTTGTTATAATTGCGATCTATGGCACCGTTGTCCTTAAGGTAATTAGCGGTTTGTGTTACCCTACCCAATACAGAGGCGTTACTAAATGTATTGGCCCTAAGGGTGGTCCATCGGCTTTTTAAAGCCTGTTTAAAAATAGGATCCTCTAAAAGTCTTGGCCACCAGAACGGCACCATCCAAGCGTCTTGTGATATGTGAACATTGTAATTGGCAATCCAATCCGTTACCGGTACCCTACCCTGCTTGGCGTACCCAATATTGAGGTCCCAAATAGGCCCCATCTTAAGTTTTCCGCCCCTTTGTTTGTGCATATAAGTACTGAGTCTATAGCCGTCTATGTTGCCCGTAATCTCATTGATAATGAAAAAATCCACAAAACTGTCCAGGTCTATATAATTCGTGTAAGTACGGGTTTCTGTAGCGAAATTGTCATTGATGAGCGCCGTTTCAAAATCGTGAATATAGCCTTGTATATACTCTTTTTGGGCATTGGTAATGTCTGCTGCCTTGGGATATTCATACAAAAAATAAGTCTCTAAATACTGGTCTGGGTGGTATGGAGCGCCATAAGGAGCAATATTGATGGGCTGCTTAAAAATGTCGTATTGAGAACGCCATGAATTGTTGGCGGTATAAAGGGCGTCGTCTCCCCAATTGTTGTCAAAATATGCCAAGGGTTGCCCAAGGCCATTTTCACCAGCCGTTTTGTCAATTTTTATAATATAACCTCCTGTAATAGCTGCTGCGTCCGTGTCTAAGGGGGTTAATTTCTCAATATCTATCCTATTCTTATCCCTTTTGAGTTTTTCCATGAATTGGTACACCCCCATATACACCCCGTTAATTTCCAAATCTACCCATTGTGTCCTACTGGCATAACGGCCCATAGATCGGTACATTTCATGGCCAATATAATGGTGCATTAAAGAGGGATCAAACACCGTATTTTGCGATGCCCTGAACACATGGCCCATAAAAATATAATCTTCCTCTTCTGGGAAATTTAAAAAACTGTAGGGACTGTCTAAGCCCCCTGCATCCCATGTTTCTATTCCATAGGATTTTTTGTCAGACATCCTATAAGAGGTAGAGCCTCTGTACTCTATTCCTATGGGCGTTTCATGCGCCAAAGACTTATTCAAAAACACCCTTAAATTTGCAGCAATCTTTGGTTCGTTTTGAATGGTTTCAGGTGTTTCTACCATCATATAAGGCAACTGACTTCCATTGGTCTCAACGGCAAATACTACCGGTTTTTCAGATTCAGGGCTGTCTCCGTTGTCTTTAGCACAGCTTATTAAAAACAAAAAGGCAATAAAAAACAGGCGATTCAAAACGCTCATAAAGGAAGTTTTTTGGTATATATGGCGGTAAATTTAACTTTTTTATCCGTGGATTCTTCTCTGCTCCATGACAATAAATGGCCTTCAATAGATGAAAAATTAATTTGCCAATCTGCCTTAGAAGAAACCACTATTACCTTTTGGGTGTCCCCTATTCTATTAAAATTAACCGAAATATTGTTATCTCCTACAATCACTTCTTTTAAGCTGGCCTGCTGCCAGTCACCAGGCATTTGAACCCCAATTGTCACTTCCTTTAGATAGGCATTGGGTTGAATACCAAAAAACTGTTCTACAATAGGTTTGGTAAAGCTATAGAGGTTCCATGCCTGAACAAACATACCGTAATCTGGCGACACCTCATACATACTTCCTGGAGCAGCAAAACTAAAGGTTCTGAGCATTCGCTCTAAATAGTCTAAAGCCTTATCTGGACGCCCATAGTTGTTTTCAGCAATAGCTTGTACTCCTGTGGGCAGGGTCATTACAGCGCCTGTGTAGGAGAATTGCTTGGCCCCTTTAAAGGACCCAAATTCCTTTCCTGCAGAAGCATCCCTATCTATTCCTGTTACAAATACCCCATACGGATTGGTGTATTTAGCGGCAGTTTCTAAAGCTTTCAAGGCCTTATCTCTTGGGGCAATACCAGTTTCTAAAGGGGTATTGACCACCCAATTATGATGCACCACAAATGGCCTTGCCTTTTTAGATGGATGGGCTTTAATAAAAGCAGCCGTCTCTTTTAATTCCTCCACTGCCCAGGGTTTTCCTAAAGTGTCTGCCCTGATTATTGCGTCGTTTATAAGGTGAAGGGTCTCCTGATCTGTGGCTATAAAATCTGCATAGGCATTAAAGTCTTCTGACCAGAAATCAGTATTAATTTTTTTGGCCAAGGCCGATGCCTTTTCTTTATAATCCTCTGCTAGCAACTGTTCCCCCAATAGACTGGCTATTTTAGCTGCGTCCGAAAAGGCTTTTTGGGTGTACACCGCCACATCTATCATCTCGCTTTCTAAACCGCGAACCTCCATCATTCCTGCTCCTTCCGGAAGACCATTCCCATCGGTGTCTTTTGTTAAAATCCATTCCAATGACTGTTGGATTCTCAGAAAGTGGTCTTTTAAAAATGCAATCTCTCCCTGCCACTGAAACATAGACAAAACCAAGGAAACATATTGTGGTGTTTCGTTCACATTTCCTGCATTAAAAACGGAACCATTAGTAGAAACCTCATGTACTATTCTTCCATTTCCATTGGTTTTGTCTGAAAAATCAGTTAATAATTGTAGGGTGTTAAGCGCAGTTTCTGTTTGTCCTACAGCCATATAGCTTGGCAGTGTGTATTCACTATCACAACCAAACCACCAAGGGTAATCAGGGTAGCCTGCAGCTATTCCACTACCAAATTCTGGAACAGTTCTCACAAACCAATCTGCATTGAACTTAAGCCATAAAAAGGCCTCATTCAAGGCTTTATTTGGGGTTTCTAAAGCAGCTTGAGCTGCTAATTCTTCATAGCGTTTCTCCTTTTCTTTAAATAAAAAATGGTGCTGGGCTTCTAATACATCTAATGTGTGCAACACTTCTTCTTCTCCTGTGTAACTCCCCGCAATAAAAATTTTAATAATTTGCGAAGTGCCTTTTTTTAAGGATAATGAAAAATGCATTTCTAGCTGGGTAGTATTGTTTTCTTTATTGGAGATTTCCTTAAAACCAATCACAGGACTGTCTGCGCTAAGTGCCAAATACCAGGGGTTATTTTGGTCTTTCACCAACCAACTTTTTGTATCCTCTAAGAAAATAGCCTGGTCTTTACCGTCCACCATTTGGGTTCTTTCACCCAACCAAGTAGGCCTTAAATCTGAGGTACCCCTCCAGCTAAAAGTGGTGTTTATTTCACGATCTGTTGTGTTTTCAAAAACATATTCTACCACCAAACCCTCTGTGTTATCTGGACTGAACTGAGTTCTTTTAACGGACAATTTAGCGGCAGGAAGCATAAAGTTAAATACGCCAGAAAAAGGAAATTGTTTGTAAGAATCTGCTTTGGGGAATGGTTCCGACTGAACTTCTTTTCCCAAACTTTCCTGAAAGCCATCCATTAATTTAATAGGATGGTCCCAAATACCTCCCATCTCTCCTTTGACATGCCACCCAATATCTGGAAACTGTCCATTTTGGTGACCAATGGCATAAACCCTATTACCTGGGGTTATATACGGGGCGTCTAAATAAGCTTCTGGGCCTACAATATGCGGCGCTTTTGACTGCATGGAATGCAAAGTTTCCCTCACATTAGATTGGCATGCGCAAAAAAATAGAAAGCCTAAAAATACTGGTATGCATTTGCGAAATTTCATGAAAAGTAATTTATTGTCAAAAGGTAAGCTTTTAGTACTTTTCATACCAAGTAAATCGTTGGCTTATAATTTGATTTTTGGTTCTTTTAAGATGATCTAGAAAAGCCAATGACACAGGGGAGTGCTTTTTACCTTTTAACCAAATAAGACTCCAATTTATAGTTATAGGCAATCCTTTCATTGGAATAATACGAAGTTCATTGTTGGAGAGTTCGTTTTTAATCCCAATAAGCGGCATTATGGAATAGCCTAAACCGGCCATAATTGCTTGTTTTACGGCCTCATTAGACGTGAGCTCCATTTTTTTCTGAACAGCTACATTGTTGTTCTTTAAAAATCCTTCCATTGTTTGCCTTGTTGCAGAACCCTTTTCTCTAAATATGAGGGGCAATTCTTGAAAAGCGTCTTGACTCTTTACCCCAGATTCTATAGCAGTTTTTGAATTTCCTACCAAAAAAAGTTTGTTCTGAAGCAGGTCTAATTTCTCAATATTCATTTGACTGGGAAGCACTGAAACCAATGCAAAATCAATATCATTTTTCTCTAGACTTTCAATAACCTTTTTTTTGTTTGTTACATCTATAGAAAGCTCTATGCCAGAGTGGTCTTTTATGAAATCTGTCAGAAAAAAGGGCATAACGTATTTCCCTGTCGAAACAGAAGAAATTTTTAACCTCCCTGTAAGCCTTCCTTTATACTCAAGGGTCATATAGTTAATAGCCTGAACTTCTTGAATAATTTTTTCTGCTGCCACTGCTATTTCTCTTCCAAAAGCGGTAATATAAATCTTTCTGCCTATGACTTCTGTCAATGCAACATCAAATTGGTCCTGGAAATTCCTGAGTTGTATGGAAACCGCTGGCTGGGTAAGGTGTAATTCTTCCGCTGCTTTGGTTACGCTCTCACACTGCACCACTTTTAAAAAAACCTGCAATTGGTTTAGGGTATAATTCATAAGTATATGTAATGTTTTGTATTTAAAACATAAATATAAATTAATGATTTAAAAATCACAACTTTGTCCCGTTAAAAAAATTAAACAATGAAAAATCACAAACTAATTGAAGGGTCTTTTTCTGACGAGGAAGCTAAGGATGTTTTAAAAAATTTCTTTGAATCAAAAATTCATTTTCACGAAATGAGAAACTTTAGTTCTGAAGAGCGTTTTGGTCATAAAGATCCTATTGCGGTAAAAAGAATACCTGAATTAAAAGAGGCCAGTGAGGAGGTTCTTAAGATTGTTCAGCAGGCAAAATTAAGTAACAAAAGACTGCTCATAAACGCGAGTGTTCAAATCGCAATTATTGAAGAATAACATAATTTTGTTCTTTTGATTAGTACAAACATCCAAGCAGCCTGCCAAATTTTAAATAATAATGATTTGGTGGCCATTCCAACGGAAACAGTATATGGTTTAGCCGCAAATGCCCTAAATGAAAAGGCTGTATTAAAAATATTTACACTTAAAAAAAGACCCGCCTACAATCCATTAATTATACATATTGGTGCCATTGAAGATTTAGATAAATGGGCCAAAAATATTCCAGAAAAAGCCTATCTATTGGCCAAAACCTTTTGGCCCGGACCGCTCACCTTGGTATTAGAAAAAAAAGCTATGGTCCCTAATATAATTACTGCTGGAAAAAACACGGTAGGAATTCGAATGCCCAACCATCCAGTCACACTTTCACTTCTTAAACAATTGAATTTTCCATTAGCTGCACCAAGTGCCAATCCTTTTATGTCTATCAGTCCTACCACTGCAGTACATGTTGAAGATTATTTTGGCCATAAACTACCTATGATTCTTGAGGGCGGTCCTTGTGAAAAAGGGATTGAATCTACAATTATAGGTTTTGAGAATGGCACACCATTGCTTTACAGGCTTGGATCAATTTCAGAGGAAACTATTGAAAAAATCTGCGGCCCTCTTGGCCGCGTTAAAACAATTTCAAAAACCCCTGTTGCTCCTGGTATGTTGGCCAAACATTACGCCCCAAAAACACCTGTTATTCTAACAGAAAAAATAGGCACGCACATTTTGGATACCTACAAAGGAAAAAAAATAGGCTTGCTTTTTTATGAGAATACCACTTACAATAATACTGCCTATACTATTGAAATATTGTCCAAAAATGGAAGCCTGGAAGAAGCAGCAAAAAATCTTTATGCTACCCTACACCGCTTAGATGGTATGAAATTAGACTTAATTATTATTCAAAAATCACCTAATCATGGATTAGGAAAATCCATTAATGACCGATTAGAAAGGGCCGCTAAAAAATAGAATTTTGAATTATCACTTACTCATAGACAATCTAACCAACCCAGCATTACTTTTTTTTATTTTAGGAATAATAGCCGTTTTAGTTAAAAGCGATCTAGAGATTCCACCAAATTCATCCAAATTCATATCTCTTTACCTACTCTTTGCCATTGGCTTTAAAGGAGGACAAGAATTGTCTCATGAAACTTTTAATACTGAGATTGCAGCTTCTATGCTATTTGGAATTGGTATCTCCATGGCCATTCCTATTTACACCTTTTTTTTATTAAAAAAACAACTCAACCCTTATAATGCAGCTGCCATTGCTGCGGCTTACGGATCTGTTAGTGCAGTAACATTCGTAACTGCAGTATCCTTTCTAGAAATTCAACATTTACAATTACAAGGCCATATGGTAGCCATTATGGCACTCATGGAATCTCCAGCCATTATCGTTGGCCTTTTATTACTCACTTTGAGTAAAGAGGTAGACAGCAAAGAACTTGCTATTAAAAAAAGAACGGTGTTAAAGCACGCTTTCACCAATGGAAGTGTGCTACTCATATTGGGAAGTTTATGTATTGGCTTTATGGCCAATGCAGAACAAGCAGAGGGTATAAAACCATTTACGGATGATCTTTTCAAAGGGTTTTTAGCTATTTTCTTACTAGATATGGGCATTAGTAGTGGTAAAAAACTCAAAGCATTCTTCTCTTTTGGTTGGTTTCCATTAGTATTCGCTATAGTAATTCCCCTAATAAATGGATGCTTGGTAGCCGTACTAAGTGCTGCAGTAACATCAGATGTATCCAACCGCTTTATATTTGCCATTTTAGCCGCAAGTGCCTCCTATATTGCCGTACCAGCTGCCATGAAAATATCTGTACCCAAAGCTAACCCTGGTTTGTATTTGCCCATGGCATTAGCAGTAACATTTCCCATAAACATTACCATAGGAATGCCTATTTATTTTTTAATTGTAGAGAGTACTTTTTAATGAAAAGGAGTAACTCACTGCGTTCGCTGATCCCTCAAAGCTCCGCTTTGAAAATAAAAATTCCACCTTTACAAATTCAAGCTAGCTTGGATTGACAGGTGGAATTTTTATTTATTCGTGACCGCGAAGGGATTCGAACCCCCAACCCTCAGAGCCGAAATCTGATATTCTATCCAGTTGAACTACGCAGCCAGGCATTGATTTTATTGAAAAAAGCAACGGATTAATAAAAATTAAATTATTAATAATTGCCAATTTCATTGCCAAATGATCACACAAAGTTACCCCAAAGTTAAGTTTACAAAAGAAAAAAAGGTTTTTATTTCATTCTATTCCATGGGAAGGAGATACAGAATATTTAATGGACAATTGTTTAATATCAATATTTATCCCAACGACTTCCCAATTCATTTAAGAGAGGCTAAAGCACAACTTTTAGCATTAAAGATATTTGAGATAATAAGTAATGAAAATATTAGTGGGAATAGAACTCCCTCTGATATTGAATATCTTAGAACTGCTTTAGAAACTAAAATGAAATCTTCTCTCTCAAACCAATACAAGAAAAACTTAGTATTCGTATTCAATTTAATCTCTAAAAAATGTAAAAATGAAATTTCAAAGGAAGATATAAAGAGTATTATTTTGAGTTTCGAGAAAGGTACAACCCAAAAAATGGTTAAAAATCATATCTCTGCCTTAATAGGGTCAGCCATAGAATCTGGAATGAAAATTAATCCAGTTAAGAATATTAATACAAATAGACAAAAAGCTAAAATTCATAAGCCAATTAAAAACATTAATGCTTTATTGGAAGAGATAAAGAATTTTAATTCAAATCTTTATTTATGCTGTTTGCTCACATATAGCTGTTTACTAAGGCCTCATAGAGAGGTAAGAGGATTGAAATGGTCTGATTTTACAGATGATTTATCATACATAACACTATCAGGCTCTAGAAACAAGTCAGGAAAAAACAGAATAGTGCCTGTTCAAAAATATGTAAGAGACATTTTAGAAAAAGGAGCGCCTAACCACAACATTTTTACTGGAAAGCCACACTCGCTAAATGAGAGCTATTTTAAGACTATTTGGGGACGTTTTAAGAAAGTTTCTAAGCTAATCGAGCATGATCAAACACTCTATAGCTTTAGGCATTCAGGAGCTATTGAAATCTATAAAAGAACAGGATCGCTCACGAAGCTTCAAAGAGCAATGGGGCATTCTTCATTAGCGGTTAGCTTAACCTACCTTAGAGGCTTAGAAGTGTGTGATTTAAACGGTGAAGATATGCCACAGCTAAATCTATAACAATCCAGACTAATTAATGCCGAATATTATTTAGTTCTCTAATAAAAATTCTGCATTGATTTTTAAGTCAACTTACAACTTCATACGACTCAATAGCAGTAAAATTAAGGCTTACAGCAAGACAGGTCAGAACATCTGTTGTTAAATTGAAAAACAGTGGAGAATGCGTCACGAGAAGGTCAGGACTTTTTCTTCTCTTAACCATTGTAAAATATGATGATTATCAAAATAATAGAGTTGAAGAAGTCACGAGATCTGTCGCGAGCAAGTCACGAGGATGTCACGAGAATGTCAATAAACAACAATGTAAACAATGATAACAATGAAAACAATGATAACAATATTAGATCTACTGACATAAAATTTCTAAATGATGCCTATGTAAAAAACGAAAGATTACATCAATTGACATATAACAACAGAACACTTAAAATAAGGCTATTTAAGTTAACTTAAGAGGGTTTCTGTATTTTGACGTAATTATTTGTGCCTTTAAGTTTTTAACTCGTTGAATGGGCTTAAAATACCTTAATATGCTTAGCACCTCTTAGAATAGATTTTTTGTCGTTTCAATGAAATTTAATTACAAATTTGGCGGGAAAAGTGGACAAATAACTGTACACCTTATATAGAGAGTTAAATGTCCGAAAAACCCGCCACGCTTCCGGTCAATGAAATCAATAGTTCACAAGATAATGACATTTTTATTATGCCTTATAATTAAGTTTCAAAATATCATTGAACAACCGTTCTAAGATTTTTTTGTTTTGATGCCAGGCAAATAGATAAGACCAATAAAAAATACTCACCAACCTTAGGAACCTAAACATAATTCACTCCAAAGGAATATATCTTCAAACACAAGGAGCAATAGATAATATGATAGATAGAATAATTGAGGACTAATAGTCCAACCAATAAAATAGACAATAATGCCCTTTTAGAGGTTGCCTAATCTATTATTCGGAAAAGAGGCATTGAACAAAGAATTTCTAGGTTTTATTTAGAATGTTGTTATGCCAGGTTGCCTTTTCGCTAGATCATTCTGTGTATTATCCATCATTTCCTTTTAAAAGCATATCTTGAGGTAAAAAATTAATCTATAAAATCATGAAAAATGAATAACATGAATAAGCTCCTGCGCTTAATTGTTTTAGGAATTGTCCTTGGATTATTTTATCAATGTAAAAATTTAAGACGCACACAAAATAATAAAATAACAAGTGGATCTTCTTTATTAGTTAAAGCTTCTGATACGGTTATAATTGCCAATGACAGTATTGACTATGAAATTATCATTATAGATCCAGGATTTACTTCATGGCTAAACAGCACAGCCAGACCTAGAAGTTATTATTCTCAAGGCTATTTAGAAAGGAGAAATGCTATTTATGTGGTTCATTGGAACCAAAGAGTTATGGATTCAAGATTTAACAGAGACTTATATCTAATGACTATAGACTACAATCCACAAATTGATTACGGCTATGAAGTAAACTACTTATTGTTTAATTATTTTTTGTTTTTTCAAAGGGAATACAACCAACAATTAGGCTCTCTTAGGCCCCGATTACAATAAAATGAGGAAAAGAGGCATTGAACAAAGAATTTCTAATTGTTTTTATTAGAATGTTGTTTTGCCTAGTTGCTTCTTCGCTAGATTATTCTATTGGAAATAATATAGTCCACCGCACCACCTAGCTCCTAAAAAAATTCATTCGGCAGATGAATTTTAGCTTTTCGCCCCACATATTATTAAAAGATGCAGCACAACTTCTTCTTTTGATGAATTAACTACCTGCAATCGGACTTCCAAATACTCCTATTGCTAACTCAGCCCAAATCATCAGAAAAATTATGAGAACAAAAATGATAGACACTATTCTTAATGTTTTATTCCTAACCTTGTCCATGGTAAAATGTATACTTAGCCCTGTCAATCCCAACAGAAACCCCATGACTATAAAGTCAAATAAAGACCAATTGACTTGGTTAGAAAATATGTTTCCAAAAAGTGGAATCAACAATAAGAACAAAGGAGCTAATACTCTTTTAGTTAGTTTTAAATTCATGATTAAATAAGTTTTTGCAAAAATAAAAAAACCGCTATAATATAATAGTATAACTCTTTTATCATTTTACTTGCTCCTCCTATTATTCAAAGATGCAGCTTAACTTATTGTTTCCTTGATTTTAATTTTTTTGGTAAATACCAAAGAAAGACACCTGAAATGGACATAAAAATAAGTCCGATTGATAAAAGGGAGCTGTAGGTAATTTTTGAGATGTTCGACTTGGTTATAAAATAGTCGATAATTGAACCATCATGAATTTTCTCGATTATGGTATCGACTCTTGAGCTTACAGAAAGTATTTTACCACTTGAAACATCAATTTGTAGCTCTGTGAAGTGATTCGAGAAAAGTACCTTTGCTACACCTTTTGTTGGTCTAATATCTATTCTATCAATAACCGTATCTAATTCAAGCTTATTGTAGATATAATCTTTTGATATTGAGTCTATTTCTTTTAAACTGATCCAAGTTGAATCGTTAGGAGAATCTGTAATAACTATTTCTGGCTTTAGATGCAGCACATCTTTTAATGCTAATAAAATTCCTGTAACAGAAATAATAAGAAAAAAGATTAGGAATACGCATCCTATACGACGGTGATAAACTCTGAATTTTCGAGCGTATAGCACGATTTTATCTTTCATTCCACAAAGTTAGTAAAAGAAGTATAAGTTGCTGATCTTTATTTGGATATTGTAGATACTGCATTTAAAACAAAAAACCGCTACACTATAACAATATAAAGGTTTTATTTAGAATGTTGTTGTGCCAAGTTGCGGGGAAGTGTGTTGGTTTTCAGAGTATATATAAAGGATGAAAAGTGACAATTAATTCAAAAAAAACAAATACTGAAGCCTTAATTCTTCTTAAAATAAAGCCCATTTTTGATTACCGCTTGTATGGAGGTAGTATTTGTTATATCGATTAATGGGTTCTTTTTTAAGAGTAGGATATCAGCTTTTTTACCAATAGCAATTGCTCCGTAGTTTTTTTCGACACCTAACCATTTTGGACCGTTGATTACAGAGGTTTTTAGGGCTTCTAGTGGGCTTAGCCCAACAGCTACAAGGAATTCAAGCTCCTTGTGAAGTGATGGGCCAGGATATATATAAGAATTGTATGCTCCTGCATCTGAGCCTGCCATTAATTTAACTCCAGATTCATGAAGTTTTAGAGCTAGTTTTCCAAAAAGTGTATCTAATTTTTTGCGATTAGCTCGAGTTTCTGGAGAGCTGTTTCTGGAGCTTTTAATTCTTCGTTCATAAGTTCTTTTAAAGCTAGGACTCAAAGAGTTGAGGTATTCATCATTTGAGTGATCAATCTCATCTAAATAACTTAAAGTATTTCCAATATACAGTGTTGGAATCACAAAGACTTCTAGTTGTTTCAACTTATTGAATAAACTTTGAGCTGTAGCATCATCATAAGAGTTTATTAATAAGGGCATGGCTTGCCAAAACCCGAGTGTGCCACTTTGAAATTGTTTTGTGATTTCTAGTTCATCTTTGGAGCTTCCTTTGAGTATGTAGTATAGGTGTTCTACACCATTCATTCCGGCATCTAAAGCTTGGTTTAAAGTAACACTAAAGGGCATATGTCCAGAAGACTTAAATCCTCTAGTTTTTGATTTTTTAAGAGCGGATAGAAAGAGTCTTCCATTTAATTTACTGTCGTAAATTTTAATGAAATCTACCTCGAGTTGCTCTAAGGAATCTAAAGCCTGATCTAGTTCAGCCTCTGATTCAACTTCTAATGATCCTTGCCATGTTGGGTTTCTACCATCAATTTTAGGACCAGAGGTGAAAATAGTTGGACCAATTCGCTCATTTTTTGAAATTTCAAGCTGCCATCTCTTTATAGAAATGGCTAGATCCCCTCCTGCATCTCTTACGGAAGTAATGCCATAGTCTATGAGTTGTTCTAAGAACATTTCATTATCTTTTAAGAGTGATTCTCCTCCCCTAAAGTGAATGTGGTTGTCCCATAAGCCTGGAATAGCAAAGGCGCCCTTCGCATTAACAGTTTCTTTAGCTACCAAGTTTTTTAGATCAGCATTTTGAATTAAAACAACACGGTCTTGGTTAATGTAAATGTCGACATTATCAATTTGAGCAGTTTCGATGTCTATACGTTTTACATCGAGGATGCTTAAGTCGAAATTGGGCTCATGATTGCAAGAAAGCAATAAGGTTATTAAAAGACAGACTAGGATATTTTTCATTATAACAGTTTTATTAAGAATGTTGTTGTGCCTGGTTGCGGGGAAGTGTGTTGGTTTTCAGAGTATATATAAAGGATGAAAAGTGACATTTCATGCCCTAATATAACAGGAATATTTGTCTAGGCTATCATGTTGATGTTCATTTCTTTATGCAAGCATTTTTATTAAAAGTCACTCAAATATGAGACAGTCTACATTATTATGAAGCCAAAGAAAAGTGACAGGATATTGTGACATGATTTTTTCTAACATAAGCATGGAAATGGCGGTTGACTTTCCTGTCCCTGAGATTAATAAAACAATTCTCTTTGCCAATAGAATATCTTTTATACCTAATGTCAATCCATAAGATGGTTTTTCATCCAAGGAATTCATCATATCATGCTTTTTAGATTCTTTAGAAAGCTTTGCGACATGGCAGTTAGGTATTAAAAAAGTTGAGGGCTCGTTAAAGCCAATGTGACCATTCTTTCCTAAACCTAAAACACATACATCTATTGGTTTTAATTTAATAATTTTAAGTATTCTTTGACATTCTAATGCTGGATTTTCAGTAATAGAATTAAAACCTTCATACCGTTCTTTAGATATTTTTAGGGGCAATATGAGGTGTTTTTTTAAGTAATGCTCGCAGGAATTTTCGTTATTTAGTGGAATTCCTCCCCATTCATCTAATTTTAATAACTCAAGTTTATTAAACAGGCTAGGGGTTTTAATAAATTTCTCTACTAGTGCATTATAAGTTCCTGTAGGAGAGTTTCCTGAGGCAGCACAAAGGTGAAGGTCCTTTTTATGGTGTAACTCCTCCAATATTATATCAGCGGCCCTTTCACTCATTTGTTGGTAGCAATCAAATCTTTCTATTCTCATTAGGCCCACGAATTTTCTCCATTATAAGCAATGCAACCTTCGTATCTTCCTGGAACTGGATTGTAACGAAGGGCTTTTCTAACGCCAGGCTCTGATGTAAAATATCCCCAAATAGTTAATTGTTTTATCAGGTTGAAAAAGTGTAGGGTGTTAGATTTTTCACTTTCTCTAGCCTCTATATCAAACTTAGTTAGTAATTCAATTTTCTGATCAGCGATTAGTGACTTAAAATCCATTCCATAACTTGCACTAGCAGCCTGGTTTATAGTTACTAAGCCTTTTATGAAAATAGCTATTTCTTTTGGGCTATAACAATCATTCACCATTACTTTTATAAAGGATCCTATATGAGCTGCCTTTGCTCCTGGAGATTCATCTGAAGCAGGTAAAATTATTTCACTTATTTCATCTAACAAAGATACCTCTTTATTGGTAATCAAGTGGAGCGGTTCTTTTTTAGAAGAACAACCTGCTAAAAATACTTGAGAGCCTATTACAGTACCTCCAAATATTGTTGCCGTTAGTTTTAATGCTTTTCTTCTTTCCATAATTTATAAGGCTTGTCTACATTCGTTTTAAAAGGAAGTGTTACTTTTTTTCCGCTACCTGCAGACGCATAAGCTGCAAAAATAACTTCTAAAACTGCTTTACCATCTTCTCCAGTAACCAGTGGGACTTTGTCATTTTTGACACAATCTACAAAATGCTCAAATTCTTGGGGAAATCCATAGTTCCAGCTTTCCTCATACATAGTAAAACTCCAGCCAATAGTATTGCCGGCTTTTTCCACTGCATAATCTACTCCCTTTTGACTGTATGTTTGAATTGAGTTTCCTTGTAGTAAATCTGCATAAGCCACGCCCTGTGAACCGTGTATTTCTGCTCTGTCATCCATTCCGCCGAGTTTGGTCCAGCTTTCCTCCATAATTGCAGTTACACCATCTTCAAATTCCAGTATAACAATAGCATTGTCGTCTCCTTTTGTTTTATGAGCGTGAACACTAGTGGTCATATGAGCGTAAACAGATTTTATAGCCACACCTGGGTGAAGCCAACGAAAGAATTGTACCGCATGGCAACCCATATCCATAGTAACTCCTCCACCGGAGCGCTCCACATCCCAAAAGTGATCTGCATGAGGACCATCGTGTTTTTCAGACTGCTTAAAAAGTACTGGCTTGCCTAAAACGCCTTTATCTAATAAGCCCTTCAAACGCACATATTTTGGAGAAAAGCACAGTTCTTCCGCATACATAAGCTTTACTTTGGCTTTTTTACAAGCCGATATCATTAGATCTGCTTCTTGTAAATTCATACAAAACGGTTTTTCAACCACTATATGTTTGCCCGCTTTGGCAATCTTTAAGGTTATTTCACAATGAAGGTAGTTCGGTGCTCCAATAACCACCATGTCTATCTCTGGCTTGGCTAACATAAGTTCTAAATTTGTAAAATAATGTGGTATATTAAATTTTTTTGCAAAATCCTTAGCATGACCTTTTGTTGGAGACATTACTGCTAAAATTTCACAGTCAGCTACCCTGCTTAAGGCATCGGCATGAATGCTAGAAATAAACTGAGATCCAATTAAACCAACTCCTACTTTCTTTTCCATCTTCAAAATAATAAATTCTTATAAAATACCCTTTTTAAATTGTTCCGCAGCATAAGTTGCTGCTCTTGCGGTAAGTGACATATATAAAATAGAAGGGCTTTGGTTTCCTGTACTAGTCATACAAGCGCCATCTGTGACAAATACATTTTTACAAGTGTGTAGTTGATTAAACTCATTTAAAAGTGATGTGTTAGGATCTTTGCCCATTCTCACTCCTCCCATTTCATGTATGTCTAATCCTGGTGCTTGATTACTGTCATACGAATAAATATCCTTACATCCCATTTTTAAAAGCATTTTACGGCTTTCTACAATAAAATCATTTACCATTTTTTCGTCATTATCATCATAACCAACATCTGTCACCAATAATGGAATGCCCCAATCATCTTTTTTATCCGGACTTAAATAGACTCTATTAGAAGCTTTTGGAATGGTTTCTCCTTGCATATACATGTATATTCGCCAACTTCCTGGCTTGCTTAATGCATGCTTAAAATCTGCACCTAATTGTGGTGAATCATTTGGCACTTCTTCAGTTCTATTCCGATATGCTCCTGTAAAAATGGTGTATCCTCCTACAAAATCTGTGTCTTGCTCTTCTAAGTTTCTATAATTAGCTATTATAGATTCAGTTGGGTTTTTTCCATAAAAATACTTGTCTTTAAAGCCTTCTATTTCACCCCCTGCGCCAGCCCTGTAGTTATGAAAACTAATGTACCTACCTAATAGGTCTTGATCATTGCCCAATCCATTAGGAAAACGTTTAGATTTTGAATTTAGTAATATGAGGTTTGAGTTAAGTGCAGATGCGTTAACAAATATTATTCTAGCCTTGTAAATAATTTCTTGTTTGGTATTGGTGTCTATTATTTTTACCCCAGATGCTTTACCTGTAGATTCGTCGTACAGAATAGAATGAACTACAGAAAAGGGCCTAACAGTAAGATTACCTGTTTTTTCAGCCCATGGTAATGTGGAAGTATTAGAACTGAAATAACCTCCAAACGGGCAACCACGCATACATAAATTTCTACATTGGCATTTACCTCTGCCTTGTTCTAAATGAATTTCTTTAGGTTCGCTAAGGTGAGCCCACCTACCCTGAACCATATATCTTCCGGGGAAATTTTCTAAGAGGGTTTCTTTCATATGCTGCTCAACACAGTTAAACTCATATGCTGGTAAAAATTCTCCATCGGGCATAGCTACTATTCCATCTGTATTTCCACATACCCCAATGAATTTTTCTACATATGAATACCATGGCGCTATATCTTTGTATGCTATTGGCCATTCAATACCATAACCATATTTTTTGGGAGCTTTAAACTCATAATCACTCCATCGCTGGCATGCCCTCCCCCATATTAAAGACTTTCCGCCTACCTGATAGCCTCTGATCCAATCAAAAGGTCGTTTTTGAATATAGGGATGGTCTTTGTCTTTGATAAAAAAATGTGCAGTGTCTTCTCCAAAGCCTGCTGCTTTTGCTATTAACGGGTTTTCTTCATGAAAATCTCTTGGCATACGGCCCCTATAATCAAAATCCCAAGGATTTTTAGTCATTGTAGGGTAATCCTTAATATGTTTTACATCTCTACCGCGTTCTAATACGAGCGTTTTTAACCCTTGGTCACAAAGCTCTTTGGCGGCCCAACCTCCAGATATGCCTGAACCAATCACAATAGCATCAAAGCTGTTTTCCATATTTTACAATGCTTTTAAACTTACCTCTTTAAAGTAAATTACGTCATTATCACCATGATTCTGAAGTCCAATGTAGCCAAACTCTGGCCTTGGCCCACGGTTAGGCTCATATTCTAATTTTTTTTCTGGAACGACATCTCCTTCTGTGAAGTCTGTCACTAGCACCCCATTAACATGCACTGTAGTTTGCTTGCCATTCAGGGTAATAAGCATCTCATTCCAAACATTTGGCTTTCCTGGATTGGCTTTTGCTTTAGTAAAAGAGTATAGTACCCCTGTGCTGTGGTATGAATCCTCTCGGTCATCTATTTGCACCTCATAACCAGTATTAACAGGTGCCCAGGCCTCTCTAGGTACCTCTGGAATACGAATAAACACCCCTGCATTATTTTTATTAGCACCTTTATATAGAATTCTAATTTGAACATTTCCTAACTTTTTAGGGGTATAAAATAAGAGACCCATGCCTGATTTACTCTTCAACATTCCATTTTCAATTTCAAAAGACCCATCTCCTACATGTTCCCAATTACTAAAATCTTGACCATTAAAAATAGGTGCCCATTCTTGTGCTGAAGCTTTAAAGAAGAAAACTATTAAAATAATTGAATAAAATACTTTCATGGTTCTTATTTTGAAGATTATTTATGTTTAATTCCTAAAAGATAATAAATTAAAGAATATTTTTTTTGAATATAGTATTTAAAAAAGAAATATTCATGAATACCCTATCTACTATGATTGTGACGGGCTTTTTTAATATTTATATCTCCTGTAGTTTGATAGTACTTGTAAAGACCTTGGGCAACATATGTTTATTATAACCATACCTATTTAAAAGCAAATTACCTCCTTGTTGCTCTTGAATCTCCAACATAAGCGAGATGCGCTCATCTAATTCATCCTTATGTTTTTTGGATTTGGGCACGTCATAGAGCTCCACCAAGTTTAATACAGATAAATCAAAACGTCTTCACCTTAAATCATGTTCGTCTCACCTAAAGCCCTATGGTTTCCTGTAATATAGTAAGAAGCAATCCATTTAACACTTTCTAGGTCTGGTTTCCAATTAGCCACCTAAGTAACCTGGCATATCAACTCTTTAACGCTGGAGTCAAACAAACACACTTTACTAATGTCGTACAGTTCGTATTTAGGAAATGGAATTCCAAGGGTAATAGGTGCTCCAGGAATGTTCTCTGTTACACCAGCTTGTAAACTTTTAAATGGAGATGGTTTTGAGCAAGAAAAAAACAAGGGTTACAAAAAATAACTTTTTCAGATGAATTTTGTTAAAATTAAAATGAGATGGTTTTATTAGTCACTAAGGGCTTTGCCCAAAACCCTATAGAGCATATAAATGCCAATGGAATTAATAAGAAAAACATGCTATATCTAATCCCCATTGTTTCTCCTAGTGCCCCTATAACAAGAGGCACTATGGCTCCTCCTGCAATACCGCTACACAATATTCCAGACAAAGATCCGTGATGTTCTCTTACAGAATTAAGACCCAAGGAAAAAATAATAGAATACATTACAGAGATAGAAAATCCTACTAATGGGAAAAAAATAAGTGCCATTTGGGCAGAACCCAAAAGGGCTAAACTTAAAAATAAAATGGTAAAAAAGGTGCTGAAAATCAATAGTTTCCTACTGTCCATTATTTTCAACAACAACAATCCTAGGACACAACCTATAGTTAGCATGGCCCAAAAATAGGAAACTGTAGTGGCTCCTTCATTTTGAGGAGATAAATCGTGATAGTTTAAAAGAAACTTAGAAATCCAATTCCCCACGCCTTGCTCTGTTCCTATATAGCAGAAAATACCTAGAAAATAAAGTAATGTATATTTGTTTTTTAACAAACTCAAGTAAGAAGCCTTAGATCCAGAACGTTCCTCTTCTATCCTTTGAAGCTTGGGATACTTAGAAAAGTAAATGTAAAATAAAAATACGAAGGATAAAGCGCCAAAAGTAATATACAAAGACACCCATGGAAGTTCTTCAGGAACTAAGGAACGAAAAAACTTAGATATGGGCTCATTGTCAAATTGGTCGTTTACTAAGTATTTGTAAAGAAAAGGACTTAAAAAAGAGGCCACTCCAAAAACCAATTGAGCCAATACAGAGTTAAAAGCAAAGTGCTCTTTACCCCCAGCTACCCTGAGCAATGGATTAATAATTACTTGCAACACTGCCATACAACAACCTAAAACAAACAAGGTAATAGAAAAGGTAATATAGGAAGGAGAAAAAGCAAATAGGAAAGAAGAAAAAGACATAATAGCAAAAGAAATCCCTAATAATGTTTTTATACCGTATTTCTCAGATAAAAACCCAGCAGGAATAGACATAATGCCGTAGGCTATAAAAAAAGAGAATGCCAGTAAGCCCGTAAGGGTTAGACTCAAGTCAAAACTATTTTGAACGTCTACTAAAATGGAGTTTAAAATATTAGTGATAAAAGAAATTATAAAAAATACTAACATCACCAATATAATGGCGTTGTAATTCACGAAAGTGGCTCTTCCTGTTGGATTCATTTGTTGGCTTTTAAGGGTGAAATTTACAATTACTTAATCATGGGAAACATGGTTAAAATTTCCACATCTGTTTGTTGTTTATGATCACTAATATACTTATTAAGATTACAAACTAACAATCTTAATATAACCCCCACCCCTAAATCTCATTCACCCCTAACATAACAGGCATAATTGTTTAGGCTATCGTGCTGAGGTTTATTTCTTTATGCAAGCATTTCTTGCTACATTCATCCTAATCCATTATGCGGAAAAGAGGCATTGAACAAAGAATTTCTAATTGTTTTATTTAGAATGTTGTTTTGCCTAGTTGCGGGGAAGAAAAAATTCTGCAGTAGGAACACTGAGTGTTTATGACGCCTTGAGATCATTTTCAATAAGAACCTTTGTGGCTATCAAAGACAGCCCTAAAAACAAAAAAATTATTGAAAACCTGCTTCAATCCAAAGCGTCCAACTTTATTACGACTGAATATCTGTTGTAATGGTTGCTGAGTAAGACAGTAATAAGTTGACTATGGCTTTAAAGCATTCAAATTAATCTTTGTGGTGCTTTTAGATTCTGACAAACCAATGTGGCTTTGCACATTTCCTAGGTTTGAAAGCAAGGAGAGTTTGGTCAAAATAAAATGCTCATAAGATGCTATGTCAGTCACGAGCACTTTGAGCAAAAAATCAAAATTACCGGTAATCCTATAACATTCCATGACCTCTGGGAATTGTTTTACATCATTGGCGAATTTATCAATATAACTCCTGGAGTGCTCCTTTAAAGTAAGTTGAATAAAGACTACTTGCTTTAAGCCTAGTTTATGATTATTTAACAGCGTGACATATTTTTTAATATAACCACCCTTATCTAATTTTTTAATCCTTTCAAAAATAGGCGTAGTTGAAAGATTGAGTGCTTCTGAAATTTTTTTTATAGTGACCCTCCCGTCTTCCTGTAATAGCTCTAAAATAGCAAAGTCTGTGGTGTCTAATTTATGCTGCATTTTGTTTTATTTTAATACAAAAGAATAATTTGCTGCTATAATGCTAATAAATATAATATATATTCTGATTATATAAAAAATTGTAGTGTATTATCATTAATTTAACTACTGATAAATAACTTTAAGGGTATCTGTAATTTAGGTTTATTAAAATATGAATAGTCTTATTGAAATATTTGAACATGCTGCTCCTGAAATTGTATTTGAATGGATAGATCAGGAATCTGAAGCCAGGGGATGGGTGGTTATTAACTCTCTTAGAGGGGGTGCTGCAGGTGGCGGTACCAGAATGAGAAAGGGGTTAAATAAACATGAAGTCACTTCATTGGCTAAGACCATGGAAATTAAATTTACCATTTCAGGACCCCAAATTGGAGGCGCAAAATCTGGCATAGACTTTGACCCACTAGACCCTAGAAAAAAAGAGGTCTTAAAACGATGGTATGCCGCCATTACCCCGCTTTTAAAAAGTTATTACGGGACTGGAGGAGACTTAAACATAGACGAAATTCACGAAGTCATACCCATCACTAGGAATTTGGGTTTGACACACCCCCAAGAAGGTGTTGTAAAAGGTCATTTTAACCTCCTTGAAGCACAGCATATCACAATAATTGCTCGCTTACAAAGTGGCGTATCTAAACGCGTATCAGACCCAATATACATTCCATCATTGGGAGGGACCCATTTAGTTTCGGATTTAATTACCGGTTATGGAGTAGCTGAATCAGTAAAACATTATTATCAAATATGGGGTGGTAATATCCAGGGCAAAAGGGCCATTATTCAGGGATGGGGCAATGTAGGTGCTGCTGCTGGGTGCTACTTAAATCAACTGGGGGTTAAAATTGTGGCGATCATTGACCATTTAGGGGGTTTCATAAATAATGAAGGCTTTGATACAGCACAAATTGAAAATTTTTATCAAAAAAAGGGCCAGCTGCACTTCCTTCCTGACTTTATTCCCAACCACCAAGGAATAGTAGCTGCATGGCAATGCAAAGCAGACCTATTTATTCCTGCTGCAGGCTCAAGAATGGTAGAAAAACAACAAATGGAATCTCTCATTGAAAACGGCTTAAAGCTGGTGAGTTGTGGTGCTAATGTCCCGTTCAATGACCAAGAAATATTTATGGGACCCATTCTATCTGAAATAGACCAAAAAATAGCGGTTGTTCCAGACTTTATTGCCAACTGTGGGATGGCTAGGGTTTTTGCTTATTTAATGGACATTAAAGGAGAGATAAGCGACAAACTGCTCTTTGAAGATTGTTCAAACACCATTAAAAAAGCCCTGCTTGAAGTATATAAGGACAGTCCAAATGGTTTAAATTTAACTAAGAAATCCCTAGACATTGCCATTGAAAAACTGTCTGTAAAAAAAGAAAAAACGGTTCAAATAAAAATCTAATTATACCATTATGCCCTACTATCACAAGCTTGGAATTATTCCGCAGAAAAGACACACTATATTTAAAAACGTGCAAGGAGCTTTTTATTATGAAGAGCTTTTTGGAACAATTGGTTTTGACGGTATGTCTTCGCTTTTATACCACACACAAAGACCCACTCAGGTAAAAGAAATTTTAAAATCTTATAGTGTGGCACCAAAAATAGCCGTAGAGAGAAACATGAAATCTCTAGCACTTAAAGGGTTTCATATACCTCCCACAGCAGATTTTTTGGATAGCAGAAAAACCGTTTTAACTAACAGCGATTGTAGTATTGTACTGGCTGCTCCAAAAAATTCACTAAGAGATTATTTTTATAAAAATACAGATGCAGATGAACTGCTCTTTATTCATAAAGGCTCGGGGAAACTCAGGACACATTTGGGAAATATCTCTTTTAAATATGGAGACTACCTTTTAATTCCTAGGGGGATTATTTACCAGATTGATTTTGACACCCAAGAAAACAGGCTATTTATTGTGGAGGCTAAAAATCCAATATATACCCCTAAAAGATATAGAAATTGGTTTGGACAGCATCTAGAGAGTGCGCCATTTTGTGAAAGAGATTTACATGGGCCAGAAGAATTAGAGACCTACAATGAAAAAGGAGATTTTGTCATTAAAGTTAAAAAGCAAGGCTTCATCCATGAATATGTTTACGCGGCACACCCATTTAGCGTGGTAGGATGGGACGGCTATAACTTTCCATACAAATTTTCTATCCATGATTTTGAGCCCATAACAGGGAGGGTACACCAGCCACCACCAGTGCACCAAACTTTTGAAAATAGTGGGTTTACCATTTGTTCCTTTGTACCGCGTTTATACGATTATCATCCCATGGCAGTTCCTGCACCCTACAACCATAGCAATATAGATTCAGATGAAGTGCTCTACTATGTGGACGGAAATTTCATGAGCAGGAAAAACATAGTAGAAGGGCAAATAACACTGCATCCTTCTGGTATTCCACATGGGCCTCATCCAGGAACCATGGAAAAAAGTATAGGTAAAAAAGAAACTGCTGAATTGGCCGTAATGGTAGACACCTTTAAACCACTTATGGTCACCGAAGATGCCATGAAAATTAATGACGACTCCTATTACCAATCTTGGTTAGAGGAATCCTAAACACTTATCTAAATTAAAAGAAAATGGCAGCAATAAAGCAGCTTAAAGATTTACAAAATACGGAATATGGTCTAAAAAAAATATTTCCAGACGCAGAAGACTTTTTACCCCTTTTAGGAACAGACTATATAGAACTTTATGTGGGCAATGCCAAACAAAGTGCTCACTTTTACAAAACAGCCTTTGGCTTTCAATCTCATGCTTATGCAGGGCTGGAGACTGGCTTAAAAGACAAAGTTTCTTATGTATTAAAACAAGATAAGATAACCCTCGTTTTAACAACGCCATTGCAAAAAGACGGTCCCATTAACGCCCACATTAATGCCCACGGAGATGGGGTTAAAGTCATTGCCCTCTGGGTAGACAACGCTACAAAATCCTACGAGGAAACTACCAAAAGGGGTGCTAAGTCATTTATGGAACCTACTTTGGAAGAAGACGAATACGGACATGTTATTAGGTCCGGAATATATACCTATGGAGAAGTAGTGCATATTTTTGTGGAACGCAAAAATTATAAGGGCCCTTTTTTACCTGGTTATAAAAAATGGACATCGCATTACAATCCAGCTCCCGTTGGTTTAAAGTTTATTGACCACATTGTGGGTAATGTAGGATGGGGAGACATGAATAAATGGTGTAAATTTTACGGGGAAACCATGGGATTTGCTCAAATTATCTCTTTTACAGACAACGACATCTCTACCACATACACTGCCTTAATGAGTAAAGTCATGAGCAATGGCAATGGAAGGGTAAAGTTTCCCATCAATGAACCAGCAGAAGGGATGAAAAAATCTCAAATAGAAGAATATTTGGATTTTTATGGAAGCCCTGGTGTGCAACACGTTGCAGTTGCTACAGACAATATTGTGGCTACTGTAGCGACTATGAAAGAGCGGGGAGTGGAATTTTTATACGTCCCTGAAACTTACTACGACAATTTATTGCAAAGGGTTGGCAAGATTGATGAAGATGTAGAAATACTCAAACAAAATGGCATTCTTATAGATCGGGATGAGGAAGGCTATTTGCTGCAGTTATTCACCAAACCCATAGTAGACAGACCCACCCTCTTTTTTGAAATCATACAAAGAAAAGGCGCACAATCTTTTGGCGTAGGGAATTTTAAGTCTTTATTTGAAGCCATAGAGAGAGAACAGGAAAATAGAGGTACTCTATAAATTTAACCATGCCAATGAAAGCAGAAAAAGCAGAAAATTTTCAGTGGAATGCGGTGACCAAAAAGTTACCTAAACACCTGCATGAATTTATTGTTAAACAACCTTATAAAGAGTACACCACACAAAATCATGCTGTTTGGAGGTATGTCATGAGGTTAAACATGAGTTATCTCTCAAAAACAGCCCACCCTTATTACCTTAATGGTATCGAACGCGCAGGCATAAGTGTAGACCGCATTCCTGAAATGGAAGGCATGAACAGAATTTTAAAAGAGATAGGCTGGGCGGCTGTTTCAGTAGACGGGTTTATTCCACCCAATGCCTTTATGGAGTTCCAAGCCTATCATGTATTGGTCATAGCCTCAGACATTCGCAGCATAGAACACATTTCCTACACCCCTGCTCCTGATATTATTCATGAGGCAGCAGGACATGCGCCAATTATTGGAAACCCAGAGTACTCTGAATACCTCCGCAGGTTTGGAGAAATAGGGAGTAAAGCCATTTCTTCTGCCAAAGACCATGAGATGTATGAAGCCATTCGAAAAGTGTCTATCTTAAAAGAAGATCCCCAAGCAGACCAAAAAAACATAGCAGAAGCAGAAGCTACGCTCCAGCAGCTGCAAGACCATATGGGTGGGCTTTCTGAAATGGCCCAGATAAGAAACCTGCATTGGTGGACCGTTGAATATGGGCTTATTGGCCCACTAGAAAATCCAAAAATGTACGGTGCTGGTTTACTTTCCTCAATTGAGGAAAGTAAATTATGCCTTGAGCAGGCTGTAGAAAAAAAGCCATTCACCATAGAAGCAGCACAGGTGAATTTTGATATTACAAAAACACAGCCACAACTTTTTGTTACCCCAAATTTCGCGCATTTAAGTTATGTACTCGAAAAGTTTGCAGACAAAATGGCCTTGAGGACTGGCGGTCTTAGTGGGGTAGAAAAACTTATTGAATCTAAAAATATAGGCACCGTTGAACTCAGTACAGGTATTCAAATCTCAGGCGTGTTTTCAAATGTAATCGTTTTAGACAACAAGGCCATATATATTCAAACAACAGGGAAAACTGCTTTGGCAACCAGAGAAAAGGAGCTCAATGGTCACGGTGTACTCAACCATCCAAATGGCTTTGGAAGCCCCATTGGGAAACTAGAAAATACCAACCTATCCATTGAAGATATGTCTCCTAAAGACCTTGAGGTATATGGCATTTATGAAGGAAAACTGGTGGAACTCCAATTTGAGGGAGGCATTAAAGTCTGTGGTGAAATTATCACTGGGAAAAGAGATATAAAGGGTAAAATAATTTTAATTTCATTTAATAATTGCACCGTAAGTTACGGAGACCTCCGCTTATTTAAACCAGAATGGGGGGTTTATGACATGGCCATTGGCAAAAAAATATCTTCTGCATTTGCAGGACCCGCCAGTAAAAACTCCTTTGAAAATTTATACCAGGTTTCAAAAACAAAAAGCAGAAAGCCAACATATAACACGTCCCAATTAAAACTTTACGAGATGTATGGTGAAATTAGTGAGATGAGGGAAAACAATAAAATAATCAAATCTGTCCTTTTAAATATCTTAACAGAACTCAAAGAAAACTACCCAAAGGATTGGCTTTTATCTCTTGAAATGTATGAATTGATTTACGAAAAAGACCACGAACTAGAACAAGAAATACATGACCATTTAAGTCAATTAAAATCCATAAGTGCCTACTGCAAATTAGTTTCAGATGGGATGGAGCTTATTGAAAAAAAATAATTTATGAGAAAGCCTTGGATTAAAATTCCAGAAAAGTCAGACTTTAGTATACACAATATACCTTTCGGTGTTTTCTATACAGAAAAAACAGGAACCAGATTGGGGATTGCCATAGGAAAACAGGTATTAGATTTGGTCAAAGCACACAAACTAGGTGTCTTTGACCATTTCCACTTAGAGGAAAGTGTTTTTAAAAATCGTTTTTTAAATGATTATATTTCCCTTGGTAAAGAAACCACAAACAAAATCAGGAAACACATTCAATCTGAACTTTGTGACATAAATTCTATACTCTACACCCATATGGACGCTTTTTATCCTATGGAAGAAGTTCAAATGCAACTCCCAGTTGCTATTGGAGACTACACAGATTTCTATTCTAGTATAGAACACGCAACCAATGTAGGGAAAATGTTTAGAGACCCCGAAAATGCTTTATTGCCCAATTGGAAGCATTTGCCTGTTGGCTATCACGGAAGAACCTCTTCGATTGTGGTCAGCAGCACAGACATTCATAGGCCTAATGGACAGGTCATTTTGGCCCAATCAAAAAGTCCTATTTTAGCCCCCTCTTCAAAAATAGACTTTGAATTAGAAATGGGATTCATCATTGGAAAAAATACGGCCTTAGGAACAAGCGTAAAAGCAGATCATGCAGAAGATTACATTTTTGGCAAAGTGCTTTTTAATGACTGGTCTGCGAGAGATATTCAAAAATGGGAATACGTTCCCTTGGGCCCTTTTTTAGGTAAGAGCTTTGCATCTTCAATGTCTCCCTGGGTGGTCACTATAGAAGCTTTAGACTATTTTAGGGTGAGCGGGCCAGTACAAGAACCAGAGGTTCTTCCCTACTTATCCTTTAAAGGGCGTAAGAATTTTGACATTCATTTAGAGGTGTCTATAGCCCCTCTAAACAAACAGCCAAGCGTAGTGAGTCATTCCAACTTTAAATATATGTATTGGAATATGGCCCAGCAATTGGCCCACCATACCGTAAATGGCTGTAATTTAAAGGTAGGTGATCTTATGGCCTCTGGAACCATTAGCGGAAAAGACCCAGGGTCTTATGGTTCTATGTTAGAACTTTCCTGGGGCGGAAAAAACCCTATAAAATTAGACAGCGGAGAAACGCGTTGTTTTATTGAAGATTACGACACGGTTATTATGAAAGGCTACTGCGAGAAAGACGGCATACGGGTAGGCTTTGGAACAGTGAGTACTCAACTATTACCCTCCAATCCATAAAAGAATACCATGAACAACACCATTACCACAGATCCAAACGCTATGACTACACAGGAGTTACACCAACTCCTACTCACTGCTATTGCTCCAAGACCTATTGCTTTTGCTAGCACAGTAGACCTGGAAGGAACTGTAAATTTAAGCCCGTTTAGCTTTTTTAATGTGTTTAGTGCCAATCCCCCAATACTTGTGTTTTCTCCATCTAGAAGAGGCTCAGACAACACCACTAAGCACAGCTTAGAGAATGTAAAAGAGGTTAAAGAAGTTTGTATCAACATAGTTAATTATTCCATTGTGGAGCAAATGTCACTTTCTAGTACAGAATACGACAAGGGGGTAAACGAGTTCATAAAATCTGGTCTTACGCCTATAGCATCTGAAAAAATAAGCCCTCCTAGGGTGGCAGAATCGCCTGTTTCTTTTGAATGTGTGGTAGATCAAATTATTGCACTGGGTACGGAAGGTGGTGCCGGGAACCTAGTAATATGTAGGGTAGTAAACATTCATATAAACAAAAACTACTTGGGTGCAGAAGGCAAACTAGATACACTTAAGCTAGATTTGGTGGCCAGATTGGGCGAAAACTGGTATGCCAGAATCACTGAAGACGCCTTATTTGAGATTGAAAAACCTATAAAAACCAAAGGTATAGGTGTGGACAGTCTTCCAAAGCACGTCCAGAACAGCCGTATATTGACCGGAAACGATCTAGGTAAACTAGGCAATAGTATTGAATTGCCCAGCCAATCAGCTATTGATCATGCCAAAGCGCAACATTCTCTAAAAAAGATCTTGCCCCTTTCTAATTCAGCAAATAAACATGAGGCAGTCCACCGCATTGCCAAAAATCTTATCGCCCAGCATAAAACAGCAGAGGCACTCGCTGTATTGTGTAGTGTTGTTTAATATCTAATTATCCGTATAGAACAAGGATATAAGTTGATTAGCCAATTTAATATGATAACAGCAAGAAAAAAATACTATCAATATAATGAGAGTATAATGCCCTTTTAGAGTTTGCCTAATCTATTATTCGGAAAAGAGGCATTAAACAAAGAATTTCTAATTGTTTTGATTAGAATGTTGTAGTGCCTGGTTGCGGGGAAGTGTGTTGGTTTTCAGGGTAAATATAAAGGATGAAAAGTGACATTTCACCCTTTATAATAACTCATACTAAACTTAATTTTTACTCTACCCTAAATGAAAAGACTTGTGTAAATGAACTACTCTGTCCATCTGAGCTTTTCACTCTCCAATAATAGACTGATCCTGATGTAACCTCGTAGGTGGT